>Ga0334722_10004570_pt1 | contig 14279 bp, 16 predicted proteins | sample C3_bottom_MG_FD_207210 | JGI IMG/M metagenome (GOLD analysis project Ga0334722, IMG submission 207210) | Sediment microbial communities from Yellowstone Lake, YNP, Wyoming, USA - C3_bottom | ecosystem: Environmental > Aquatic > Freshwater > Lake > Sediment | place: USA: Wyoming | collected...
CGTGCCGGCCAGCCGCCTGGTGGCGAGCGTGACCGGCTTCGTGGTGCAGCCCAACAAGGCCATCGTGGGCGCCAACGCTTTCGCCCATGAATCCGGCATTCACCAGGATGGTGTGCTCAAACACCGCGAAACCTACGAAATCATGCGTGCCGAGGATGTCGGTTGGAGCGCCAACAAGATGGTGATGGGCAAGCATTCCGGCCGCAACGCCTTCAAGTCCCGGCTTGCCGAACTGGGTATCGAATTGCCCTCGGAAGATGCGCTCAACGGCGCTTTCGCCCGCTTCAAGGAATTGGCGGACAAGAAACATGAGATTTTCGACGAAGACTTGCAAGCCTTGGTGAGCGATGAAGCTGCGGCGCTTGAGCAGGAGCACTTCAAGCTGGTGTCGTTGAAAGTGTGCTCGGAAACCGGGGAAACACCCCACGCTACAGTGGTGGTCGCGGTCAATGGTGCGGAGCAGCAGGCCGAAGCGGATGGCGGCGGGCCGGTGGACGCCTCGTTCAAGGCGATCGATTCCATCATTCAGAGCGGCGCCGAGTTGCAACTGTATTCGGTAAACAACATCACCAGCGGCACCGATGCCCAGGGCGAGGTGACCGTGCGCCTGTCCAAGGGTGGACGCATTGTCAACGGTCAGGGTTCGGACACCGATATCGTGATCGCCTCGGCCAAATCCTACCTGCATGCGCTGAACAAGCTGCATAGCAAGCTGGAGCGAGCGCACCCGCAAGTCTAGGGCCTTGCGTCATGGTTTGTTCCCGGGCCGCCATGAGCGGCCCATTTTTTTGTAAAGGGGGAGTGGCGATGGATTTCATGATTGCGCCCGCGTCGGCGGACGACGCAGAAATCGTGGCGGAATTGACGCAGGAATTGCTTGAGGAAATCATGGTTGCCACTGGCAGCGGCCAGTTCTCGGTCGACAGAGCTGCCCTTGCAACCTTGGGGCGCGATTTTCTCGTGTGTGGTTTGTACACTGTATATCTCGCCCATCAGGGCGGACAGGCAGCCGGTTTCATCGCCCTGAGCGAGACTCGCGCCCTCTACGCCGGCGGCAGTTTCGGTATCATTACCGAGCTCTACGTTCGCCCCGCCTTACGTTCCAGCGGTCTGGGGGCGCGGCTGCTCGCGGCGGCGCGCGAACATGGCAAAGTGCGGGGCTGGACACGCCTTGAAGTCACTACCCCACCTCTGCCTGAATTCGACCGCACCCTGCATTTTTACGAAACCAGCGGTTTCGGGATAACCGGTGGCCGAAAGCTCAAAACAACCTTGGGGTGATGGAAACATCCCCCGCCACGTCTGCTAAACAGTATCCCGCCGCTCGAACCCGGTGTAACTGCCGCTGCCTTCTTCCACCACCATGTCCGTAACCCGGGCATTTCCCGGCCCCATCCGTGCCCATTCCAGCATGCGTTGGAGCGCTTCTTCCGTGCCCTGCACCATGGTTTCGACGGTGCCGTCGCGGCGGTTGCGCACCCATCCGGTGACGCCGAGTTCCGCCGCCTTCTGGCACATGGATTCGCGGTAGTAGACGCCCTGCACGCGGCCATGCAGCCTGAGGAGCTTAGTGACGCGCGCCGAGCCGGACATAGAAAATTGCGCTCAGATAGAACGCCACGCTGAGGACAGCCTCAACTATGCCCAGGGTGGCGCTCAGGCCATGGTCCGACCATGCACGCACGGCGCCTTCGGTGAGGTAAAGCAGGATCAGCATGGACGACCATTGGTAGGTGTAGAGCTTGCCGCGCAGGATGCCGAACAGGGGGAACAGCAAAGGTATGGCCTTGACCACCAGCAAGGAGCCACCCGGACGGACGGGAGCGAGCCAGCCCTCCCAGGCAAGGCAGAGGAAGATCAGCCCGATCAGGCTGGCGACGGCGCTGTAGTGGAGAAAGTTTTTCATCCCGGCAAGTTCTTGGTCGCGGCGGACAGGGCGTTTACCGCTTGGGCTGGGTCTTCGAGGGGCGCGGCGAAGTCGACGCGCTGAATGCGGTTGCCGTCGCGCAGGTCGAAGCCGTCGCAGTCCAATCCGATCAATGGGGTGTTGGCGCTGCCGAATTGCGTGATCAGGGCATCTTCCGCTTCCTGCCATCCGCTTGCCTTCGCCAGGAAGTCTCCCGGCGCAATCCAGCGCGCGGCGCCGAAGCCGCCCACGTAGCGCAGATGTTGCGGTTCGATGCGGCAGAAGAAGAAATCCAGCTCGAAATAGGTCGCGGCTTCGGGAAAATAGCGCAGGTAGCGGGTTTTTAGCGAGGCCGCTTCTGTTTCCGTCACGCCCGTTGCCTCGCCCACCAGGGTAAGACGCGGGCTGGCTTGTATGTCACTCGACGCGCCCTGCACCAGCAGGCTGACGCGGGGATCGGCGGCGAGGTTCTTGGTGTGCTCCGCCAGAGCGCTGATGAGGAATACCGGCTCGGCGGCATAGTCGGTGAAATAATCCACGCCCGTGGCGAAGGGATGGCCAGCCAATTTCTGCGACAGCGTAGCCAAGGCCGCGCCGTGCTGGGCGCGCAGCAGGCGGCGCGCGGCGAAAATGTCCTCGCCGCTCATTTTGTCAGCCTCAACGCCGTTTCCGCCACCCGTTTGCCGAGGGCGATGCACAGCTTGCGCTCTTCATCCGTAAAGGGCCGGTTGCCGTCCGCTCCGGCGACGTGGCTGGCGCCGTAGGGGGTGCCGCCCGAGGTGGTCGAGGTGAGTTCCGGGTTGGAGTAGGGCAGACCGACGATCATCATGCCGTGATGCAGCAGCGGCAGCATCATGGACAGCAAGGTGGCTTCCTGGCCGCCGTGCATGCTGGCGGTGGAGGTGAACAGTGCGGCCGGCTTGCCGGACAGGGCGCTTTTCAGCCACTGCGGCGTGGTGCCGTCCCAGAAATACTTCATCGGTGCTGCCATGTTACCGAAGCGGGTGGGGCTGCCCAGCGCCAGGCCGATGCATTCCTCCAGGTCTTTCAATTCGACATAAGGCGCGCCGGAATCCGGGATGGCATCTTCCAGCGCTTCGCATACCGTGGATACCCTGGGCACGGTGCGAATGCGCGCCCTTGCGCCGGGAACCCCTTCCACCCCGCGTGCGATCAGTTGCGCCATTTCCTTCACCGCACCGTGGAGGCTGTAATAAAGCACCAGTATTTCGCTCATTGTCATTCTCAAGAGGACTGAATTTGCATATTATACGCTGACCTCATTTCATTCATTCCCATGCGCCGCCAACTCTTAGAACTGTTCAGCTTTCTGCGTTTCCTGGCCCGGCGCTTCGACGAGGACCGCTGCGTCCAGATCGCTTCCAGCCTGACTTACACCACGCTGCTGTCGCTGGTGCCGTTGATCGTCATTGCCTTGATGGTAATTTCGGCGTTTCCCACGTTTGCCGACCTGATGACGCAGCTCAAGATATACCTGCTCATGCACATGATGCCGGAGGTGGCGGGCACCATCATCACGGTATACATGCAGCAGTTTTCCGAGAAGGCGGCCCACCTTACCGCAGCCGGAATCGCTGCTTTGGCGGTGACGGCGTTGTTGCTGATGCTCACTATCGAGCATGCCTTCAACATAATCTGGCGGGTATACACGCCTCGGCCGCTGTTGCAGCGTTTTCTCACCTACTGGGTGGTGCTGACCCTGGGGCCGTTGTCCATCGGCGCCAGTTTGTCGCTGAGCTCATACCTGGTCAGCTATTCCCTCGGCTATGTGGCGTTTATTCCCTCACTCGGCGTGCTGCTGCTGAAAATCGTCCCGATGCTGATTACCACCCTGGTATTTTCACTGCTTTATCTGGCGGTACCGAACCGCTATGTGCCGATCACGCACGCCCTTGCCGGCGGCCTGGTGGCGGGGGTGGGGCTGGAGCTGATGAACAAGGGCTTTACCGCCTACATCCTGCATTTCTCCAGCTATACCCTGGTATATGGCGCGTTTGCCAGCTTGCCGGTGTTTCTGATCTGGATCTATTTTTCCTGGCTGGTGATTGTGGGCGGTGCGGTGCTGGCGGCCTCCCTTTCCTACTGGCGCGGTGGCGCGTGGCGCATCGAGCGCACAGCGGGGCGGCGCTATTTCAACGCCATCCGTATCCTGCGCGCGCTATATCTGGGGCAGCGGCGAGGCGAAGGACTCACCCTGCCGGCATTACGCCGTGAAACACACCTGGCGCTGGATGAAATCGAAGATGTTCTGCGCCAGGTGCGCGATGCGAAATGGGTGGTGCGCACGGCGGCGCAAGGCTGGGTGCTGGCGCGTGATGCTGGCGATATCATGGTGGCGGAAATTTTCCGGCTGTTCGTGTTCAGACCCGAAGCCGGAGAGGCGCTGGGAAACGATGCGGCCTTAAGGGAGGTGGCAGAACGCGCCTCCTCCTGCCTGGATGAGGCGCTGGCGGGCTCACTCCATGATTTGTGCGCTAGGCCTGAACCATCCTGAATTCCAGCAGGTCGAAGGTGGCGCTTTGTTCCAGTAATTTTGTGGCGCGAATCTTCTGTAGCATGCCGTTGTTTTCGAGCAGAAACTCCCGCTGCGGATGGAAGCCGCCGCGCAGGATTATCAGCGTGACCGGTTGCTTCAGGGCGGGAATTTCCGGCAATAGCAGCGCAGGTTGAAAAGTGGCCAAGGCGCTGGCGATAACGGGACGGATCATTACCGGCGCGGCGGTGGGGGCGAGCATTTTGGCACCCAATTGCAGATGGCTGGGATCTTCGCTGCTTAGCCAGCGCACCACGCCGATGTTCCAGTCTTCACTTCCTTCCGGGCGCAGCCCGATGATTTCCCCTACCCTGATGTGAACGTCGGTTTTGGGATCCTTGGAAAGAGCAAGGCCCCCCGCACTTTCGTTAATGATAAGCCAGTTTTTGGAGACGTAAGTCTGATGGCTATTTTTGTCCAGTGGCGAGTCCGACAGATCCAGAGTGATTTCCGTGTGCTGATTTTCCGCTTGTTCCTCCACGCTGCGGTCAATTTCCTCGCCAGGACTTCTGCCAAGGAAATGGTGGATGGCCCGGACGCCGGCGCAGATATCCATCCGGGCGTTGTGCTGGACGCGGTTGAAGAGGCGCTTGGGAGCAAAGCCCCAGTGCTTGAGCATGCGCCGCAGCAGGTTGGGAAAACCAAAATCCTTGGCACCAATGGGTAAAGCCTGGGACTCGGGATTGACGCCGGATTCCAGGTGGCGAATCTGCTCGTGCAACAGCCGCGACAGTTCAATGGTGTTGAGCAGGATGTCGGTGCGCGCGTCGGTGACGGTAGTTTCGTGAGCCAATGCCCGCGGTGGCTTGTCGCTGTCAAGCCGCACCAGAAAGTAACCGGAAGGATTGCTGGTCTGCATCAGGGGCTGCAGATGGGCGTGACTGCCGAAGTTGGAGAGATAATCCAGCACCTTGTTGACCTCGCCCTGCATCAGGCGGTACGGGTCGAGCAGGGCCAGCAGCAGGGCCTGCTTGTAGGCCAGGTTGATGCTGCTTTGCTGCTCCATGTCAGTGACCGGCTCATCCTGAATGCCTTGTTCCACTGCGTGCATGAACAAAACGTGCATTTCCGCCCAAACACCGGCGGGGGTGGGGGCATAGGTCTGGTAGCACACCACCAGCATCCGACCCAGGCTGGCAAGCGCGCGCTCCACTATCAGCGGCTGTTGTTTGTTGTTGCCGAAACCCAGACGCTTATTGGCATGTTCAAGCAGAATGATTTTGTAGCCGTAGGCCAGTTCGGTTTGCAGCTGGCGTGCAAGACCGGCGATGATGCGGCTTTTTTCCGGCAGCGGCAGGGACTGGCCGGAGAATTGATCTTCAAGGGCCGGCATCAGATTAGCGATGGTGCCGCGGTATAATTCGAGCAGTTTGAAGCGGGTGTCGCCAGCAATTTTGGTACGGTTCAATGCGCTCAAGGCGTCCAGAATGGAACGGGATACATCCTTCAGATTGGCCAGCGGCAAGTTCGTCAGCCATTCGGTGACTTGCTTGGGGGTTATTCCTTCGGTTAAATTCTGATCCGCTGCGGGTACGGAAAGTCTCATGGTCATGGAATGCCTAATTGTTCTTAATATATATGTTTCCAGCATTGATTCTAGAAACAATTGCCAAGTTTGTAAAACATTATGCGGCGTAAAATGTCTGAAATGGGACAATCTTATATCCGAGCGCTTTTATTGAATTTCTGACCAGGTGAAGCAATACATGATGAATCTGCTTGAAAAGGTGTTTGAAGGCGCCCTGTGGCGCAGCCGCTATGTGGTGCTGTTTGCGGTGATTGCCAGCATGCTGGCCGGATTCGCCATTTTTTACATGGCCACGGTGGATGTTTATTATCTGATTACCCACATTTTTCACTACGCCGACCCCAGCCTCGCATCCGATGCACGCAAGCTGCTGCACGACGATACCATCACCCATATCGTCGAGGTGGTGGACGGTTATCTGCTGGCCACGGTGATGCTGATTTTTTCCCTCGGCCTGTACGAACTTTTCATCAGTGACATTGACGAAGCGCAGGGCAGCAGAACTTCGAGCAAGATATTGGTGATCGAAAGTCTGGATGACCTGAAAGCGCGCCTGGCCAAGGTGATCCTGATGATCCTGATCGTGACCCTGTTCGAGCATGCGCTCAAAATGGAAATGAAAACCGCCCTTGATTTGCTTTATCTTGGCGGTAGCCTAGCCTTGATCGGCCTGGCGCTGTATCTCACTCATGCTGCCGACTCCCGCGGCGGCGACAAACACGAAGACGAGGAAATGAAACATGGTGAATAGGCAATTGATGCGGCTGGTTCTGGCCTGTGTGTTGTATGGCGTATCCGCCCTTGCGGCCGCGGCGGGCTTTTCGTTTCAGGATACACAAGGCAAGAGCCACTCTTTGGCAGGCTACAAGGGCAAATGGGTACTGGTGAATTTCTGGGCGACTTGGTGTCCGCCCTGTCTGGAGGAAATTCCTGATCTGATTGCCCTGCACGACAAGCACAAGGACAAGGATCTGGTGGTGCTGGGTGTGGCGATGGATTATCGCAATCCGAAACAGGTGAAGGACTTCGCCGACCAGATGTTCATTTCCTATCCGGTCATACTCGGGACTCAGGAATCGGCCGCGCAGGTGGGAACGATTTCCGGCCTGCCAACCACTTACCTGTACAACCCCCAGGGCAAAATGGTGGCCTACAACGTAGGCGCGCTGACCCGCCAGGCAGTGGAAAGTTACATGGCGTCCAAAAAATAGGGTGCCGTCATGACGAAATTCCTGGCTGCACTGGTCCTGTGCCTGTTTGCCGTTACCGGCCATGCGGAAACTCGCGACGTGCAGCAGCATTTCTTCAACCAGCATCTGGGCGATTTCAAGGCCGAACTGGATACGGCCAGGAAGGAAGGCAAACAGGGCATCCTGCTGATGTTCGAAATGGAAGAGTGCCCCTTCTGCCACCGCATGAGGCAGACCATCCTCAACCAGTCCGAGGTGCAGGACTATTACCGCCAGCACTTCCTGATTTTCAGCGTTGATACGGAAGGCGCTAATGCGCTGGTGGATTTCGCCGGCAAGGAAACCACCGAGAAAAAATTCGCCCTCGACAACCGGGTGCGCGCCACACCGGCATTCCTGTTTTTTGACTTGTCCGGCAAACCAATTGCGCGCCTTCCAGGCGTGACCAAGGACGTGAAGGAATTCATGGCGTTGGGCCATTATGTGGTGGATGGCGCCTACAAAACCATGCCGTTTGCCAAGTACAAGCAACAGGCTGCCAAATGAAGTTGGCGGCACTGGTCCTGGCATTTGCCATCGCCGGTTCTGCCACCGCCCAGCCCTTGACACTGGATCAGGCCTTGGCGGCGGCCGAAGCGCCCCATCCGGATTTGAAGCTGGCCGTGGCTGATCAAGCCATGGCTGTGGCCGAGCGCGATCTGTCCGGTGCGCGCAGCGACTGGAACCTCAACCTTGAAGCCGGCCTGCGCCGGGCAAAACCCACTACCGGGCCAGATGCGTTGAGCGACAACACGCTCAAACTCAGCGCCCGCAAATCCCTTTACGACTTCGGCCGCACCGCCCTGGCCACCCAGGCGGCGGGTTCGCTGGTGGAAGCGCGCGAAGCCGCCTTGCTGGATGTTCGTTCGCGGCGGCGTTTGGAGATCATGGGGCGCTTTTTCGAGGTGATGCTGGCGGACATGCAGTACGCCACCGACAACGAATACATGGCGGTGGCTTATGTCAACTTCGACAATGGCCGCTATCGCCTGGAAGTGGGGCAGATCGCCGCTGCGGACTTGGCCGAGCTTGAGCACAAGTACCAGGAGTGGCTGGTGAAGCGGAATGCCGGCCAGATGCGCCAGCGTATCAGCCGGGCGCAACTTGCCAGCGCCATGAACCGCCCCGGCCAACTTGCCGCCGATGTGGCCGACCCGGATCTGGCTGCCAATGATCGCACCCTGCCCGAATACGAGGAACTGTTGCCGCTGTTGCGGGTGCATAACCCCCGCCTCGGCGCCTTGAGCGCCCAACTGACGGCGGCGACCCAACGCATCGAGGCGGTGCGTGCCGAAAAATCTCCCTCGCTCGATCTCGAACTGGAAGCCGCCGACTACAGCCGCGAGGCGACGACACGGGATAAACTGAAAGCCGGCGTGGTCCTGACCTGGCCGTTGTATACCGGCAACCGGGTGGATGCGCAGATGGCGAAGGAGCAGGCGCAGTTTCAGCACCTTCAGGCGGAAAGCGAGAAACTGGCCATGGAGCTGGAACAGGCGCTGCTGGAAACCTGGCTCGAAATCGGCGAATTGCAACGCACCGTGCGTACCGCCGCGAAGAAAAATAGCGATTACCGCGATCTGGCCCTGGAGCGGGCGCGCGGCCAATACGAGGTGGAGCTGAGGACCAATCTTGGTGATTCCATGGCGGCGACCATGGATGCAAAGTTGCGCGAACGCAGGATCGAGTATCAGCTTGCCATGGCCTTTACCCGGCTGGAAGCGTTGCTGGGACAGGCGCTGGAGAAACCTGCCACGGAACAGAAAGGACAAGCGAAATGAAACGATGGCCAATCATCCCTTCCCCTTCAAGGGGAAGGTTAGGATGGGGATGGGTTCGGGAGAGGGCAGGGGAGAGGGAAACGAGCATGAGGCGGCGCTTCGCCATGCTTGTTTGGATGGCAACCTGTCTGGTTGCCCCTGTAGTTCAGGCGGCTGAAGTGCCCGCTGTGCTGCAATGGTCGCAGCGGGTGGAACTCTCCACGCCGGTTTCGGGCGTGGTGCAGGCGGTGAACGTGGCGGCGGGGGAACGCGTCAAAAAAGGCCAGTTGCTGCTGCAACTGGATGACCGCGTCTATGCCGGCCGCGAGGAGGAAGCTGCTGCCGCAGTGGCGCGGCAGCAGGAAGAGGCCTCCGAGGCACAGCGTGACTTGCAGCGTGTGCAGGAATTGTACGACCGCAGCGTGATTTCCACTTCGGAACTGGACCAGGCCAAATTGCATCAGGCCCGCACCGCAGCCCGGCTCAAGGAAGCACGGGCTCGCCACAAACAGGCAGCGAAAAACCGTGCGGATAGCGTGTTGCGCGCCCCCTTTGATGCCCTGGTGGTGGCGCGCCTGGCAGAGCCGGGACAGGCCGTGGCGGCGGGTTTGCAGCCGCAGACCCTGCTAGTGGTGGCCAAAGCGGGGGAAATGATGGCTCGCGCCCAGATATCTGAAGGGCAAATTGCCAATCTCAAAGTGGATCAGGAAGTGAATATTTCCGTGGGGACTCAACATTTTCGCGGAAAAATCAAAACGCTTGGATTGGAGCCTGGCGCCCACGACAAGAGCAACGCCCCGCTGTATGCGCTGGATGTGGTTTTCCTGCCGGGAGGAACGGTGTTGCGCACCGGGACTCAGGCGACCCTGACCCTGCCCCTGCCCTGAGGTTAAACCGTAGCAACTCAGATTTAATCGACGGGCAGTGTCAGAATGCCAATTTCTGGAAACGACCCGAACCATCTGGTCAGCATTATGAAAATCGGACGTTCAACGTCTGAATTCACCGGACGCTGCGCGGCTTTATCGCGCAGCGTCCGGTGGAATGATTGGTTAGCCATCAGATATGTGGCTTGAGAGCACGGAACACTTTGTCGACGTTTTGAATTGACGTCTCGACAAACGGGAGAACGGGCTGATCGATTTCCTTGAAGCGAAAGTCGACCCAGTTCACAACGCCGGTCTTCGCGACGGAGTTCGGCACGGGCATCTGAGTCTTGGGGTCGATGGACACGCCCATGACGCTAACGCTTGGCCCAAAGGATACCCCGGGGCCCCACGAGACTGAGCCGTCGCCACGCGACACCGTGACATGCCGCGCTTCAGTTCTGGTCTGTTCTACGAGGTCTTGATGCTTGTTGTGGTTGTTGAGCTTGTTGAACTGTCCGAGCCATGGGTCTTGATATGACTGAACGGAGTCCAGAAGGTCATAGACCGTCTTCGCAGTTACCTGCAGGCCAGGGTAGTCCTTTGAAACTGCCAGACTGAACTCGGGTGCGGTAGCACGGATGGGGAAGTACAGCCGATCGGGCTTCTTTACGGTGGCGCAGTGGGTCTCGAAGGTATCCTGCGCGATGTAGTCCAGGCATGAGCGGAGGTTTTCGAAAATGTTCTTTATCAACACCTTCAAGTCTTCGCGAACGTGCTTCTCATGCAGTGATGAGTCGTACGCCGCCTTTAGCTCGGCGAAATCTGCATTTGCCTTCTTCAACAGTGCTTCGATACTGGACGCGCGTTTCATCGGGTCTCCTGATGGCTAACTTTGTTATCGGGAGACAGTATTGCGCCCTAACTCCGCTGCCTGCTCCCTAACTCGGCGTCGTGGATCGCGCTGAAAGCCTCTATCCAGGTGGCTTTCCGTTGTACGTTTGCTATTTCTATACAGCACTAAATTACCGTGAAAAGCGGCACGTCTAAATATAGGGCAATAGCATACACCTAGACCGTCTGGCAGGCCGTTTTAGGAAAACTTCTTTAGTGACCGCTGCTGGCACATAGTGCGCGATGGCAAACTGGTCCTATCAACCCGAAGTGCTCATTCAGGGATGGGCATGCGGTAACACGATTACTCAGTGAACGGCGAAAAAATGACCATGCGCCATGCCTAATACGATGAGGTCTTAGCGCATTGAGAAATGGCGGTAGAACAACCTCTTCATGAACTCCACCGCCACGAGATAGCAGAGCACCATTGCCAAAAGAATCAGGAAGAACAGTGGTGGCGGGGCGACGAAGCCGAGATGCGTCGCAAATGGCATGAAAGGTAACGCCGCAGCTACCAGGACGACTGTCAGTGAAGTGATGGTTAGCGCAATGCTCGGCCGGCTCTTGAACGGGCTGCCTCGGGTGCGGATGATGAAGATCACCAGGACCTGGGTGGCAATGGATTCGATGAACCAGCCGGTGTGGAACAGCGCCTCACCGGCGCCAAAGACCTTCAGCAGGATGAAGAACATGAGGAAATCGAATACCGAACTGACCGGCCCGACAACCCACATAAAGTTGCGGATGAAGGTCGTGTCCCAGTGCCTGGGATGGGCCAGGGAATTGGTGTCCACGCTGTCCATGGGAATCGGAAGTTCCGAGACATCGTAGAGCAGGTTGTTGAGCAGAATCTGTGCAGGCAGCATCGGCAGGAAGGGGAGGAACAGTGTCGCACCGGCCATGCTGAACATGTTCCCAAAATTGGAGCTGGTCCCCATCATGAGGTATTTCATGATGTTGGCGAAGGTGCGGCGCCCTTCCTGTACACCTGTGTGCAGGACGTTCAGGTCATGTCGCAACATGATGATGTCGGCCGCTTCCTTGGCTACGTTGACGGCACTGTCCACCGAGATGCCGACGTCTGCGGAATGCAACGAAGGCGCATCGTTGATGCCGTCCCCGAGGTAACCGACCGTGTGTCCCTGGGCTTTCAGTGACAGGATGACGCGGTTTTTCTGGGCTGGCGTGACGCGACAGAGCAGGTTGGCCTCCCTTACCCGAACCGCCAGAGCGTGATCGTCCATGTGCTGAATCTCGCTCCCGGTCAGCACGCCTGTGATCGGCATGCCCAGTTGGGCGCACACGTGCCGGGTGACCAGCTCGCTGTCGCCGGTGATGACCTTGACGTTTACTCCGCTCGCAGCCAGCGCCTTGAGCGCATGCGCCGCGCTGGCTTTTGGCGGATCGAGGAAGGCGGCGAAGCCGGCAAAAGTGAGCTCGGTTTCGTCATTGATGACGGCATGAGGATGATTCAGTGCCGCCGTTCGCCAGGCGATGCCGAGCACTTTGAAACCTTCCCGGCCGAGGCTGTCGTGCAAGGCCTGGATGGATGCCAGCGCCTTCTCGTCCAGCGGCTGCGCGCCTTGTGCTTCGCCCACGGCATATTGCGTGGACAGCCTGAGTATGTCTTCGGGCGAGCCCTTGACCACGAGTAGCCGCTTCTCGCCCTGATCGACGAGGACGGAGACGCGCCGTCGCTCGAAGTCGAAGGGCACTTCGTCTATCTTGCGCCAGCTGCTGACGTCGATTTCCTTGTGCTCAAGGATCGCGTCATCCAGGGGGCTCTTCAGGCCCGTCTCGAAATAGCTGTTGAGATAGGCTAGCTCCAGCACCTGCGTGCTGTCGTTCCCTTGCGCGTCAAGGTGACGCTCAAGATGGATGTGCGCCTCGGTGAGCGTGCCGGTCTTGTCGGTGCATAGCACGTCCATGCTGCCCAGATTATGGATGGCAGCAAGCTGCTTCACGATCACCAGCTTCTTCGCCATGCGCAGAGCTCCGCGCGACAGCGTTACCGTGATCACCATCGGCAAGAGTTCCGGCGTGAGGCCGACGGCTAGTGCGATGGCGAAGAGAAATGATTCGAGAAACGGCCGGTGAAACAGGGCGTTGATCAGGAACACGAACAGCACCAGGAAGATAGTCAGGCGCATGATCAGCATGCCAAAGCTCTGAGCGCCCAGCTCGAAAGCAGTGGGCGGCGCCTTGACCACCAGAGAATCAGCGATATTGCCCACCGCTGTGTCGGCTCCGGTACGGCAGACCATGGCCCTGGCCATCCCGCTGATGACGGAAGTACCCATGAATACGGCGTTCTCGGCCTGGCTGAGGTCTTCCACCGGTGCCGACAGTTCGTGTGCATGTTTCTCCACCGGATAGGACTCGCCCGTCAGCAACGATTGGTTGACGAAGAAATCCTTGGCCTCGAGCAAACGGCAATCGGCCGGGATGAGATCACCTGCGGCCAGTAGTACCACATCGCCTGGCACCAGATCCGCAATCGGGATATCTTGGGGCTGGCCATCCCGCAGCACCGTGGCCCGTACCGCGACAGTCTGCTTCAACTCTTCTGCGGCGCGACCGGCCCGGTATTCCTGAACGAAATCCAGCGTCACACTCATCAGCACGATAGCCCAGATAATGACGAATCCGGTGATCTCGCCGGTCAGCGCGGACACGGCGCTGGCAGCCAGCAGTATCATCACCAGCGGATTTTTGAAGTGGCTCAGGTACTGGATGATCAGCGGCCGTTCGCCATGGGTCCGTAGCGCGTTGGGGCCGAACCGTGCGGTTCGCGCACGCGCTTCCTGGTGGCTCAGACCAGCCGGGCTTGCCTCCAGTTGTGATTGGAGGACTTCGGATGGCAGATTCCAGAACAGGGCGTCGATATCAGACCCATCTATAGCGATGGAGCCAAATCTGGTACCGTCAATGCTGGGTTTCATGATGGCCCTCCCGGGGGACGAGCTGTAGCTTACGATTAGGGTGTTATCCTTTGTTCGACAGCATGGCGGACAAAACCTAACGACGACGCTGATAGCGCCCGATCAGTTCGGAATGTGCAATAACGTGGCCTTGCATCGCTTTTTCCAGCGCTGCCTTGGTGGGATGTTTCAGGTCCGGCAGCACGGCATCCAGGGCATAGAGCTTGTGAAAATAGCGGTGGCTGCCCACCGGTGGGCACGGCCCGCCGTAGCCGGTGCGCTGCCAGTCGTTAATCCCCTGCGCGGTCCCTGACGGGAGCCCTTTTGACTCAATGCCCTCGGGCAAGCCGCTGGTATTGGGCGGGATGTTGTAGAGTACCCAGTGCACCCAGGTCATTTTGGGGGCAGCAGGATCAGGCGCATCCGGGTCATCGACGATCAAGACCAGACTTTTCGTGCCATCAGGCACTGCTGTCCAGGAAAGCGGTGGTGAAATATCCTGGCCATCACAGGTATGGCGAGCGGGAATCACGCCATTCTGGAGGAAGGATGCCGATGTAAGTGTCAGTGCCGTCATATTCTTCTCCTGGCCGCTTGGGGGCAATCCGGTTTCGGCCG
>Ga0334722_10004571_pt1 | contig 14275 bp, 15 predicted proteins | sample C3_bottom_MG_FD_207210 | JGI IMG/M metagenome (GOLD analysis project Ga0334722, IMG submission 207210) | Sediment microbial communities from Yellowstone Lake, YNP, Wyoming, USA - C3_bottom | ecosystem: Environmental > Aquatic > Freshwater > Lake > Sediment | place: USA: Wyoming | collected...
CGGGCAGTTAGTCACCCGGTGACCCCGCGTTGGGGACGGGTTTGTTTTCCACAGGCGGGCAGATAGTCTCCCGCCTGTGGAAAACTAACCCGTCCCCAACATATAGGTCTTGACAGGTCGGATATCCGGGGGGCAATATAGGACTCACGGGGTCCTATATGGACCTTCCACTATGTTGAGACTTTCCAAGAAGACCGACTACGCCCTGATCGCGGTGACTCACCTCACCCTGAACCCAGGGTCTTCGAGCGCCCGGGAAATCGCCGAGCAGTTCGATATTCCGGTCGAGTTGCTGGCCAAGGTCCTCCAGCGCCTCACGCGTCGCGGCCTGCTGGTGTCCCAGCAGGGCACGCGCGGCGGCTATCAGCTGGCGCGGGAGGCCTCGAGCATTTCGATTGCGGACATCATCCAGGCCATCGACGGCCCGGTGGCGGTCACCGCCTGCTCCGCCCACGCGGAGCGGTGCGGGCAGTTCGCCAAGTGCAACGTGCGGGACCCCCTGTGGAAGATCCGGGAGATCATCGTGTCCGCCCTGCGGGCGACCTCGCTCTCGGAGCTGGCGCAGGAGAGCAACCCGATTGAAGTCATGCAGCGGCCGGCGGCCGTGCCGGCGCAGTTCGTCAGGACATAAGGCAGAGCATCGATGCTGAAGCTTCCGATCTACATGGACAATCACGCGACGACGCCCGTGGACCCGCGGGTCCTCGACGCGATGTTGCCGTATTTCCGCGAGCATTTCGGGAACGCCGCCAGCCGCAATCACAAGTTCGGCTGGGAAGCGGAAGAAGCCGTCGAGCAGGCCCGCAAGCAGATCGCGGAGCTCATCGGCGCGACGGCCAAGGAAATCGTCTTCACGAGCGGCGCGACCGAGTCGGACAACCTCGCGATCCGCGGCGCCGCCTACATGTACCGCGACAAGGGCGATCACATCATCACGGCGGTGACGGAGCACAAGGCGGTGATCGACACGTGCAAGCGCCTCGAGAAGGAGGGCTTCCGCGTCACCTACCTGCCGGTGCAGAAGGACGGCCTGATCGATCTCGGCCGCCTGCGCGAAGCGATCACGGACAAGACGACGCTCGTGACGATCATGACGGCCAACAACGAGATCGGCGTGGTGCAGCCGGTTGCGGAGATTGGCGCGATCACGCGCGAGCGCGGCGTGCTGTTCCACACGGACGCGGTCCAGGCGGCGGGCAAGATCCCGTTCGACGTGAACGCGATGAAGGTGGACATGGCGTCGCTGAGCGCCCACAAGATGTACGGCCCCAAGGGTGTGGGCGCGCTGTACGTGCGGCGGCGCAACCCGCGGGTCCTGCTGACGCCCATCATCGAGGGGGGCGGCCACGAACGCGGGATGCGGTCGGGCACGCTCAACGTCCCGGGCATCGTGGGCTTCGGCAAGGCCGCGGAGCTTTGCCGCACGGAACTCGCGGCCGACATGGCGCACGCGCTGGCGCTGCGCGACCGGCTGAACGCGAAGCTGCACGAGGGCCTGGACGAGCTCTACATCAACGGGTCCATGGAGCACCGGTTGCCGGGCAACCTCAACATCAGCTTCGCGTATGTCGAAGGTGAATCGCTCCTGATGGGCATCAACGACGTGGCCGTGTCCTCCGGGTCGGCCTGCACGTCGGCGAGCCTCGAGCCGTCCTACGTGCTGAAGGCGCTGGGCGCCGGCGACGAGATGGCGCATTCGTCCATCCGGTTCGGAATCGGCCGGTTCAACACGGAAGAAGAAGTGGATTACGTTGCGGCGAAGACCGTGAGCGTCGTCAGGAAGCTCCGGGAGATGTCGCCGCTTTACGAGATGGTGAAGTCCGGCGTGGATCTTTCGAAGATGGTCTGGGCTTCCCACTAGGGTGAGACTGCGATGGCATACTCCGACAAGGTCGTCGATCACTTCAACAACCCGCGGAACGTCGGGTCGCTTCCGAAGGAAGACGCGTCGGTCGGCACCGGGCTGGTGGGCGCGCCCGAGTGCGGCGACGTGATGAAGCTGCAGGTGCGCGTGAACCCCGCCACGGGCGTGATTGACGAGGCGAAGTTCAAGACGTTCGGCTGCGGCTCGGCGATTGCAAGCTCGAGCCTGGCCACGGAATGGCTGAAGGGCAAGACGGTGGACGAGGCGCTGGCCATCAAGAACACCGACATCGTCGCCGAGCTGTCGCTGCCGCCGGTCAAGGTGCACTGCTCGGTGCTGGCGGAGGACGCCATCAAGGCGGCCATCGCCGACTTCAAGCGCAAGCAGGAGGCGGGGCAGTAGCCATGGCCACGACACAACTGACAATCCAGATCACCGAGGCGGCCGCGAAACACATCCAGAAGCTGATGACCAAGCAGGGCATCGCCGAAGGCGGCCTGCGCGTCGGCATCAAGGGCGGCGGCTGCTCGGGCCTGAGCTACACGTTCAGCTGGGAGAAGGAAGCCCGGACGGGCGACGAGGTCATCGAAGGCCCCGGCTCCACGAAGGTGTTCGTCGACAAGAAGAGCCTGATCTACCTGGCGGGGACGACGCTCGAGTACGACGCGGCACTGATGGGCAAGGGGCTGCACTTCATCAACCCGAACGCGAAGGGCAGCTGCGGCTGCGGAAGCTCGTTCACGGTGTAGCGGGCGGCGCGGGGGGCGGCATGCAACCAGACACATCAGCAGTCCAGATTGAACCGTGCCGGCACTGCGGCACCGACGCCCCCGTCGATGTCCACTTCTGCCCGCGCTGCGACCGGATCCTCACGCTCGGCCGGCACGGCGACTACTTCATGTTCTTCGGCCTGCACCGCCGGCTGCAGGTGGACCTGCGGGACCTGGAGCAGCGGTTCCGCATGCTCAGCCGGCAGTTTCACCCGGACTACTACTACAACGCGAGTTCGACCGAGCGGCTTGCCAGCCTGGAGCGCGCGTCGTACCTGAACGATGCCTTCCGCACGCTGCGCGACCCGGTAGAGCGCCTCGAGTACCTGCTGAAGCTGGAGGGCTTCGCCCCGAAGGAAGCGCGCCAGTCATTCGAGAAGGCGCCTGCCGACCTGCTGGAGAAGGTGTTCGAGCTGAACGAGGAACTCGAGGCGATCCCGGAGATGCGCGCCGGCGGGGCGCGGCCCGAAGACATTGAGGCCCGGCTGGCCCGGGCCCGCGAGCCGATCGAATCGAGCCTGGCCGAACACCAGCGGCAGGTGGAACGGCTGATGGCGCAGCACGACACCGAGTTCGAGGCCGGCGATCGCGAGGGCCGGCACCGCACGCTCGAGGCGCTCCAGAGGCTGCTGATCGAGCGCACGTACCTGACGAATCTCATCGCCATCGTCCGTCGCGAATCCGGCGGGGAAGCGGCGGCGCAGGCGTGAGCCACGTCGTCGGCATCGACCTCGGCACCACCAACAGCCTGGTGGCGGCCGTCCGGGACGGGGCGCCCGCGGTCCTGACAGGCGAATCGGGCGACGCCCTGCTCCCGTCGATCGTGACGGTCGGCGCCGACGGCACGATCTACGTCGGGCGCGAAGCCCAGCGGCGCCTGCTGACGGAGCCATCGCGGACGGTCTACTCGGTGAAGCGGTTCATGGGGCGGGGCATCGAGGACGTGTCGGACGAGGCACGGTGGTTCCCGTTTGCCATCGGGGGAGAGCCAGGCGGCGTTATCCGCCTCCGCCTCGGCGACCGCGACGTGACGCCGTCCGAGGTGTCCAGCTTCATCCTGAAGGAACTCAAGCAGCGGGCCGAGAGCGCGCTGGCGCGGGACGGCGAGTTCGACCCCGAGGTCGATCGCGCCGTGGTGACCGTGCCGGCGTACTTCAACGATGCGCAGCGCACCGCCACCCGCGACGCCGGCCGGCTGGCCGGCCTCGACGTACTGCGGATCATCAACGAACCGACGGCGGCGTGCCTGGCCTACGGCCTCGACAAGCGGCACCAGGGCGTCATCGCGGTCTACGATCTCGGCGGCGGGACGTTCGACATCTCGATCCTCAAGGTCGAGGACGGTGTCTTCCAGGTGCTTTCGACCAACGGCGACACGCACCTGGGGGGCGACGACGTGGATCGCCTGCTGGTGGAACTCGCGCTGAAGGACCTCGGCCTCGACACGTCGTCGGATGCCGGCGTGCTGCAGGCGGTGCGGAAGGCGGCCATCCAGGCGAAGTGGGACCTGTCGGAGTTTGACCGGGCCGAGATCGTGGTCGATGGCGTGCCCGGGCGGGCGGAAGCCTACCGTCGCGGGATCACGCGAAGCGAGTTCGAGGCGCTGATTGCCCCTATCGTGAGCCGCACGCTGCAGCCGTGCCACCGCGCGCTCGAGGACGCCGGCCTCAAGCCCGAGCAGGTGGACGAAGTGGTGCTGGTGGGCGGATCGACCCGCATCCCGATGGTGCGGCGCGAGGTCGAGCGCCTGTTCGGCAAGACGCCGCACTCGGAGCTGAATCCCGACGAGGTGGTGGCCCTTGGAGCCGCGGTCCAGGCGGACATCCTGGTCAGCGGGCGCCGCGAAATGCTGCTGCTCGACGTGACGCCGCTGTCGCTGGGCATCGAGACCATGGGCGGCATCGTGTCGAAGATCATCCTGCGCAACTCGACGATTCCGGCGAGCGGGAGCGAGATGTTCACGACATTCGTCGACAACCAGACGGCGGTGGACATCCACATCCTGCAGGGCGAGCGCGAGATGGCGGCCGACAACCGGTCGCTCGGGCGTTTCAAGCTGCGTGGCATTCCGCCGATGCCGGCCGGCCTGCCGCGCGTGCAGGTCCGGTTCCAGATTGACGCCAACGGCATCCTCAGCGTGCACGCCCGCGAGCTGCGCACCAACATCGAGCAGACGATCGAGGTGAAGCCGTCGTACGGCCTCACCGACGAGGAAGTCGAGCGGATGCTGATCGAGTCGTTCGAGCACGCCCAGCAGGACATCGATGCCCGGATGCTGATCGATGTCCGCAACGAAGCCGAGACCATCGCGACGGCGACCGAGAAGACGCTGCGCCGGCCGGATTTCGACGGGATCGCCGCGGCGCACCTGCCGCCGGCCGAAGTGGCGGCCATCCGGACGGCACTCGCGGATCTGGCGGCGGTGATGGCCGGCGACGATCGCGAAGCCATCCGCACGCGGTCCGACGCGCTCAACGACCGGACCCGGCATCTGGCCGAGGTGATGATGAACTGGACCGTGCAGGCCGCGCTCGCCGGCCGGACCGCGGACGATGTCGAGGCGAAGGGGCGCTGACAGTATGCCGAAAGTCACTTTCGTCGTCGACGGCGAGTCCCGGGTCATCGACGTGGACCCTGCGGCGCTGCCGTATTCGCATCACGGCCTGCCGGGATCGCTTCTCGACATCGCCAAGCACTTCGACATCCCCCTCGAACACGCGTGCGGCGGCAACTGCGCCTGCACGACGTGCCACGTCATCGTCACCGGCGGCGAACGACACCTCAGCGAGATGCAGGACGACGAGGTGGACCGCCTCGACACGGCCTGGGACGTGACGCCCCGTTCGAGGCTGGGCTGTCAGGCCGTCGTCACCGGCGACGTGGTGTGCGAGATCCCTGTGTACACGCGCAACTACGTCCAGGAGGGCGGCGCGATCCAGCTGGGGAAGAGCTCCGCGCCAGAGGCCCGGAAGGCGGACGTTCCTGGAGATCGCTCCCGATGAACTGGATAGACGTCGAGGACATCGGCATCGCACTCAGCGAGAAGTTCCCGGCCGTCGACCCGCTGACGGTACGGTTCGTCGATCTGCGGGAGCGGGTCCTGGCCCTCGACGGGTTCACCGGCGATCCGCACGCGTCGAACGAGGCCAAGCTGGAAGCGATCCAGATGGCCTGGTACGAGGAGTGGAAGGATCGGGCTGGAGACTGAGCGGACCGCGGTAGCGGTGCTTTCTGGGGGGCGCTATAGTATGCCTATGAAGCGAGCGCTCGCCGGCTGCCTCGTCCTGCTCATGGCTTTCCAGCCCACACTGACGTACGCGAGGCAGGCTGCGGCGCCTGGCGATCAAGCCGGCCCGGCCGCGGGGCAGGGCGGACGCCAGGGGGGATCGGCCAAGCCCGCCGACATCGAATCCCTGGGGCTCTCCTTCGATCGCATCAAGCGGATCCTGGACGATCGTCCGCCGTCGACCGGCAAGCCTCCCCTCAAGCTCACCTACTACGTCGAGGTCGTAGGAATGTCGCCGGCCATCACGCTGTTCACGCCCCAGGACGTGGCCCCGATCGGGGCCATTCCCTACGCGCCGATCAGGCATGCCGACATCCTGCGGCTCACCGCGCCGCGCGACACGAGTTCGGGGGCGTTGGCGATCAGCTCGCTGGTCATCCTCGGCATCATGAAGCTCGCCGAGATCGAGACCAATCGGGCCAAGCGCGAGAAGGCCGCGGAGGAGCGCCGGAAAATCAACGAGGCCGAGCGCGAACGCCAGAAGAAGCTCGAAGAGTCCGGCCTGGTCATCAAGAAATCCGACAAGTAGCCCGGCCGCCTGCGATCCGCGCCCGCGCTGCCGCGTGGTACACTTCAGGGATGCGAATTCACGTAGCGCACAGCCCGGATTCGGACGACGCATTCATGTTCTGGGGCCTGGCCAGCGGCCGGGTGGACACCAAGGGATACGAGTTCGTCCACGTTCTCTCCGACATCGAAACGCTGAACCGCGCGGCGTTCGAGGGGAAGTACGAAGTGACGGCTATCTCCATTCACGCCTACGCCTACCTGCACGAGCGCTACATCCTCCTGCCGCACGGCGCGAGCATGGGGTCGAACTACGGGCCGGTCGTCGTGGCGAAGCAGGGCGGCCCGTCGTCGCTCGACGGCGTGCGCGTGGCGGTGCCCGGCACGCTGACGACCGCCTATCTCGCGCTGAAGCTGTTCCGTCCCGATGTCGACACCGTGGTGATGCCGTTCGACCAGATCCAGGAAGCCGTGCTGGCCGGGGAAGTGGCCGCCGGGCTGCTGATTCATGAGGGGCAGCTGACGTACGCCGACGAGGGACTGAAGAAGATTGTCGACCTGGGCGAATGGTGGGCCGCCGAGAACCGCGGGCTGCCGCTGCCGCTGGGCGGCAACGTCATCCGGCGCGACCTTGGACCGGAAACGGTGGCCGCCGTCAGCCACCTGCTCCACGCGAGCATCAGCTGCGGGCTGACGAATCGCGCCGAAGCGCTCGACTACGCGATGACGTTCGGCCGGGGCCTCGACCGCGCGAAGGCCGACCGGTTTGTCGGGATGTACGTGAACGATCTGACGCTCGGCTACGGCGACCAGGGCCGGGAAGCGGTGCGGCTGCTGCTGGACCGGGCGCACGCGGCGGGCATCATCCCGCACCACGTGGAAGTCGAGTTCGCGTAGCCCCGTCTAGCGCCAGGCGACGCCCGGGTGAATGGCCCGGGCGAACGCCCTGGCCGCCTCGGGCACCCGCGGCCCGGGCACCACCAGTTCCCCGCCAAACAACAGCTCGATCCGGCCGTGCCTGACAGCGGGAACCGTCGACAGCACGCTCCACGTCTGTCGTTCGTGCTCGACGAGGCCCGGCGACGCGGTTTCGGTGTAGTGCAGCTCGATGATCAGCTCCGGCGCGCGCGCGAGAACGGTCTCCGCGGTCACCAGCAGCGACTCGCGCTTGATGTCGGCGAAGATGTTCCGGGCTCCGGCCAGCTCGGCCAGATCGTGCAGGAAGCCGTATCCGCCGCTGACGTTGATGCCCCGCAGCGAGCGCGGCTCGCGCCCGATGACGATCATCGTCTTCGGGCGTGCCAGGCCCTGCACGCGCGCCCGGATGCCAGCGAGCTCCTGTTCGAGCGCGTCAGCCGCGCGTGCCGCTTCGCGATCGAGCCCCAGCCGGCGGCCCAGTTCACGCATCGCGGCCGCGATGTCGGCGAGCGATCCGTGCCGGTACACGAACGTGGCAATGCCGGCGGCGCGCAGCTTGGCCGAGACATCCGTCTGGCTGCCGTAGGTGATCACCAGGTCGGGCCTGAGGGCGAGCACGCGTTCAATGTCGGGATCCACCAGCGCGCCGACGCGCGGCAGCGCGTCGACGGCCGGCGGAAAATGGTCGAAGCTGCTGACGCCGACCACCCGGGGGCCGGCGCCGATGGCGAAGAGGATCTCGGTGACAGACGGCACGAGCGAGACGATGCGCCGGGGCGCCTGACCGGCTGCGAGTCCGGCCACGCCGAGGTGAATCCGGCCGGTGGCGATCAGGCAGACACAGACGGCCGCGGCCAGCAGCCGCACGTATGCGCCACGCCCGCTCATCGGTGCCTCAGCAGCAACCACAGAAAGAACGGCCCGCCGACGAGCGCGGTGATGATGCCCACCGGCAGTTCAATCGGCGCCATCGCCGTGCGGGCCACGACGTCGCAGGCCACCAGGAACGCCGCCCCGGCGAGCGCCGACACCGGCAGCACGATGCGATGATCGGCGCCGACGATCAGGCGGATGATGTGCGGCACGATGATGCCGACAAAGCCGATGGGGCCGCCGAGCGAGACGGCGGCGCCCGTCGCCAGCGACGAACTGAAGAACGCGACCTGCTGGACGCGGACGACGTTGACGCCGCGGGACGCGGCCGCATCGGTATCCAGGCTGAGCAGGTTCAGTGCCCGCGGCAGCCAGGCAAACGCGGCGCCGGCGACGACGGCGAGCGGCAGCGCCGCGAGCATCGGTGTATAGCTGGCGATGCCGAGATCGCCCATCAGCCACCGGAGCGTGTGCAGCGTCTCGGACGGGTCGGCGAGATACTGCACGAACAGGATGAGCGCCGAGAAGAACGAGTTGAGGGTGACGCCGGCGAGCAGCAGCACGTTGGTCGAGAAGCCCTGGTGCCGCGCCCGCGCCAGGGCATAGACGATGGCCACCGCGCCGACGGACCCGACGAAGCTCGCCAGGGTGACGGCCGACACACCCCACATCGACAGCTGCAACCTCAGGGAAATCGCCAGCACCGCACCGAGGGCCGCGCCGGCAGAGACGCCCAGCGTGAACGGCGTGGCCAGCGGGTTGCGCAGCAGCGCCTGCAGGACCACGCCGGCCGCGGCGAGCGAGGCGCCCACGATGACGCCGGCCAGCACGCGCGGCAGCCGCGCAATGAAGAGGATCTGCGCGTCCACGTTGTCGGCAAACGGCACCGTCGAGTCGAACGCCCGGGCCAGGCTGATGTGGGTTGAACCCACGAGCGGAGCGCCCGCTACCGCGGCCAGCGCGACCAGTCCGAAGACGAGCATCCAGCCCGCCAGCCGGCGCCTGACGCTACGCATGGCGGGCCCTCTCGATCGGGAGGACGGTAACGCGTCCGGCCTGATCATCGAAGCGCACGCGGGCCGTCACGCCATAGAGCGCCAGGACGGTGTCCGCCGTCAGCGTGGCGCCGGTTCTCCCCGCCGCCAGAACCCGGCCCTCCCGCAGGAGGACGAGGGAATGACAGAGCGACGCCGCGAAGTTCAGGTCATGCGTGGCAACCACCACGGTCAGGCCCCGCTCGCGGTTGAGCCGGCCCAGCAGTTCACCGACCTCGAGCTGATAGCCCAGGTCGAGCGATGCCGTCGGTTCGTCGAGCAACAGGATGTCGGCCTGCTGGGCCAGGGCGCTGGCGATGACGACGCGTTGCTTCTCGCCGCCCGAGAGCGTCGAGAACCGCCGCTCTTCCAGGCCGGCCGTCCCTGTGGCGCCGAGCGCTTCGCGGGCAATGGCGAGGTCCCTTGGGCCCTCGAGTTCGAACGGGCCGAGGTGGGGGTACCGCCCCATCAGCGCCACCTCGAGCACGGAGTAGTCGAACGCGAGATGGGTTTCCTGCGGCACCATGGCAATCCGGGCCGCCAGCGCGCGCCTGGGCATCGCCGTGAGATCGGTGCCATCGAGCGTCACGCGCCCGGCCGCCGGCGTCAGGAGCCCTCCCGCCAGGCGGAGCAGCGTCGTCTTGCCGGATCCGTTCGGGCCGAGGATGCCGACGATGCCGCCCCGCTCGATCGTGACCGACACGTCGTGCACACCCGGAGAGCACACAGGGCTAAAGCCCTGTGCCACTGCGGATCGCGGGGCCGCCGCGGAGTCCTGTGCCACTGCGGATCGCGGGGCCGGTGGGGCAGTGGCCCGGGGCTTTAGCCCTGGGTGGGCCCGGCGTCTCGCGCCGTGCGTGTACGAGACGTTACTGGCCTGCAGCAACACGCACTCCGATCGTGAAGGAGCGGCGGGGGGCGGGATAGCCGAACACGGCTTCGTACTTCCGGTCGAGCAGATTGTCGATCCGGGCGACGATGCTGGCGCGGCCCGCGATGCGGACAGACGCGCCCGCGGTGACCACGGTGAAGCCGCGGGCCGTGAACAGCCCGCCGGACGCGCCCCAGGACGGCTCGACGTCGAGCACCGAACTGCGCGCGCCCGCGCGCGCAAACGCCGTGACGGCCCCTCGCGTCCAGACCACGTCCAGGCTGCCCTGATGCCGCGGCCGGCGCAGCAACCGGTCCCCGACGGCAAACGGCGGGGGCGCCACGCCGCCGGAGCGGTCGACAGCCAGAATGGCGGTGTCGAGCCACGTGTAGGCGGCGCGCACTTCGAGCCCGAACTTCGTGCGCAGCGCCAGCGACGTCTCGATGCCGCGGGCCCGGGCGTTCGAGATGTTGTCGGTGCGGTACTGGCTGTAGTCGATGAGCGACCGGCCGACGGCGACGATCAGGTCGTCGTACCGGTTGATGAAACCGGTTGCGTCGAGCACGACCAGACCGCCGGCGAGCGCCTTCTCGATGCCGAGGTCCGCGCTCCGGTTCCGCTCCGGCTTGAGCCGCGGGTTGTTCGTGAAAGCAACTTCGAGGGCGCCCGGCGGGCGGATGCCCGAGCCGGCTGTGCCGTGCACGCGCGTCCAGTTTCCGCCCGTGGCGTTCGACGTCGCGAGGTAGTAACTGGCCGCCAGCCGCGGATTCAGCGAGACCGTCCGTTCGGCGGCCATGGCGGGACGCGGTTCCCAGGCCATCGGATCGGCCTCGAGGGCCGCCCGCGACAACTGATCGGCCCGCAGACCCGCCGTCACGAAGAGCCGCGAGCCCGCGCGGATCCGCACCTCGGCAAACGCGGCCGCATCATTGCGGCTGACGGCGATTGGCTGGCCGGCCGTCCCGGTGATGTAGGTGCTCTCGCCGCGTTCCCCGCTGACGTCGGCGCCGACCGTTGCAGCCACGCCGCGGGCGAGGGCCCGATCGAACTGGGCGTGGGCCGTCCAGCGCCGGGTGCGCGCCGTCGAATCGCCCCACGGGCTGGCGAACTTCGACTTGAAATCCCCCACAGTGGCCTGTACGCGGAGCGTGGTTGCGGCGCCCCACGCCTGCGTATACGCGACCGCGCCGGCCAGATCCGTGTTGCGCCCGCGCGACACGCGATCGACGCCCGTGTACGCGCCGACGGGATTCGAGCCGAACGGACCGGGATACCCGCGGTCATTGGTCCCGAAGCGGGCGTCGGCCCGCAGCGTGGCTTGCGACGACGGCGCCACCGCGGCGGACAGGGCCACGGTGTCGGCCCTGTCGTCGTCGTTGGTGACGTATTCGTTCGTGCCGGGCGCAACGTCGGTCCAGCCGCGGCTCGTGGCGTGTTCCGCGCGCGCGCCCCATTGAAACACACCCTGCGATCCGGAGCTGTTGAGCGCCACCCGCGTGGTGCCGTAGCTGCCCGTGTCGAACTCGCCACCGACCGACGGGCGCCCGCCGACCTTCGATCGCAGGTGAATGACGCCGCCGATCGCGTCCGCTCCGAACACCGCGCTCTGCGGTCCGCGGACAACTTCGATCTGGTCGAGTCCCGTGGCCGTCAGGTGGCCGAGATCGATCCCGCCGCCCATGCTGTTCAGCCGGATCCCGTCGGCGAGCACGAGCGTGTAGTCCGAACCGCCGCCGCGCGGAAACAGCGACGTGATGGCGCCGGTGCCGCCCGTCGGCGCGATGGCAAAGCCGGGAACGAGCTGGAGCGCGCTTCCGAGGCTCGTCAGCTGGCGCGCAGCCAGGTCAGAGCCCCGCAGCGTGGTGGCGCTTCCAGGCGCCTCCGAGAGCGGCGTGTCCACGTACCCGGCCGACACCAGGATGGACTCGCTCACACCAGACACGCGGAGCCTGACGACGAGGTCCTCCGGCGTCCCTGCCGCGGCGACAAACGCCACCGGGTCTGCGCGGAATCCGGCGGCCGCTACCACGATGTCGTAGCGGCCCGGGTCCACATCGGAGAACGTAAACGTGCCGTCCGGGCTGGTCGAGACCTGGCGCATGCGGCCGGCCTCGGACCGGAGGACGACGGTGATGCCTGCCGCCGGCCGTCCGTCGGGATCGACGACGCGGCCGTGCGCAGAACGATCGCCGGCACCGGCGGCAGAGGCGAGCGCGGGAACGCAGCACAGGGCGAAGATGATGATGAGCCGGGACGGGCGAAGACGCCGCATGAAACCTCCTGTCGGTGTGACCGCGCACCGAACGGTTCCGCTGCGCGTCCGATTGGCGGACGGGCACGGAGGAGTCAGAGCCTGCGTCGAATCGCCAGATATCCTGACTTGCGGATCGTCGCGCTCGCATCACGTCTTCCCGCGCCGTGGCGCAGTGACGGACACCCTCCCGGGAGGAAGTGCCTACGATGCGCGCGCTCCCCGCTTACAGTGGCGGGACCGTGTGGGCTTTGCACCCAACTTCCCTGGCCGATCGACCGGAGCACGATTTGTCAGGCGCCAGTATAGCATGGCAAAATCGAGTGACTGGGATGTTCGAAGACGGCCGAATCGATCGCGCGGGCCTGCGTGATATCAGGGAAAAACTGGACGCAGGCGAAGCTCTGGGCCTCGAGGATGGCGTGCGGCTGTTTGCGTGCCCGGACATCCACGCCCTGGGATGGCTGGCCAATCGGGCCCGCGAGCAGCGGCACGGCAAGGTCACGTACTACAACCACAACATCAAGCTCGAGGCGACCAACGTCTGCGTGGCGAACTGCCTGTTCTGCTCCTTCGCCCGCATCATGCCGACGGACAAGGACGCCTACACGCTGTCGCTCGAGCAGGTGTGGGACAAGCTGCGCCGCCGGGCCGGCGAGGCCATCACCGAGGTTCACGTCGTCAACGGCCTTCATCCGGATCTGCCGCTCAGCTACTACACCGACCTGCTCAGGGGACTGAAGCAGATCCGGCCTGACGTGCACCTCAAGTGCTTTACGGCCGTGGAGATCGCGTTCTTCGCGGACCTGTTCACGATGACCGACGAGCAGGTGCTGCGCGAACTGCGGACGGCCGGGCTGGACTCGCTGCCGGGCGGCGGCGCCGAGATCTTCGCGGAGCGGGTGCGCCGCAAGATCTGCGCGGACAAGTGCGGCGCCGACCGGTACCTCGCGATTCACCGGATTGCCCACGGCCTCGGCATGCGCACGAACGTGACCATGCTGTACGGGCACATCGAGACGATCGAGGAGCGCGTGGACCACATGCTGCGCATCCGCGCGCTGCAGGCCGAAACGGGCGGCTTCCAGGCGTTCATCCCGCTGGCGTTTCACCCGGACAACAACCAGATGCACAAGCTGCCGGCCCCATCGGCGGCCGATTCGCTCCGCGTGCATGCCGTCGGCCGCCTGATGCTCGACAACGTGCCGCACATCAAGGCGTTCTGGGTGGCGACCGGTGTCGAAGTGGCGCAGACGGCCCTCTGGTTCGGCGTCGATGACATGGATGGGACCGTGCAGGAGGAGAAGGTCTACAAGATGGCCGGCGCCCAGACCCCGGACGGCATGACCCCCCGCCAGCTGGAGGCCATCATCCGGGCGGCCGGGCGCGAGCCGGTCGAGCGCGACACGCTGTACAACCGGGTGGCGCACTAACTCGGGGCCCCGCTGGACCCGCTGGGGTCAGGTCCAAAATCGCGCGTTTTGGACCCGGCCCGAAAGACGCGCGATTTTGGACCTGACCCCAGTCCGTTGGCGTCATAAGAAGCAGCCCACTGGCCCTAATTGCAAGGAGAAGCACGAGATGGCTTACGAACTGGCTCCGCTGCCCTACGCGCACGATGCGCTGGAACCCTTTGTCGACACGATGACCATGCAGATTCACCACGGGAAGCACCATGCGACCTACGTGGCGAATCTCAACGCCACGCTCGAGAAGTTCCCCGAACTGCAGGCGAAGAGCGTGGACGACCTCCTGCGCGGCCTGTCATCGGTGCCGGAGGCCATCCGGACGGCCGTCCGCAACAACGGCGGCGGCGTGGCGAACCACAACTTCTTCTGGGCCATCATGGCGCCCAAGGCCGGCGGCGAGCCGACGGGGCCCCTGGCCGAGGCCATCAAGGC
>Ga0334722_10004572_pt1 | contig 14274 bp, 11 predicted proteins | sample C3_bottom_MG_FD_207210 | JGI IMG/M metagenome (GOLD analysis project Ga0334722, IMG submission 207210) | Sediment microbial communities from Yellowstone Lake, YNP, Wyoming, USA - C3_bottom | ecosystem: Environmental > Aquatic > Freshwater > Lake > Sediment | place: USA: Wyoming | collected...
ACAAAAACGTAAAACGTAAAAAATGAATTACTTGGAGCGCTACAGAGATTCCATATGATGCAACCCCAATTTACTCCTCTGCGTGTTGGTTTGGCGGCGCAACGTCTGCCCCCGCCAAGCGCACTTGTCATCTTCGGCGCGACCGGCGATCTCACGCATCGCAAGCTTGTGCCCGCGCTGTTCGATTTGTTTTGTGATGGCAAATTACCCGCAAACTTTAGTGTGGTCGGTTTTGCGCGACGCGAAAAATCCGATAACGAATTTCGTGCTGAGATGCGCGAGAGCGTCCAGCAATTTGCGCGCAACAAGCCCGATGTGGCAAGCGATCGCTGGACCAAGTTCGCGCAGGGCTTGTTCTACCATCAATCAGAGTTCAGCAACGCGGATGGGTACGCCGCTCTGTGCAAACGGCTCGATGAATTAGATATCCAGCGCGGGACGTTAGGCAATCGTGTTTTTTATCTTGCCACCGCGCCCGAATACTATGCGGTGATTGTCGAACAACTTGGCGCGGCGGGCTTGGCAAAACCGGATGGACCCTGGGAACGCGTGGTTGTCGAAAAACCTTTCGGCGGCGACCTGGCAAGCGCACATCAGCTGAATCAGAAACTGCTCAAGGTATTTGCCGAAGATCAGATCTATCGCATCGATCATTACCTGGGCAAAGAAACGGTGCAGAACGTCATCGCTTTTCGTTTTGCCAATACCATTCTTGAGCCGCTTTGGACGCGCAACTATATCGACCACGTGCAAATCACCGCCGCTGAAACGGTCGGCGTCGAAGATCGCGGCGGATATTACGATACAGCGGGCGCGTTGCGCGATATGGTGCAGTCGCATTTGATGCAACTCACCGCGTTGACGGCGATGGAGCCGCCGGTTTCGTTTGATCCTAATTCGGTCCACGATGAAAAAGTCAAAGTGTTGCGCGCGATTGCGCCGCTGGTCGGTCGAGACGTGGATGAACATGTGGTGCGCGGGCAGTATGATGCGGGAATTGGAATGCTGGGCTATCGAAATGAATCTCGCGTCGCCAAAGAATCGCCGACCGAAACTTTTGTTGCGCTAAAATTGGAAATCGACAACTGGCGCTGGGCGGGCGTGCCGTTCTATCTGCGCACCGGCAAACGATTGCCCAAACGCGCGACGGAGATTCGCATCGAATTCAAACCGGTGCCCCATCCGCTTTTTTCGCACGAGGTGGTTAGCGGCATCGAACCGAACGTGATTGCGATGCGGATTCAGCCCGACGAGGGCATTCACATGAAGTTCGCAGCAAAACAACCCGGGCAAGCGATTCAACTCAGCAACGTGCGGATGGACTTTTACTACAAGACCGCCTTCGGTATGCCGCCCGGCGAAGCGTACGAAACGCTTTTGGTGGATGCGATGCGCGGCGACTCGACGTTGTTTAATCGCAAGGATGAAGTCGAAGTGGCGTGGTCGCTCGTCACGCCGATCCTGGCTCGCTGGGAGAATTTGCCGCCGCCCGATTTTCCAAACTATGCCGCCGGAAGCTGGGGACCCGAGACGGCGCACCTCTTGCTGGCGCGCGATGGCAGGGCGTGGAGAGGACCGTAGAGGAATTTTAGATTTCAGATTTGAATCTCTGCCAATTGCGAAATCGTAAAACTGAAACCCTAAATCGAAATGCAGACGAAAAACTTACAAGGGAATTCTTCTCCAACAATCATGGTTCTTCCTGACCGCTCTTCTCTCGCCCGTGAAGCGGCGATGCGTTTTGTTGCCATCGCGCGCGAGTCCGTTCAGGCGCGCAGGCGATTTGCGGTTGTCTTGTCTGGCGGCTCAACTCCGCGCGAGTTGTACGCGTTGCTCGCGACCTCTGAGTTTTCGTCCCAGGTTGATTGGTCGCGCGCGTATTTCTTCTGGGGCGACGAACGCGCTGTGTCACCCGATCATCCCGACAGCAATTATCGCATGGCGAACGAAGCACTCCTGTCGCGTGTGCTCGTTCCCGCTGAAAATATACATCGTATCCGTGCGGAACTACCAGCAGAGGATGCAGCGCGCGAATATGAAAAGACAATACAAGATTTTTTTGGACGCGGATTGACGCAGATGAACGCGGATAAAAAAATTGATCTGCGTTCGACCGCGTGGCTGTGGCGCACTTCACCACAGTCAATCCGCGTCCCAATTTTTGATTTAGTCTTGCTGGGGCTTGGCGCGAACGGACACACCGCATCGCTTTTCCCTCACACCCGCGTCCTGCATGACACGTTGCGCTGGGTCGCCGCTGAGTACATCGAACAAGTCAAAATGTGGCGCATCACATTCACCGCGCCAATCATCAATGCCGCCGAGAATATTTTGTGGCTGGTTGCGGGCGCAGACAAAGCCACGACCGTGCGCGAGGTTTTGCGCGGCGCGTATCGCCCCGACGACTTGCCCGCGCAGTTGATTCAGCCCGCGCACGGACAGGCAGTTTGGCTTTTGGATAAAGACGCGGCAAGCTTTTAATGATCGGAAATTTGGAGGGTTGAGATGTCCAGTTTTTTGAACACAATTCAGCGGGTCCATCGTTTTTGCGTCAATCACCTCGTTTATCCGCTGACGCTATCGAGTTTGCTCGTGTGCGGATTATTAGCGGGACGCCTGTACCTCAGTCAAGATGGACAATTGCGTTTTTTGATTTGGAATCTTTTTCTCGCCTGGATTCCCTATCTGTGCAGTCTCTGGACGGATTCGCTTCATCGCCGCAATCCGCAACGCTGGTGGTATCTATTGCTTCCCGGTGCCCTCTGGCTGATCTTTCTACCCAATGCGCCGTATCTGGTCACCGACCTATTTCACCTGAGCGATCACTCACCCGTCCCGATGTGGTACGACATCGGATTGCTGGCAATGTCCGCGTGGACCGGATTATTTCTCGCCGTTGCGTCGCTCAATATTATGCAAGGCGTCGTGCGCGAATATGTCGGCGGTATCGTCAGTTGGCTCTTTGCGTTTGGCGCAATCGGATTGAGCGGCTTTGGCATTTACTTGGGACGGTTTCTGAACTGGAATAGTTGGGATTTACTGGTCTCTCCCCAGGAAATCGTTGCCGATATTATTCCGCGATTTGCTCATCCGATTCAGAACGCTCAGACCTTCGGCGTCACGTTTTTATTTGCCGCGTTTTTCTTCGTCTGTTATCTGATGTTCGTTTCGATAGAACATCGCAAGACAGAGAGGGTGGAAAACTAGCCCGGTTAGATTCCCCCTTGACTATCCCACATCGTTGTAATAATATATCACCAATCTTTCAGAGCAAGGAGGACGATAAGCCCATAACTTTATCGGGTACGTTTGCATCGGTTTGTAATATTTTTTCTTCATAATGCTGTGAAGAAACATTTCCGTGTAGAAAGCGGAGACAACTATGGAAATTACCCGAAGACAGTTTATCAAGATTTCGACCGGAGCCGCAGGCGCAGCTGTCGCCGCCGAAGTCACCGGCTTTGGGTTCGACACGAGCGTGGCGCAAGCCCGCGCGCTCGATGTTCCGATCAAGCAAGGCAAGCAAATCCCCTCGGTTTGCCCGTACTGTGCGGTTGGTTGCGGGCAGATCGTGACTGTCGATGACCAGGGCAAGATCATCGACATTCAAGGCAATCCCGATTCTCCCGTCAACCAGGGCACCCTCTGCCCCAAAGGCGCAGCCACGTACCAACTCGTCAACAATTCCTCGCGCTGGACCACCGTCAAGCATCGCGCCCCAGGTTCCGATCACTGGGAAGACATGTCGCTCGACGACGCGATGAATCGCATCACGCAACTCCTCAAGCAAACGCGCGACGCCAATTTCAACGAGACCCAGGATGTGCCCGATGGCAAGGGCGGCACCGTCAAAAAGCGCGTGATGAACACGTACGCCGTCGCCTCGCTCGGCGGCGCGACGATGGACAACGAGTGGAATTACCTCCACCAAAAAGTGATGCACGCGCTGGGCGTGGTCTATCTCGAAAACCAGGCACGGATCTGACACTCCGCCTCTGTCCCCGGTCTGGGGACAACCTTCGGTCGCGGCGCGGCGACAACGTTTGCGCGCGACCTCGCCAACTCCGACGCCGTTATGATTATGGGCTCGAATATGGCAGAGTGTCACCCCGTTGCGTTTCGTTGGCCCCTCAAAGCCAAGACCGATCACGGCGCGGTTCTCATGCACGTCGATCCGCGCTTTACGCGCACCTCGGCGATGTGCGACATTCACGCCCCGATTCGCGCGGGCAGCGACATTGTGTTCCTCGGCGGCATTATCAACTATGTCATCAATAGCAACCGCTGGAACACCGATCCTTTCTTCAAAGAGTACGCCATCAATTTTACGAACGCGGCAACGCTCGTCAACGCCGATTACAAGGATGCTGAAGACAACAACGGCGTCTTCTCTGGAATTTCCTCCGACGGCAAATCGTACGCTACGGCATCGTGGGCATATCAACGCGATGCCGCGCCGACTCCAACCGTCACCGATCCCAAAAATTTTACCGACCTGCTTTTGCAGCGCGTCCCAGGTCGCCCCAAGACCGATCCGACGTTACAAGACCCGCAATGCGTTTTCCAAATCGTCAAAAAACATTATGCGCGCTACACGCCAGAGATGGTTGAAAGCGTCACGGGTTGCCCCAAGGACAAGTTCCTCCAAGTTGCCAACACGTTGCTCAATAACTCCGGGCGCGACAAGACGAGCAACATCACCTACGCCGTCGGCTGGACGCAACACACGATTGGCGTGCAGATCATCCGCGCCGCGGCAATGTTGCAAGCGATTCTCGGCAATATCGGACGACCGGGCGGCGGCGTGCTGGCGTTGCGTGGTCACGCGACGATCCAGGGATCGACCGACATTGCGACGTTGTATCACTCGCTACCTGGCTATCTCAACATGCCCGATACGCGCAAGGCGCACGACACGCTCAAAGATTTCATCCTCACCGAAGCCGTGCCCATTGCGACGTCGTACTGGGGCAATTACCCAAAGTTCGCCGTATCGTACTTCAAAGCACAGTTCGGCGACGCGGCAACTGCCGACAACAACTATGGCTACGACTATCATCCCAAGATTACCGGCGATCACTCGCACCTGCCCATGTTCGTCGATATGGCGGCGGGCAAGATCAAGGGATTTTTCGTGATGGGACAAAACCCAGCGGTCGGCGGACAGAACGCGCGCTTTCAACGCAAAGCCCTCGCCAATCTCGATTGGATGGTCGTGCGCGATTACTTTGAAACCGAGACTGCCGCGTTCTGGCGCAACTCGCCCGAAATAAAATCGAATGAGTTGAAAACGTCCGACATCAAGACCGAAGTCTTTTTCCTGCCGGCGGCGGCAGTCGCGGAAATGGAAGGCACGTTCACCAACACGCAGCGTCTCATTCAAAAGCACGATAAAGCCGCCGACCCACCGGGCGACGCGCGCAGCGATTCCTGGTTCACGTACCAAATCGGCAAACGCATTCGCGCGCTCTACAAAGACTCGACCCAGGATCGCGATTGGGCGATCAAGAATCTACTGTGGGATTACGAACCCGACCCAAGCGAGGTCGCCAACTGGCGCATCAAAGACGAACCATCGGCGTACAAAGTGTTGAAAGAGATCAATGGATATACCTACGCCGATAAGAAACCGCTCTCGACGTACGCCAACTTGAAAGAGGATGGCACCACCGCATGCGGCGCGTGGATTTACACCGGCGTAATTCCCGCCGAAGGGCAAAACAATGCCGGGCGACGCAAAGCCGATCCGTGGATTTCACCAGAGTGGGGTTTTGCGTGGCCCTCGAATCGACACATCATGTACAATCGCGCGTCGGCGGACGCGGCGGGCAATCCTTGGTCGGAGAAAAAGAAATTCGTTTACTGGGACGCGAACGCCGACAGCGGAACGAAAGATGCGAACGGCACTCCGATTCTCGGCAAGTGGGTCGCGCCCTCCGGTGACGTGCCCGATTTTTCGGTGACGAAACCGCCGACCTCGAAAGGCATCGATGCTGGGATTGGTTTTGATTGGCTGCGTGGCAACGACGCCTTTATCATGCGTCCCGATGGCAAGGCGTGGCTCTTTGCGCCTAGCGGCTTGGTCGATGGACCCTTGCCCACGCACTATGAGCCGTACGAATCGCCGGTGCAGAACGCGCTCTACAAACAACAAGCGAATCCCATCGCCAAAGTTTGGAATGTCGATCAGAACAAGTACCACGCCGTCGGCGACGCCAACTATCCGATCATCGTATCGACCTATCGCCTCACCGAACATCACTTGAGCGGATCGATGAGCCGTTGGCTGCCTTGGCTTGCGGAGTTGATGCCCGAACTCTTTTGCGAAATCTCGCCTGAACTCGCGACGGAAAAAGGGATCACCAATGCTGACTATGTGACGATTCAAACCGCGCGCGGTGAAGTTCAGGCGCGCGCGCTCGTCACGCGTCGGATGCGACCGTTCAACATCAACGGCAAACTCGTGCACGAAATCGGTTTGCCCTGGCACTGGGGCTGGCAAGGCGGCGCGCAAGGCGACGTTGTCAACAACCTCAGCGCGCTCGTCGCCGACCCCAACGTGTCGATTCACGAAGCCAAAGTGTTCACCTGCAACATCAAAGCTGGAAAGCGAGGTGCATGATGGCAAAAGGAATGTTTGTCGATACGTCAATTTGCACCGGTTGCAAAGCATGCCAGGTCGCATGTAAAGAATGGAATGCGCTTGATCCAGAACCAACGCATTTCAAAACAGTCCCAGGTTCTGCCGCGCCCGTTGCCACCAACTTTACCGGCAACTCGTACGACAACACCGGCAGGTTGAGCGCGACCGATTGGCGGCACGTCAAGTTTATCGAACAGTTCAACCCGGATCGCGCAGGTGGACGCTGGCTGTTTATGAGCGATTCATGCAAGCATTGCACCGACGCCGGATGTTTGAATGCGTGTCCCGTCAACGCGATCACGCGCACCGACATGGGCAACGTCATCATCTCGCAAGATGCGTGCATCGGCTGCAAATACTGCATCCCCGCTTGTCCGTTCGGCGTGATTTCGTTCAGCCAAAAAACGCAGACCGTTCACAAATGCACTCTGTGCAACGACCGCATTCACAACGGACTCGGCACTGCGTGCGCCAAAGCATGTCCCACTGGATCGATTCAGTTTGGCGATGTGGCAGATCTGAAAACGCAAGCCGACAAGCGTCTCGCGCAACTACAAGCCGCGGGCGAAACCCAAGCCAACATCTATGGTTACAATCAAGCCGGTGGATTGAATGTATTCTACATGCTGTTGGACAAACCAGAGGTCTACGGTCAACCAACCAGCCCAGTCGTTCCGCAACGCCGTTTGTGGTTGTCGTCTGTCACGGCGATTGCCGCATCGATTGTGATGGGGCTTGCCGCGCTCGTGAGTTTCCGACAACGCGGCGCGCGCGCGGCAGAGGTGAAACCATGAAACAAAAAAGTATGGGGGTATGGGAGTCACTCCCACACTCCGATACTCCCACACTCAATGAGGTGTGCCATGAGTCCTGAATCTCAAGCGCCGGGCTGGGAATGGTACTTTATCGCCATGTACTTTTTCGTCGGCGGCGTATCGGCGGGCGCGTACTTTATCGGCTCGCTGATCGAATTTTTCGGCGGCGGAAAGCATCGCGACGTGAGCAAGATCGCGTTCTACATTTCCTTCCCGCTGATTCTGATTACGCCGTTGTTGCTCATCGCCGACCTGGGACAGCCGACGCGCTTTTGGCATCTCTTCTTCGACATCAACAACGGCGTGCCGTACATGAATTTCAATTCGCCGCTGTCGGTGGGGTCGTGGGCGTTGCTCGTCTTTGGCGCGTTCTCGTTCCTGTCGTTCCTCGACAACTTGGTGCAAGACAAGGTGTTCAAGTTCGCGCCATTTGCCAACGCCTACAACCTGGTTCCGCGCAAACTGTTCGCCATCGGCGGATCGCTCGCGGGCTTTTTTGTTGCGGGCTATACCGGTGTGCTGTTGAACTTGACGGCGCGTCCGCTCTGGGCAGCGTCGGATCCGCTGCTTGGCGCGCTCTTCATCGTCTCCGGCGGCTCGACGGGCGCGGCGGCAATTGCGCTCGTGATGGCTCTACGGAACATGCTCAATGGTGAGTCTTACGCGTCGCTGGAAAATTTCGACCGCCTTGCGATGATCGTCGAATTGGTGATTATCATTGCAGTGGTTGCAGTCGCTGGACAATTCGTCGCGCCACTGATGGCGGGAAGTTTCGCGCTAATGTTTTGGGGCGGCACGGTTGTCCTGGGTATCCTCATTCCGCTCGCACTCAACTTTTTTATGCGGAAGCAAACGAGTGGGATGGTGGTGCTTGTGGCGCTGCTCGTCTTGCTCGGCGGCGCGCTGTTGCGAATCAGTTTGGTGATGGCGGGACAAGCGTAGTCAGTGAAGGTTAAATAGCAATAGGGGAATCGGAGAAGAGAACGCGATTTCTCCGATTCCTTGATTTTTATCGATGCAAACTTGGAATCAATAGAATGTCTGATAACCATTGGGCAAAAGCATTGAGTCACACCGAAGCAGGAATCGATGGATGTCTTCGCATCATCGGGTTCATCGTCTTGATGTTTGTCTGTGGCGCTTTGGGTTTGGCATTATTCACTATTCCAATGCGCACGTCTGATGTTGCCCAGATTGCGCTCGACGCCGCACGCGCAAACCCGCAAGTGGTTCAAGAAATGGGCGAACCCATTGACATTGGATTGTTTATTACCGGATCGATTTCCACGCAAGGTCTTTCAGGCAACACCAATCTTTCCATTCCCATCTCTGGACCCAAGAAAAATGGAATGCTTTATGTTGCTGGGATTCGCGCAAACGGAACCTGGCAATTTTACACCTTAGCGGTTCAAGTGGATGGGAGTAACGAGACCATCATTTTACAAAATGAATACGCAAGAGAGGAGAATGAATGCCCGAAATCGAAATCTTTGAAGACAAATCCGTAATGGTCGGCAAGCGACGCAAGGGCAAAGACGAATCCATCGAAGATGCGATGAAGACGATGGAACGCTTTTCCGATTGGCTCGTCGCCACCCAGGAACACAATCCCTGGCTGGAAACCGATGCGGTCGGCGCGGCGATGCTGTACGGCATGATGATTCATCTGCGCGAAGAAATCGATCGCGTGATCGCATCGGGCGGCGACGATGCGCGCAATGCGTACGAATTTTTCACTCGAAAGCAAAACGCATGACGAAACCGACGGCAGTGATCGATCCTATCCAACAACGCCTTGCTGCGCTCACCCAGGAAACTCCCGACCTTGCTCCGATGGCTGAATTGTATCAAGCGATCCTGCCGCTCTTGCGCGACGCAAATTTACGCGTTGAGCCGATTGCGCTGACCCAAGATCAGGCGCGCGCTAAACTTGATGCTGGCTTGCCACTCCTTCACGACATTGACCTTCCCGTCGATGATCAATCTTTCTGCGATTTGATGCTGCGCTTGGCGCGCGCCATCGAAGCGATTCGTCCTGACCCTGTGATCATCAAACGCCGTTCGCTCTTTGCGCGTCGTGCCGAACCTAATGACGGCGATGCGACAAAGCGTAAATCGGCGGCGCATCAAATTCGACTTGCCTTGGAACAAAACCAAATCGATTCGAGCGAGTTGGTGTCGCACATTGCCGCTGGCGACCGCGATGGGGTTGTGTTGCTCGTGCAGAGTTTGCAACTAGATGCGGATTTGCTATGGACGATAGCACAGAATGCTTTCAAGCCCGCGTTGCGCACGTGGGCAAGACAACTTGAACTGCTCGCGCAAGATGATCTGTGGGACAAGGGTTATTGTTTCATTTGCGGCGCGCGCGCAACGTTCGCCGAGCTGCAGGGGAACGACCAGGAACAGCATTTGCGTTGCGATCAATGCGGCGCAGATTGGCGATACCCTCGTTTGAAATGCGTTTATTGTGGCAACGAAGATCATCAGACGCTCAGCCAGCTTTTTCCCGTGACGCATCGTGATAGACAGCACATCCAAGTCTGCGATCAGTGTCACGGCTATCTCAAAGTCATCGCTGCGTTTTCTCCCACGCCCGTCGAACTATTGACGGCCGAGGATTTGGCAACGCTTCATCTCGATTACATCGCACAGCAACGTGGCTATGCGCGAATCACACGACGATAATCCATAACGCTATGCCCGATCTGCCACGTCTGCTTGGATATACTTTCAATGCATTGTCATTCCATGTCTATGCCCGTTAGTCTGCGGACCAAACATTGTGCAGATACGTATCGAAATAGTCTGAACAAAAAGAGAGAAGCGAATCAACAGATTCGCCTTTTTTATTTGCAGAAAATTCTCGGTGATATATCTGCTCGATGCGTTAGAGCAGGATATGGTTTTGAAAAATAGAGATTCGGTCACCCATTTGACAAGAAGGTTGCGACGGATAGAATCGCATTCAATGGATGCGCGAACTGCCGTTTCCCTCTTCCATCATCAACGTTAGCAACAATGGACTGCCTACTTGGGATGTTACAACTTTGGCACAGGAATGGCACATCAACATAATCGCCAACAATGGATTGATGCTAGTCCTCGCCGATGAAACACCCAAAACCGAAACTGTACGCAACTTTCAAAGCAGTGAGTTGATCTTCTTCGTCAGACCGACACCGTCTCGTCAAGTTACCTACCAACCTTGACTCGAGGGGTGAATACCAAACCCGAATTGGAGAATTGCCGATCAACTCAAAAAGATTGCCGATTCCTCGAATCACTCGAGGCATTTTGCTTTTTTGGATATGCCCAGTAATGGCGATTGGCCCGTTATCGAGTTCTGCGACCAAGTGGTAATCAAGAATCAAATTGACAGTACTCCACTTTGCATTATAATTCCCAGCGTGACCACACCACTTCGCCAACAATATCTCCGCATCAAAAAACAATTTCCTGACACCATTGTCTTTTTCCGCCTCGGCGATTTCTACGAATCGTTTGACGACGATGCGAAAAAAGTTTCCGAGGCGTGCAGCATCGTGCTGACCGGACGCGATATGGGCACGGGACAGCGCGTGCCACTTGCGGGTGTACCGTACCACGCCCTCGATACGTACCTGGCTCGGCTCATCAACGCCGGACACAAGGTCGCGATTGTTGAACAAACCGGCGATGTGGTCAACGGCTTGATGCCGCGTGAAGTCACAAGGGTGGTCACGCCCGGCACTGTCGTCGAACCCAACTTACTCGAAGAAAAGCGCAACAACTATCTCGCCGCGCTCGTCGCCGATAAAGATCGCGCGGGCATTGCGTATGCCGACATCACCACCGGCGTCTTTGCTGCAACCGAGGTTGATGCGCGTGACGCGCGACAGGAATTGGATCGACTGCATCCTTCGGAATTGTTAATGGACGTTGGACGTTGGAAGTTAGAAGTTGGAAGCAACTCGCCCAATCGAAATCTCCAACCTTCAATCTCCAATCTCCAACTTCCAATCTCCAACATCCAAGTTCCCGATTTCGACTCCGCCCGCCAATCGCTTCTCGACCATTTTCACGTTGCCGCGCTCGATGGCTTTGGCTTGACGAGTTTGCCTTTTGCAACGCGCGCCGCTGGGACGATCATTCAGTATTTGCAAGACAATCAAAAAGGCGCGCTCGCGCAATTGACCACACTCAAGACGTACTCGACGCACTCGTTTATGACACTCGATCCCGCGACGCGGCGCAATTTGGAATTGGTCGCGACGATTCGCGGCGGTACAGTGAAGGGTTCGCTCCTGGGTGTGCTCGACGAAACCCGCACGGCGATGGGTGGGCGATTGTTGCGCGAATGGCTGACTCAGCCGCTGCTCGACTTGGATGCGCTAAACGCACGCATCGATCACGTCGATGCGTTCTATCGCGACACGGCGCGTCGTGAATCGATGCGCGACCTGCTCAAAAAAGTGAGCGACATCGAACGCCTGACCAATCGCGTCGCGCAAGGAATTGCGACACCGCGCGATGTGGTGGCGATCAAAGTCAGTCTGGAGGTTGTTCCAAAAATCGTTGAGGTTTCAAGTTTCAAGTCTCAGGTTTCAACAGAAAACGATGACACACAAACTTGGAACCTGAAACCTGAAACCGTAAACTTGGATTCTTGCCCCGACATTGTCAACCTGGTTTCTCGCGCCATCGTGCCTGAGCCACCTGGGAATCTCAACAACGGCGGTGTGATCAACCCAGGATATTCGGCGGAACTCGATGGGATTGCGGGCGCATCACGCAATGCGAAAGACTGGGTCGCGAATCTCGAACGCAAAGAGCGCGAACGCACGAGCATCAAGTCGCTCAAGGTCGGCTACAACAAAGTGTTCGGCTACTATATTGAAGTCACGACGCCGAACCTGCCGCAAGTGCCACCCGAGTACATTCGCAAGCAAACGTTGACCAACGCCGAGCGATACATCACACCCGACTTGAAAGAGTACGAGTCGCTCATCCTCAACGCCGAAGAGCGCATCACCGAATTGGAGACGACGCTCTTCAAAGAAATCTGCGCGCAGATCGCGGGCGCGAGTTCGCGTCTCCTCGCCACCGCGCGCGTGATTGCCGAGATCGACGTTTACACCGCATTGGCAGAAGTGGCGATGCGCTATCGCTACGTTCGTCCGCAACTTACCAACGGCGACGCGATTCACATCGTCGGCGGGCGGCACCCGGTCGTAGAACTCACGTTGAAAGACGAACCGTTCGTGCCGAACGATGTGACGCTATCGGACGCCGAAATGATTCACATCATCACCGGGCCGAACATGAGCGGCAAGTCAACTTTTTTGCGCCAGGTGGCGCTCGTCGTGTTGATGGCGCAAATTGGATCGTTTGTCCCGGCAGAATCGGCGAACATCAGTTTGGTCGACCGAATTTTCACGCGCATCGGCGCGCAAGACGAAATCAGCGCGGGACAATCGACGTTCATGGTCGAGATGGTCGAGACGGCGAACATCCTGGCGCACAGCACGCGCCAGAGTTTGATCGTGCTGGACGAAGTGGGACGCGGCACCAGCACGTACGACGGCATCGCGATTGCGCGCGCCATCGTCGAACATATTCACAATCATCCGAACCTGGGATCGAAAACACTTTTTGCAACGCACTATCACGAACTGATCGAGCTGGAACAATACTTGCCCAAGGTTCGCAATTACAACGTCGCCGTGTTGGAGCAGGGTGGGCGCGTCGTTTTCTTGCACAAGATCGTGCGCGGCGGCGCGGACAAGTCGTATGGAATTCACGTCGCGCAACTCGCGGGAATTCCTAAAGCGGTCGTGCATCGCGCGGAAGAAGTTCTTAAAGAGTTGGAAGAGCGCCAGCAATCGAATGAGATGAGCGCGGGGGGCGGAATGCAACTCGCGTTATTCACGCAGACCGATCCGCTCCGCGACGAGCTCAAAAATATCGACGTGCTTTCGTTGTCGCCGTTAGAGGCGCTGAATAAATTGTTTGAGCTATCGGACAAAGCGAAGAAATCATAGGCACGCACATAGAGAGTCAACAGGAGTCCGCTATGTTGTCGAAAAGGTTTTGTCTAGTCCGAGCATTTTCTCTTTTCGCCATTGCAATGATTGTCTTGTCGGCGTGCAATACCGCGGGCAAACCAACGGTCGTCATTATTTCTCCGGCGAGTGGTAGTGAATTTAAGGATGGCGATACGGTTTCCATCCAATCTGCCAGCGTCGATTCGACTGGCATATCGCGCGTCGAACTAGTCGTCGATAATGTGGTGGTTCGCACCGACACTTCGCCCACGCCGCAAGGTCAGCCATCGTTGGCTGTGACCCAGACATGGAAGGCAACGCAAGGTAATCACGTGATTGTCGTTCGCGCATACAATACAGCGGGAGCGATGAGCGACCCAGTTGCTGTCGCGGTGTCGATAGTATCCAGCACCGGACAAGTTGCGCCGACTGTCACATCGATTGTGCCGCCGCCCCTGACGTTGCCTACAACAGTGGCGACCCCAGCGCCTCAACCCTCGGTGACGAATGTTCCTGGCACGGCAGGATGCGTGAATGATTCTGCCTTTGTTACTGATGTGACTGTTCCCGACGGAACAAAATATGCCCCAGGTCAATCGTTCAACAAGATTTGGCGATTGAGCAATAGCGGATCGTGTCCCTGGGTTGCCGGCTATCAATTGGCTTTTGTGAGCGGCGCGGCGATGACCGCATCGACGGCGGTTAATGTTCCACCGACTGCGCCCGGCGCAACCGCCGATATTTCGGCACCGATGACCGCGCCATCGACCGGCGGATCGATTACCGGCGT
>Ga0334722_10004573_pt1 | contig 14274 bp, 10 predicted proteins | sample C3_bottom_MG_FD_207210 | JGI IMG/M metagenome (GOLD analysis project Ga0334722, IMG submission 207210) | Sediment microbial communities from Yellowstone Lake, YNP, Wyoming, USA - C3_bottom | ecosystem: Environmental > Aquatic > Freshwater > Lake > Sediment | place: USA: Wyoming | collected...
TTCGCGGGCGCGTGCAGGCACGGACGTGGCGTCCTGCGGGTGCCCCGGAACGGCGATCGGTCGCCACCCTGGACGGTTGGGAGCCGCGGCTCCGGGGAGTTCGTCCGCCCCCGGATGAGTGCTCCGCCATGGTACGCGCCGCACCCCTCGGCTGCGAAGGGGGTATGTCCACCATCTTGTCCACCAAGTTGTCCACAGGCCCCGGCGGGGGCGCCACCCGCGGCCGAGACCGTCGCCACTGGGGGTGGTCAGAGGGCATCGGATCGAGCGTGGCGAAAGGCGAGATCGGTCGTTTCCGCGGCGGTGCCGTGCATGCTGCGGCCGGCTTCGACCACGGGGGGTGGTGAGGGGTCGGAAACGGGTCGGGCAGCCCTACGCGCGGCGGGTCACGCCCACGCCGGGCGCCGTCGGCAGCCGCCAGCGGCAGTCGGGCCCCAGCTCCAGGCCGTCGAACGGGTCGGCCGCCAGGAGCAGGCAGCCGTCGAGGTCGGCCCAGTCGACGAGGCCGGCCACGGCCGCGGAGGCGGCGATGCCCAGGCTCGTCTCCTCCATGCAGCCGAGGAAGATGCGGTAGCCGAGCTCCCGCGCGCGCCGGATCATGCGCAGCGCCGGGCCTACCCCGCCCACCTTGGCCAGCTTCACGTTGACGCCGGCGACGACGCCCACGAGCCCCTCGAGGTCCGCCTCGACGACCGCGCTCTCGTCGGCCACGATGGGCAGCGGGCTGCGCTCCTGGAGCCAGCGCAGCTGGTCGAGCCGCCGGGCCGCGAAGGGCTGCTCGATGAGCTCGACGCCCAGCCGCACGCACGCGGGCAGCAGCGACTCGGCGATCTCGGGCGTCCAGCCCGTGTTCGCGTCGACGCGGATGGGACCGGCGAAGACGCCGCGCACGGCCTCGAGCGTGGCCAGGTCGGCCGGGCCGCCCAGCTTGATCTTCAGGGCCGGGAAGTGCGCCGCCCGGGCGGCACGCTGGGCGACGATCCCGGGCTCGTCGATGCCGATGGTGAAGTCTGTCGGCGGCAGCTCCCGGGGCGTGCCGAGCAGCTCGGGGAGCGCCAGCCCCAGGCGCTTCCCGACGAGATCGTGGAGGGCGATGTCGAGGGCGCACTTGGCGGCGCCGTTGTGCGAGATCCGCTCATCCATGGCGAGCGATGCGGCGACCAGCCACGCGCGGGCTCCCGCGAGGTCGCGCGGCGCCGGGCCCACCTCCCCCACCGTCTCGACGAGGATGGGCACGACGGCCGTCACCGTGGCCGGCGTCTCGCCGTAGTACGGGTCGGGGAAGCCCTCGCCAACGCCGACGGCGCCGTCCTCATCCTCGAGGGTGGCGATGACGGTCGAAGCGGCGTGGTGCGGCAGCTTGCGCGCGATGCGGAAGGGATCGCGGAACGGAAGCTCGAGGACCTCGGTGGTGACCCTCACCCGAGGCGCTCGCGCAGGGCGTCGAGAAGGCGCTCGCCCCCGAAGCGGTAGGGGTCGTCGGTGGGCAGGCCCGTCTCCTCGGCCGTGCGCGCGATCTCGCGGCGGGCCTCGCTCTCGGAGATGAGGCTGGTGTTCAGCGCGACGCAGGCCACGACCGAGGGCGCCACCAACGCGGCCACCTGCTCGTGCAGGCGGATGTACCCGGGCAGCGGCTTCAGCATGTGGGGCGTCTCCTCCCAGCCATGGTGGTGGGTGCGCCCGGCCTGGTGGACCATCACCATGGCCTGCGGCGTGCAGCCGTGGATGAGGCCCAGCGTGACGGCGCTGTAGGCCGGGTGGTCGAGCGAGCCCTGGCCCTCGACGAAGATCCAGTCGCCCATCGCCTCGGCCTGCTCGACCAGCCACTCGCAGGTGCCGTTGAGGAAGTCGCTGATGACGCGGTCCACGGCCACCCCCCATCCGTCGATCATCATGCCGGTCTGGCCGGTGGGCACGAAGACGCCCGCAAGGCCGGCGTTCAGGGCCGCCCGGCGCAGCTCGAGCGCCACGCTCATCTTGCCCAGGGCGCAGTCCGTGCCGACGGTGAGGACGACCTTTTTGCCTGGCAGGTGCTCGCGGCCGCTCGACACCTCCATGCGCCCGGGTGAGCGCCGGTAGTCGGTGATGTCGACGCCGGCCTCGGCGGCCGCGGCGACGAACTCGGGATCGTCGCCGATGAACGTGTGCAGGCCCGAGCGGATGTGCATCCCGGCGCGGATGGCATCGAGCACGATGGTGCGCCAGCTGTCGGGCAGCCTGCCGCCGGCCGGCGCCGTGCCCAGCAGCAGCGCGGTCGGGCGAGCGGGCAGCGTCTCCGCGAGCGTGGCCACGACCGGGATGTCGTACGGCTCGCCGAGCCAGTCGCGCACGTTACGGCCGGCGCGGGTCGAGTCGATGACCCCGACGATCGTGTCGCGGCCGTAGCGGATGACGCCGAGCGCCGTCTTCGAGCCGATCTCGCCGAACTGGTCCTGGGCGAGGATGACCAGGCGCTGGGGCCTCGTGGGGAGATTCATGGCCACGCAAGTCTATCGGTAGATGAAGACGCCCCCGGGGCGCGGTCCGGGGGCGTCGGGGATGTGCGTCTGGTACCGCATACCGCTCGGGTGAACCGTCTCATGCGGCGCAGCCGAGTGTACCAAGCACCCCGGTGAGACGCATGAAACACCGGCAACGGCAGCGAACCGGCGCTATTCTCGGTCGCCGCCGGGGAAGGCGGATGTAGGATGGCAATCCTGATGACCGACGAAGGAGAGGTCGTCGGGCGAGAGCGGGAACTCGCGGCCCTGGAAGCGTTCCTTGAGCCGCCACCTGAAGCTCCTGCCGCGCTCGTCGTCGAAGGCGAAGCCGGGATCGGCAAGACGACGCTGTGGCTGGCGGGTGTCAAGGCGGCTCGGGAGCGTGGTTTCCAGGTCCTCACGGCCGCGCCCGCCGAGGCTGAGAGAGAGCTCGCGCTCACCGCGGTAGGCGATCTCCTCGGAGGTGCCCTCGACACCACCTTGGACAAGTTGCCGCTACCGCAGCGGCGGGCTCTCGAGGTCGCCCTGCTTCTGGACGAAGGGCGCGGCCGGCCACCCGACCGGCGGGCAGTCTCTCTCGCCTTCCTGACCACGCTCCGCCAACTTGCGCTCGCTGGGCCGCTCCTCGTGGCGATCGACGACGTCCAGTGGCTTGACTCGGCGTCCGGAGCCGTGCTCGGGTTCGCCGCCCGACGGCTGAAAGGAGAGCAAGCGGGCTTCCTCCTCTTTTCGAGACGGACGGAGCCGCGAGCCGACCTCGCCGGCATGGACGGGGCGTTCGAGGAACGCCGAGTACGGCGGCTGCAGCTCGGTCCCCTGACCCTGGGAGCCCTGACCCGACTGCTCCGGCTGCGGTTGCAGGTGACGTTCCCCCGCCCGACCCTCGAGCGTCTACACCAGCTGTCGGCGGGTAATCCGTTCTACGCCATCGAGCTCGGTCGCGCTCTTCGTGACGGAACGCTTCGATTCGAGCCGGGCCTGCGCCTTCCGGTCGACCTCCGGCGGCTGGTCGGCGCGCGCATCGAAGGACTCCCGCACGAAACCCGCCATGCGCTCGCTGTCGCGGCCGCGGCTGCGGCGCCGACTCTCGGCCTCGTCGGAGCCGTCACCGGCGCGGTGCCCGAACAGGCCCTCCAACCAGCCGTGGAGGGCAACGTGGTCGTCGTCGAGGACGAGCTCATCCGCTTCACCCATCCGCTCCTCGCTTCGGCGGCGTACGGCTCCATCTCCGCGCGGCAACGGCGCGAGCTGCATGCCTCGCTTGCGGCGTCGGTCGACTCTGCCGAGGAGCGCGCGCGACACCTCGCGCTGGCGTCCACCGGCCCGGACGAAGGCGTCGCAGCCACGCTCGAGGCGGTGGCGCACCGAGTCCGGTCGCGAGGCGCACCGGAGATGGCCGCCGAGCTGCTCGATCAGGCGTACGCGATGACGCCCGCGGAAGATGCCGAGCGGCGGACTCTGCGACGGATGCACGCTGCCGACTACCACTTGGAGGCCGGCGACACACTGCGTGCTCGCTCGCTCCTTGAGGAGGCGGTCGCAATGGCGCCGTCCGGTCGCTTGCGCGCCGACGCGCTCGTCCACCTGGCCTGGGCGTTCGCCCACGAACTGGGCTATCGGCGAGCCGCGGAACTCTTCGGTGAGGCGGCGACGCACGCAGGCGACGATCTGCGGATCCGGACCTCGATCGAGCGCGGCCTCGCCTGGTGCACCCACCATGAGGGCAACCTCACGCTGGCCGAGGTCCACGCGCAGGCCGCTCTGCAGATCGCCGAACGGATCCCCGACCCTGCCGGCCTGGCCGTGGCGCTCGCGGACGTGGCCTTCCACCAGTTCCTCCTCGGCCGCGGGGTCCCGGAAGCGATCATGACGCGTGCGCTGGCTCTGGAGCGCGAGACGAGCGAGCACCTCGAGATCATGGGCCGGCCGAGCTGGATCCAGGGGATGCTCCTGGAGTGGTCCGGCGACCTCGATGGGGCCCGCTCGCAGCTGGAGCTCCTCTACTCTCGTGCGGCCGAGATCGGCGACGCGAATGCGCTCCCCTTCATCGCCGTCCACCTCGCCCGGGTCGCCCAGCGGGCAGGCCGCCTCGAGGAGGCTCGGCGCTTCGCGGAGGAAGCCTCAGGCGCCGTGCTGGAGACCGGCCAGGGATCGGAACGTGCCTTCGTGCTGGCCACCGGCGCCCTGATCGACGTACAACTCGGCCGGGTCGAGGAAGCCCGACAGGCTCTCGGGGAAGGTCTCCGAATCTCGGAATCCGGATCCAGGCCGGCGCTCTTCGAGCTCCTCTCGGTCCTCGGCTTCCTCGAGCTGTCCCTCGGCAAACCGGATGATGCGATGGCAGCGTTCGGTCGCCTCATGCGCGACGTCCCGGCCGCAGGATTCGCGGACCCGGGACTGAACATGCGGTTCCAGGCCGATGCCGTCGAGGCGCTCGTCGAACTCGGCCGGCTCGACGAGGCGGAGATCCTTACCGATGAGCTGGAGGAGCTCGGCAGGAGGCTCGATCGTCCGTGGGCGCTTGCAACCTCGGCGCGCAGTCATGGATTGTTGCTGTCCGCGCGTGGCCATACCCTGGGCGCACTCGACCGGCTCGCGGTCGCCCTGGCGGAGCATGAGCGCGTCGGCGAGCCGTTCGAGCTCGGCCGGACGCTGCTGGTCCGGGGAGTGATCGCGCGGCGGGCACGACAGAAGCGCCTGGCGAGGGAATCGCTCGAGGCGGCGCTCGACCTGTTCGAGCGATTGCCGGCGCCGCTCTGGGCGGCCAAGGCGCGCGCCGATCTCGCCCGGATCGGCGGTCGCCGGCCGTCGGGAAGCTCGCTCACCTCGACCGAGCGGCAGCTCGCCGCGCTGGTCGCCGAAGGGCTGACGAACCGCGAGGCCGCCGCCCGCATGTTCGTCACCGAGCACACCGTCGAGACATCCCTTGTCCGAATCTACGCGAAGCTCGGTGTCCGCTCGCGCACAGAACTGGCTGGCCGTCTGGCCAGCGGCCAGACGGCCGACTGAGCGCCCGCCGGGTCCGGGGGAATTTGTGAGGGTTCCCGGGTTTCGTGCGGGGGGCCGGCTGCGCCACCGTGCTCGGCGTGTCCGGCTACCTCGTCGAGTCTTACCTGCCGGGGAGTCGAGCAAGTCAGCTCGATGAGCTGGCCGGTCGAGCGCGCCTCACCGCAGAGGCGATGGCGCTGGGCGGCACACCCATCCGCTTCGTCCGCTACACGTACGTGCCGGAGGACGAGGTGTGCCTGCTGCTCTTCGAGGCTGCCTCGGTCGAGATCGTCGACGCGGTCGCGAAGCAGGCCGGGATCTCGTTCGAGCGGATCGTCTCGGTAGTCGAGGCCGCGGCAGGACGGCAAGCGGAGCCGACGAAGCGATCGAGCTGAAGAGGAGGATGACATGGCCATATCGATCAGAGGAAGGCGTCTTGTGGGCAGGCTCTCGCTGCTCGCAGGCCTGGCAGTGACACTCGCGTTGGTCACCGCGAGCGCGACGCTCGGGGCGCTCGTCGGAGGCTCGCTGCCCTCGGCCGGGTTCACGTACACGTCGGACGCGATCAACGATGTGAACATGGCGGGCACCGGGATCCACCTGAAGACGAAGGGGCCGGTCGACCTCAAGACGACCTACAGCCGTGTCGCACCGAGTTCGGGCCTCCTGGGGTGGCACTATCACAACGGACCGGTCTTCGTCACCGTGACCGTCGGCACCCTCACCTTCTTCGACAGCGCCTGCGGCACATGGGACCTGACCGCCGGACAGACCTACATCGAGACGACCGGCCAGATCTTGAACGCGCGAGTCGACCCGGCAAAGAACCCGGGGATCGCGACTGTCGAGTGGTTCACGACCCGCATCTATCCCGATGGAGCCCTCGACCCGGTCCCCGTTGACGCCCCTTGCACTCCATAGCGCTGCGGCTGAGCTCGGCCGTGATGCAGCGGGACCGAGCCTAGGCCTGCGGCCGTCCACCCGCGGGGACCGCGAGCGGCATCACCGAATGGAGCGGTGCTGCTTGCGGCCCTCGCGGTGAGATGCGGTGGAGTTGGTACCGCATACCGGATTCGAACCGGTGGTCTCCGCCTTGAGAGGGCGGTGTCCTGGGCCTCTAGACGAATGCGGCGCCGATGCCGGCGGCCGTGGGCCGCCCGGGCGGGCGAGAGTGTAGCACGACGCCCGAGGCCCGAGCCCTCGGGTGACCTACAGCCGATGCTCCTCGAGGAAGGCCCGGATCGAGGCGGCCACCTGCTCGTGGGACTCCTCGCCCAGCACCAGCCCGTAGTGCGAGTGCGCCCCGTAGGGTTGGTACTCGGCGCCGAGCCACGCGGCGAGACGTTCGGAGTCCCCCTCCGGGTAGAGCCGGTCGAGACCGCCCCCGACGACGAGCATCGCCGTCCCCTCGCCGACCGCGGCGCGGTCCACTTGCACGCCGGCCAGCACGTCGCGGCGGGCCTGGCCCGACTCGGCGCCCATCATGTGCTGCACGCGCAACACGTCCGCGATGGTCAGGTCCGGGTTGTGCCGGCGGAGCTGCTCGGGCATCCCGGCCCAGCCGACGAGGTCCCGGCGGAAGACCTCGGGCACGGCCCGCAGCTGGTGGAGGCGCGCGGGCGTGCGCAGCGCGGCCGGCAGGGCTGGGCTGATGAGGACGAGGCCGGCGATCGGCCGGAGCTCCGCCGTCTTGAGCGCCAGGAGCCCGCCGACGCCATGGCCGACGATGACGACGTTGCCGCCGAGCCGGTCCACCGCCGCCTCGACGTCGCCGACGTAGGTGGCGAAGTCGAGCGTCTCGTAGTCGGTCGTGTCCGACCAGTAGTGGCCGCGCAGGTTCAGGGCGTGGCCCTCCCAGCCACGCTGCGCGAAGTACTCCTGGTAGCGGTGCCAAAGCCATGAGCCGCCCAGCTCACCGTGTACGAGCAGGAGCGGCCGGCGCCGCGAGCGACGCTCGGGCAGCCACGACTCGATGTGGACCCCGCGCTCGAGGATGTCCACCTCGTCCTTGCGAATCGGCCGCAGCGAGGGCGGGCGCTCGTTCGGTCGAAGGGGCAGGCTGATGGGGGCGTCCCCGTCTCGGTCCAAGGGAGGGCTCACCACTCGCCCGGGCTGAAGAGCAGCCCGGTGGCGGGCTTGGGGTAGAAGTAGGTCGACTTCTGCGGCATCAGCTCACCGGCGCGCGCGACGCGCACGACGTCCGCCGCCTCGGTGGGCTCGAGCAGGTAGGCGGCGTCGCCCTCGCCACGGTCCACGGCCGCGATGGCCGCCCCGGCGTCCCTGACGTAGTCGATCCGATCGCCCGCGGCGATGGCCGCGCGGTCGAGGCCATGGATCGCGCCGAGCGCGGCCTCCAGGACGGTCGCGCCGAGCCCGCGCAGGACCGGCGAGGCGTCCCCGGGCAGGAACGGCGCCAGGGCCTCCGTCCTTGGCCGCAGTACCGCCGCCCGGCCGCCGGCCCAGGACCCGATGCGGGGGTCGTGCCCCCCTCCAGCGGTGGGAGGAAACGCGGCGACGAGCGCCTCCGCGCTGGCCAGGGCCTCGACCCGGAACAGCCGCTCGAGGGCGGCCGGCAGCTCCGCCTCCGGGGGGCCGCCGCGCACCACGCGGTGGGTGGGCAGGATCGTCATCTCGGTGGTGGCGAGGTCGAAGAAGAGCGCGAGGATGAACTCGTAGGGCGGGTCGATGGTGCAGGCGCGGTTGACCGCCCGCTCGTCGCGATAGCGGAGCGCCGTCTCATAGCGGTGATGGCCGTCGGCGATCGTGATCGGCCCGGCCTCGGCGAGTTCGATGAGCCGGGTGCCCGGGCTCCCGTCCCCGCGCCGGCCGGCGGGCACCACCCACAGACGATGGCGCACCCCGTCATCGTCGGTGACCGCGGTCGCCGGCGGCTCGGCGGCGATCGAGGCCAGCAGCTGCCCACTCTCGCCGGAGGGCGACTCGTACAGCCCGGCGATCGGGCTGAAGTTCGCGCCGGTCGCCTTCAGGAGCGCGTGGCGGTCCTCCTTCGGCCCGCCCAGGGTGCGCTCGTGGGGCAGCACGCCGGAGCCCGGCCCGAAGCTCTCCAGGGCCAGGCGGGCGAAGAAGCCGCGCTGGGTCCGCTCCACGGCCGTGCCGGGCACGTGGTACGTCTGCTCGTACGCGTAGACGGCGGGAGTGGGATCCTTGCGCAGCGTGCCGTCGCTGCGCCACGCGGCGAAGGCCGCGGCCGCACGCCGGTAGCGGGCACCGGGCTCGTCGCCGGGCTGGTCGGGCGGCAGGTCGAGCAGGACCGAGTTGCGCGCGTGGCGGGCCGCGAGCACGGCCTGCTGCGCCGGCGAGATCACGTCGTAGGGCGGGCTGATGACCGCAGCGACATCCCCGATGGCCACCGGGTCGTAGCGCAGGGCACGGAAGGGTCGCAGCGTGGGCACGGGGCGGCTATCGTAGCCGACGTCACTGCTCGACGCCTCGGGCGTTCCGGCCCAGCAGAACTGGACCGATGGGCGGCGTGTTCCTGATAGTCGCATATCGAGCACGGAGAGGGCCGAATCGGCACGTTCTGTGACTGGTAGGTCCAGGATCGGCACCTGGCGCCCGGATCCGCACGATTCGTGACTGGCAGGTCCGAAACGAGCACGCTCGGGCCGGAACTCGTCGGTTATGGCACTGGTAGGAACACCGCCACGGCTCGTCACGGCTCGCCACGGCTCGCCACGGCTCGCCACGGCTCGGAGCGTGATGCGCACCACGCCGCGACCCCGGTGCAACTTTCGGCCGGCCCCGGGCGTCTAGCTCGCACCGCGACCATCCACCGGTCAGACTGAGGCCCGATGCACACGTACGCCACGCTCGGCATCCGCCCCGCCCGCCGATCCCTCCGGCTCGTCGCGGCGCTGGGCCTCGCGACCGCCCTGCTCCTGCCCACCGCAGCCGCGCCCGCGGCCGCCGCGGGGGAGGTCACGATGACCGCGCGCGCGCTCGTCGGCGGCCACGTGCGGGTCGGCGCCTGGTCGGCGGTCGAGGTGGACCTCGCCAACGACGGCCCGGCCATCTCGGGCGAGCTGCATCTCGGCGGCGGGCAGCCCGGCGCATCCACCTATGGCGCGCTGGTGGACCTGCCCACGAACTCGAAGAAGCGCTACCTGCTCTACGCGCAGCCCTCGATCTTCGGGAGCGACATCGTGATCGAGTTGATCGCCGGCGGCCAGCGCGTGGCCACCACGAAGGTGCCGATCACCGCGCACGACTTCTACCAGCCCATCGTCGTCGTCGTCGCCGAGCAGCCCGGTCGCCTCATCCCCGACCTGACCGCCGCGATCTCCAACCCCAACATGCCCGTCGCGGCCATCGTGTCGCTCTCACCGGCCGACCTGCCCGGCCGCATCGAGGCCTGGTCGGCCATCGACCGCCTGGTCTGGCAGGACGTGGACAGCTCGAAGCTCGACGGGGCACAGCTCGACGCCCTGCGCGCCTGGCTGGGCCTCGGCGGACGACTGGTCATCCTCGGCGGCTCGACCGGCGCCACGACCCTGGGCGGCTTCCCCGACGCGATCCTGCCCTTCCGCCCGACGCGGACGGTGGACGCCACGCCCGCCGACCTCGGGTCGCTGCTGGGCGCCGCCACGCCGCTCGGAGAGCGGCTGCCCGTGCTGGGCGGGACGCTCATCGAGGGATCGGTCCTGGCTCGCAGCGGCGACGACGTCATCGCCGCGGAGCGATCGGTCGGCCAGGGCGAGGTGCTCATCGTGGGCGTGGACCCGGGGCAGTCGGGGGTCGCCGGCTCGGCGGGGGCGCGATCGCTCTGGCGGCGGGCGGTGCCCATGACGCCGGGCGCCGTGGTCAACCCGCTCGCGCTGCCCGACGACAGCGCCATCGTCTCCGCCCTGAACTACCTGCCCGCCGTCGGCCTGCCGCCGATCGAGCAGCTGGTGCTCCTGCTGATCGCCTACATCCTGCTCATCGGACCGGTCAACTACCTCGTCCTGCGCCGCCTCGACCGCCGCGAGTGGGCCTGGCTGACGATGCCGCTGCTCATCGCCGCCTTCTCCGTCGGCGCGTTCGGGCTGGGGCGGCTGCTGAAGGGCAGCGACACGGTCGTCAACCAGATCGCCATCGTGCGCGGAGCGGCCGGCGCCGGAACGGGCCTCGGCCAGGTCTACGTCGGCGTCTTCTCGCCGACGCGGCGGGCCTTCGAGGTCAAGGTCGCCGGCGGCGCCCTCCTCTCGAACCCCGTCAGCATGCAGCAGCAGGGCGCCTTCGGCCAGCCGCTCGACATCCTCCTGGGCGACCCTGCCCGGCTGCGCGGCTACGAGGTCGCCTTCGGCGTGCTGCGCGGCTTCCGGGCCGAGACGGCGCTCCCGACGCCGAGGATCGAGGCGAGCCTGGAGCTGGCGAGCGACCGCGTGCGCGGCACCGTGACCAACGTGTCGGACGAGAGGATCGAGGCCGCCGCGGTCGTCTTCGGCGGCAGCCTGGTCCGCCTCGGCGACCTGGCCCCTGGCCGGACGGTCACGGTCGACCTGCCGCTGGGTGCCAGCAACGTCTTCGGGCTGCCGCTGAGCGAGCGTCTCTTCGGCTCACAGTCGGGCGGAGGGGATCCCGCCAGCAGCATCACCCTCACCCGCCGCACGGTCATCGACCAGCTGACCGCGTACACGGGAAAGTTCTCGACCCTGGTGGGCACCATCGGCGGCGAGGGCGCCATGCTCGTCGGCTGGCGCACGGCCACGACGCTCGCCGTGGACGTCGGCGACGAGAAGGCGGCGCAGGTCGGCGAGGCGCTCTACCTGCTGCCCATCGACGTGCGCATCGGCGGGCGCACGGTGTTCCCCGATGAGCTGATCCGCCACACGGTGATCGGCGCGGACGCGGGCGAGGCCTTCGACCAGGGCTCGGCCTTCTCGCTGAGCCACGGCTCGATGACCGTCGAGTTCGCGCCCATCGCCTTCTCGGGCGAGCTCCGCGCCACAAGCTTGACGCTGGGCATGACCCAGGGTGACCCGAGCTTCGTGCCGCGGACCAAGGGCGACCCGGTGCCGCCGCTGCCGGACGACCGCCAGCCGGCCCAGGAAGACCCGGCCGGCCAGCTGCCGCCCACCGGCGTGCCCTTCGACGGCATCCCGGCCTACCAGCTCTTCGACCGCACGACCGGGCTGTGGATGGAGTTCGCGCACCTGGGCCCGAACGCCGCGGTCAAGGTGGCCGAGCCGGAGCGTTACCTCGACACGGCCGGCCGGTTCCTCGTCCGCTTCGTCAACCGCGGCATCGAGGGACAGGGCAGCATCTACTTCACGCTCTCGGTCGTCATGGAGGGCACCATCCCGTGAGCCTGGCCGTGCGCACCGAGGGCCTCGTCAAGCGCTATGACGGCACGCTGGCCGTAGCCGGCGTGGACCTCGAGGTGGCCGCCGGCGAGATCCACGGCCTCGTCGGACCCAACGGAGCGGGCAAGACGACGACGCTGAAGATGCTGGCCACCCTGCTCCTGCCGACCGCGGGCCGGGCCGAGGTGGCCGGCGCCGACGTGGTCCGGGAACCGGACGCCGTTCGTCGCGTCATCGGCTACATGCCCGACAGCTTCGGGGTCTACGACGACATGAAGGTCTGGGAGTACCTCGACTTCTTCGCCCGCTGCTATGGCCTGCCGGCGGCGCGACGGCGCCAGATGATCGGCGACCTGCTCGAGCTGGTCGACCTCGCCGACAAGCGCGAGGCCCCGGTCCAGGCCCTCAGCCGGGGTATGCAGCAGCGGCTCTGCCTGGCCCACACGCTCGTCCACGACCCGTCCGTCCTGCTCCTCGATGAACCGGCCTCCGGCCTCGACCCGCGCGCCCGCGTCGAGCTGCGGGAACTGCTCCGCGAGCTGCGCGCGCTGGGCAAGACGATCCTCATCAGCAGCCACATCCTGCCCGAGCTCGAGGAGCTGTGCACGAGCGTCACGATCATCGACCGGGGACGCGTCCTCGCCTCCGGCCGGGTGGCCGACATCGAGGCGCGCCTGCGTGCCGGTGCCGTGCTGCGCACCCGCGTCCTGGGCGACGAGCCGGCGGTCGCGGCGGCGGCGGCCTTCTTCACGGCCGATCCGGCCGTGGTCGCGGTGGAGCGCCACGACGACGGGTGGCTGGAGCTGGCCTTCCAGGGCGATGACGCCGAGAGCGCCGCGCTGCTCGCGCGGGCCGTCGGCAGCGGACACAGCATCGCCACGTACGCCCGCGCCGCCTCCGACCTCGAGGAGCTGTTCCTGCAGGTGACGGCGCGCGAGGCCGCCGGCGACGAGGCCGGCCAGACGCCGGCGGAGGGCGCGCGATGACCGCGCTCGCGATCCCGATGCGCAACCCGTTGCGCCGCCTCGGGGCCGGGTTCGGGCGGCTGGTCGCGGGCATGATCGCGGTCGGCGCCAAGGAGCTGCGCGGGCGGATGCGCGGCCGCCGCGCGTTCGCCGTCCTGACCTTCTACCTCGTCCTCCTGTCGGTCTTCGCCTGGGGCACCTACGAGTTCCAGCGCAACGCCGCGGCCACGTACGCGACGCCCTGGGGCGGCATCGGCTTCCCGTCCGTGGCCCTCTCGGCGCAGATCGGGCAGTCGCTCTTCAGCGGACTGCTGATCATCGAGACGCTGCTCGTCGCGGTCCTCGCGCCGGCCTTCACCAGCGGCGCCATCTCGCTCGAGCGCGAGAAGCAGACCCTGGACCTGCTCGTGGCGACGCCGCTCAGCTCGTTCGCCCTCGTGGCGGGCAAGCTGATCTCGGCGCTGGCCTACGTCTTCCTGCTCATCCTCGCCTCGGTGCCCCTGGCGGCCATCGTCTTCCTCTTCGGAGGGGTCGGGCCGGAGGACCTCGTGCGGGGCTACGCGCTCCTCTTCGCGGTGGCCATCGGCTTCGGCGCCATCGGGCTGTTCATATCAGCCCTGGTGCGTCGCACGCAGGTGGCGACCGTGCTGACGTACCTCACCATGCTCGCCCTCAGCATCGGCACGGCCGTCGTCTGGGTCTTCCTCTTCGCCACGTCGGGCATCAGCCAGGCCGGCGGCGTCGTGCCCGGCAACGGCAACACGTCGGCCGTTCGGCCGGCTCAGCAGATCCTCTGGCTCAACCCCTTCGTCGCCGACCTCGACCTCATCTGCGGCACCTCGTCGAGCGGCTACGACATGGCCTGCTCCATCATCAGCGCGGTCACCGGCAAGCCCTACTTCGGGGCGACATTCGGTGGCGGAGGCGGTTTCGTTGCCGTCGGCGGTGCGGTCGGAATGGTCGCGGCTCCGTGCCCACCGAATGCGCGCTGCGCGGCGCCCGCCGTCCTGGCCGACGTCGTCGGACCGGAGCCCATGCAGCAGCCGACCGTCACGGGCGTGCCGCGCGACGCCTTCTGGCCGCAGAGCGCGGCTGCCTTCATCGCCACCGCGCTCCTGCTGACCTTCCTCTCCGCCCAGCTCGTGGCGCCGACACGCCGGCTCGTCCGCCTGCCGCGCCGCCGGCGGCGTGTCCCCGAGACGTGGTCGTGACCCTCGATCCGACGCTGGGCCAGATCCGCGAGGGGCTGCGGCCCTTCCGCCGCCGCCTGTGGCTGCGCCGCGTCGTGCGCGACGGGACCTTCGCGCTGGCCTTCGTGGCCGGCCTGGAGGTGGCCCTCGCCGTCGCCGCCCGCATCGTTCCCCTCGGATGGGCGCAGGTGGCGGGCGCGGCCATCCCGTTGCTCGGTGCGGTGGCGCTCCACGTGGACGCGGTGCGGGTGCGCCCGACCCTCGCCGAGACCGCCCTGGCGCTCGACGGCGAGCAGGGCCTGCGCGACCGCGTCTCGTCGGCGCTGGAGATCGCCCTGAGCTCGCC
>Ga0334722_10004574_pt1 | contig 14269 bp, 20 predicted proteins | sample C3_bottom_MG_FD_207210 | JGI IMG/M metagenome (GOLD analysis project Ga0334722, IMG submission 207210) | Sediment microbial communities from Yellowstone Lake, YNP, Wyoming, USA - C3_bottom | ecosystem: Environmental > Aquatic > Freshwater > Lake > Sediment | place: USA: Wyoming | collected...
ACCTGCCGGAGATCCGCCTTGTCCACCGGGTGCGCGCGGAACGGAAGCGCGCCGCGGTCGATGAGCTGGGCCATGAGATCGAACTCGTGGCCGATCTTGACCTTGTACTCGCCGCCGCCCAGCTCCTTCGAGATATGGTCGGACAGCTCGCGCGGCAGCTTCACGCCGGTCCGCAGCACGCCGCCCTCCACCGTCGCGTCGAAGCTCTCCGGTAGCTTGAGCGTGTCGCGCATCTCCGGCGGCACGTTGCCGAACCAGTGCGCGTAGCGGTTCACGACGAATACGTTGTAGGTCTCCGTGGACCGCTCCAGCCACCCGACCTGTACGCCGACCCACTTGGGGACGACGACCCACCACTCGTCGCGAGCCTTCGGGAGAATGCACCAGGGCTCCTTGAGGAACTCCAGCGCCTCTTCCACGTTCAGCTCGCGGTAGCGCGACAGGTGGCCGAGGACGCTCTTCACGTCCCGCTCCAGCCCGGCGACGTGTTCCTTGAGCGCGTCGAGCGCCGACTCCGCTTTGTGCGCCGCGAGCTTGACGGTCTCCTGCCGTTTGAGCAGCTCTTCCTGGCGCTTCACCGCTTCCGTCGTCACAGTGTGCTTCCCCTAACTCGTCATCCGAAAATAGTCGTCGCTCGACCGGATCAGGCGATCCGCAATCCGCGGATCTTCCGGCCGGAGCGCGTAGTACCGCGTCAGGAACCCGAGTCGCCGCTTGAGCGCGCCCTCGTCCGGCTGGAACGCGCGCAGCTTACGCCACAGATCGACCGCCCCTCCCAGGCTCTTCATCCGAATCACGAGCCGGTCGGAGTCCACGAAGTGGCGGCCGCCGGTCACGAACGCCAGATGCCGGGAGACCCCTTCCAGGATCGTCGTCGAGCCGTAGGCCGCGCAGGTGTCGTAGGCCGAGAAGAGGGAGTGGATCGACTCGTTGATCTCCCGCACGTTCGGGTACTCGTCCAGGCCCTTCGTGCGCGCCAGTTCGGTCCATTCGACGGCCGGATGCTGCTTGAACAGGAACTTGGTCTCGGGGTTCGCACGGAAGAGCAGGTCCAGCCAGTGGTCGTAGCCCGGCTCTTCCTGCCCGAGCAGGGAGTGGTCGCATGGGACCTGCCCGAACACCACGATGGCCTCCCGGCCGTAGGCCGTCCACAGATCCGCGGTCGTGCGCTCCTGGGGCTGCGGGAACCGTGTCCCGATGGGCAGCTCCGGGGTCAGCGGCTGCACTTCGTCCTCGTACAGCGCGATCTCGTTGCGGGCCGTGTACTGGCACCCGAGCCGATCCAGGACCAGCTTCCCGTCGGGGAACACTTCGCCCCACAAGGTATCGACCCCGCATCCGGCCAGCACCTTCCACGCGGCCATGCCGTACTGAGAGAGCGGCGTGAGCACGATGGCGTGCGAGACCTTGTAGAGCCGGACGATCTCAGTGACACGCTCCTCGACCTTCGCACCGTCCAGCGTCCAGGGCTCGCAGTACCGGGCCGAGATCCCCTTGATGGGCTCGGCCGGGTCCACGTCCAGCATGATAATCCGCCAGCGGTTCGTGACGTACTCATTCGTCGCGAGCGCGGCCGCGTGGACCGCGGGCACCCGGACCAGGAGAAGAGAGGGAAGCGTCATCCTTGGCCCACCCGCTTGAACTCGATCACCCACACCCACGGATTCCTGTCCCAGCTCCCCTTGCCGTTGATCGTCTCCCACAGGGCGCGGTACGCTTCCACGGCTGTCCGCGGCATCTCCGCCCACGGAACGCTGCTCATGTCGCCCCGGTCGTAGACGCAGTATTTCTTGACCACGCCATCCTTCGTAACCTCACGGATGCCCTCCGCGCGCGCGTCGGCCTCGCTGATCTCCTGGAGCTTCTGCGCGCGGAGCCCCGTGATCTCCAGCGTCAGCCGCGACGCCTCGCGCGGCATGAAGATCGACGGCTTCCACTTGTAATGCAGCTCCTCCCGGCACCGCTCGACATCCTCGAAGTCGCGCGCGATGTCGGCGCGGTAAGCGTACTTCTTCCCGTCGATGACGTGCTCCGGGATGAACGGGAGCCACGTCTCGCGCACCCACAGCCGATCCCCCGGCACACCCTGTCGGCAGCGCCAATGCGCGGTGCCCTTCACGTTGCCCGGCTCCAGGAACATCTTGTGGTCCGCGCTCCATGCGGTGAAGTGCCCGTAGTTGCCGTTGTACGGATCGACCACGGCGGCCTCGCGCGGCGGCTGCGGGTCCATCTCCCGCCGCGTCTGCGTCTTCACGTCGCCGAAGATCCCACGGACCATCGGCCCTTTGAACAGGATCGGGCGCTCCACCATCGTCGCCGTCGTCACTTCGTCACCCACGGGGCCGCCTTCTCCAGCACGGCCCGCACCTTTCCGACATCGAATTTCCGGTCGTCCTCCGAGCGCACGCCGCTCTCCATGTCGATCCAGATGCGCTCCGGCCCGGCCGCCTCCTCGATCAGCTTGAGCTGCGTCGTGAGGATGTCCGGCCCCAGGCCGCCCGCGTACCCGCAGTAGACGCCGGGCCACGCCTTGGGCCACACCTTCGGGGCCTTGCCGGTGCCGCCCGATGCGTCGAAGAGAGGGAAGACGCTCTCCGCGAGCCACGGCTGAATCTCCTCCACGGTCTTGTCGTTCGCGCCGTCGCACTGGAAGATGAACCGCTTCCCGGCCTGCGCGCGAAGGCCCTGGTTCTCGGCGCGCGGCGAATGGTCGATCAGGAACGTGTCGAAGCCCGGCGCTTTTCGGTGGAACTCGCCGTGGAAGTTGAGCTGCACCCGGTCGAAGAGCATCTTGTACACCTTGTACTCTTCCTTCCAGGTGAACTTCGTCTTGAGCACGAAGTCCCGGACCCACGCCCCGCACAGATGGGCGGAGAGCTGCATCGGCACCTGCCACACGATCTTCGCGAGCGCGCCGATCCATGATCGGGACGGGTAGCGGGCGATGCCGAGCCGCGACCCGGAGAACAGGATGCCCCACTCAACGAAGGGGAAGTCGCGCGCCAGCGGAATCAGCTCGTCGGGATCAATCGAGTCGTCCGCGCCCGTGATCGTCACTCGGTCCAGCTTCATGTCGTCGCCCTCAGAGGTCTCTCTTCTTCCGGCACTCGGGGCAGAAGGTACGGCGGTCCGCGCCCATGCACTCGGATTTATCCACCGCGAGCCAGCCCTCGGTCTTGTGGAAACTCCAGTTCGTGATCTCGTAGCTGTGCGCGGCCGCCGTGTACCCCTTCACCGGGTCGTACTTCAACTCGATCCGCACGGGGACGAGCGGCGCGGCCGTTCCGCAGTCGCTGCACGCGTGCTGCGGATTGTCGCCCCATACGACGAGCGCGGCCCGGACCTTCGCGAGACAGTCCTCGATCTCCGCCTGAATCGCCGTCTTGTCTGACATAGCTCCTCCTACACCACGCCCTCGTTGTCCACGCCCGGATGCGTGACCTGCCCCGGCTGCTGCGCCTGCTGTCCCTGCATCACCTGCACGCCCTGGCCCAGCGCGTTCGCGCGCCCGTCCACGGGCCGCGGGCCGTCCTTGAACTGGCCGTAGTCGGACTGGAGCAGCTCCGGCCACCATCCGGCCGCGGTGAAGTCGCCGCGCCGCCGGAGGAAGTCCTTGCAGAGCGCGTCGAAGCACTCGAAGGCGAGCTGGAGCACCTGCCCGCTACCCATGTCCAGCGGGACCGGCGGGAACAGCTTGCGCCGGTTGATATGCTCGACGACGCGCTCCTCCCACCACTCCATCGGGACCTTCTCCATCCGCATCCCGTCGCGGAAGTTGACCGTGACCGGCTCGCGGTAGCTGCTCGGGCGCATCCCGCGCTGCATCATGGCGTCCGCTTCGTCGTCGAGAGGGCGGAAGGGGATCTCGTGCACGGTGCCGTCGCCCATCTTCACGAGGCCGCCCTGCATGACCTCGCGATCCTGATTGAACTTCTGCGCCACCGCGTCCATCGTGCGGACGGGAATGTTCCACGCCTGCCCGCTCTCCAGGTGCGCGAGCCGGACGTGACCTGCGATCCGGTCGGCCTGCGGCACCTGCGGGTCGTTCTGGCTGTTCTTGATGAACCACCACGCGAAGTCGAAGGGCCAATTCGCGAACTCCGGGGGTCTCGGCATCCTATGCTCCTTTCCCACCGCGGCGATCTGCCGCGATTTCTGCCTTGTGACGCGCGGCGTAGCCGCGCGCGCACTCGGCGACGAACCGTTTTCCGCCGCCGTTCATGAAACTGCCGACCCGCTTCGCACAGAAGCGGATGCAGATGTAGTGCCTCCGGCCGCACTTGCAGGCGACCCACAGCAGTCGCGCCACAACCCTCGGCCGGACGGTGTACGAGACGCCGTTCACCCCCAGGCAGTAATTGCACTGGTGCGGTCGTCTCAGGAATTTCAGGCGCGGTCTCAAGTCGGGCATTTTCCCGTCTCCAGAAGTACGTGGCGGCGCTGCCCTTCCACCGGGTACTCGACCGCTTCGGCTGTCGCCCCAGTGGGCCACGGCCGGAGCGCCCGATCCTTCGAGAGCGACTCCAAGATCCTCATGCACCAGCAGCAGCCGGTCCCGTTCGCTCTGTCTGCGTACAGAGTCCCGACGCGGCCCCGAAGCAGCTCCACCGTCTCCGGGGAGAGAAGTACGTCCGGCTTGTTCTCGGCCACTCATAGCTCCTTCGGAGACCCCACTTTCCACGGCCTCCACTGGATCGACTGCCACGCGCACGCCGCGTCGCGGCAGTACAGCGCCACCTTGATCTCCAGGTCGCTCGTCAGTCCGTCGCCGTCCGCCGAGTCCATGCACTGCGCGCGGATGCCGCCCTTGCACTTCGCGCACTTCGTGTTCCCCTCGACACAGGCTTCCAGGGCGGACTGGTTCTCCTGCGCGACGAACGCCTTCTGCTGGCCCGTCTGGATCAGGCTGATCTTAACCTGCGGCGGTTTCGGCTTTGCCATCGTATCCTCAGAGTGTGAATGGTTCGGTCGTATGCAGAATCCGCCGCGTGATCCGGTCGCCGAGATGCTTCCTCAACTCCTCGGCGGTCAGGTTCGTCGCCACGAAAGTCGGGAGCGCCTCCCGGTAGCGGTAGTCGAAGACGCGGTACAGCTCCTCGTGAAGCCAGTCGGACAGCTTCATCACTTCCACGTCATCGACGAGCAGCGCGCACTTCTTCGGCTCCCAGGACTCGTGCTGGTAGCGCGCGATCACGTCGTCCAGGTTCTTCTTCTCGACGCTCGCACGGACCTCGTGCGCGATCTCCGCGCCGTCGGTGGTCACGAGGTTGTAGTGCGGCCACGCCGGGACGAGCGGGTTGAAGTCGTGCGCGAAGACCAGCTCGCCGGACTTGATCCGCTGCTCGGCCTTCACCTTCAACTCCGCGCGGTGAGCGAGGACGCGCTCGTGCGCGCGGAGGTTGATTTCCTGGGCCGTCGCCCACAGGAGATGCGTCTTGAAGGTCCCGCTCTTTCCCATGAGCAGCGGGCCGGGCGTCCGATCCGGCGTCGCGGCCCACGCCTTGCAGTATTCCATCGCCTTCTTTCCTTCGCGGGGCAGCAGCTTCCACAGCGCGTCCCACGCGACGCGTCCTTCAAACTTTCTCGGCACCTGAAACTTCATCGCCTTGAGCAGCCCGGCGCTCGTGTCCTCGATCTGCCGAATCACCGTTTCCCGAAGTCGCTCCCGTATCAGTTCTTCGTTCGCGCTCGGCGATGCGGCGCTTGGTTTCTTCGTCAAGCTCTCCAGGTTTGAGGGCAAACTCGCCGACAGCGGCTTGGGGTCCGTGGCCGCCGGGTTTTCCGTCGCCGCCTTTTCGTCCGCCACGCTGTCCTCCGTTCAGATAAATCGCCTTCAAGTCGTCGGTGATGTCGAAGAAGTCCATGCGCTGATACTTCGGATCGAGCGCCGCCTCTTCGATGGCCCGTTGGGGCACCCCCTGCCGGACTAGATCGCGGAACCATTTTTGCTTGGTTTTGAGATGGGGGATCTCGCAGATCCCGCCGAACGCCACGGCCGCCCGGTACGTCCAGTTGGGGTCCTCCCCCTCCTTTAAAGAAAGATCCCCTACCCTTACCCTAGGGGGAGGGTTCCCAGGTGAGAGGGCTCCTAGAGGACTCTTAGAGTCGTCTGAGAAATACTTTCTCCAACCTGCGTAGTATTCAGGGAACTTATGAAGTAGCTTCTTGTTGGGCCTCGGGAGTTTAGAGCTGGTAGGGTGGTCGATGACCTGATACCTGAACCACTTGGGGAGCCATATGATTTGACGACCCTCGGCAACGTAAAGCACGACCATGCACGACTTTTTCTCCACAATCCTTGCACTTTTACCCTGGCCCGCAACTTGCTGTAGCATCTCCAGGTCGGTCTCGTACTCCATCTCCTGGTACACGTCCCCCGGAAAGACGGCGGCCTTGACGTGCCCGTAGTCGGCCTCGATCAAACCTTCGTCGTCGGCGTTGGAGAACAGGCCGATGAAGAGCAGGCGCTGGCGGAACGTGAGACGGATGAAGTCCGGGTCTTTCCAGATTTCCGGGTCAAGCCATCTCTTACGCGGCATGGAGATCCTCCATGCCGGTCAGGTGGGATGCGTCCCGCAGGGAGGGCAGGTGACGCCGGGAGGTGCAACATTTCGGCCGAACCGAAGATCGACGTGCACCTGCACTCGCTGCGGGACGTTGTAGGCGACGGAACGAGTCCGTGCCCCTCTCTCTTCCTCGCACCCTGTTCCTCCGAAGCGTTCGGCCGGGTGATTCTTACCTCGGCCGTCCGGTCCTGTCAAGCCCTGTTCACGATTTCCTGGTCCTCGTCGTCTCTTCCCAGGCGGAGATGAGCGCCACGAGTACGTGGTCCATGTCGAACGCCATGCCGCGCTCGCTCGCGGCCATCGACGCGAGATACCGTTCGTTGGGGTTCCAGGCGAGCGGCTCCGTCAGCATCTCGACGGCGCTCTCGTCTCGCGAGAAGCAGACGCCCGCCTCGCCGATGAAGTCCTGCGCGCCGTCGCGCGCGACGATCCGGCATCCGGCACGCATCGCCTCAGCGACGCTCTGCGGCATCCCGTAGGGGTGCGAGCCCGGATCGTGACTGCGGAAGCACTGGCCCGCGCGCCGGGCGACGGACGCGATCTCCTCGTGCTGCCGATCAAGGTACAGCTCGACCGGGTAGCCCATCGCCTCGTTCGTCCGCAGCAGGTGCTGCACCGTCTCGGGATGCTGGGACGTGAGGAAGAGCGCGAAGCGCAGCTTGTTCCCGACGCGGTGCTCCTTGCAGAGCCGCGCGACGCGCAGGAACGTCTCCAAGTCCTTGCCGGGGATGCCAGCCCCCGCTCGGTACACCAAGTCCCACTCCTTCTCGGCCATCCGCCAGTCGTAGCGCACGGAGTCCACCGCGCAGGTCATGGGCGTCACGCGCGGGTCGGGGTGGTTCGCGGCGAACTGCGGGAAGAGGAAGATGCGCCGGACGATCTGGCTCTGGAGCAGCTTCTCCACTTTCCCCGGATCGTAGTCGAACGAGTGGCCGCGGACGACGACGGGGACCTGCGCCTTTTCGAGCTGGCGCATCCTGGAGAGTGCGGTCTCCAAGTAGTGGACGTGCACCACGTCGGGCAGCTCGGCCTGCACGTCCTTCCAGTCGGGGATGCCGACGACGAAGGGCGCGCTCTCCTGGTAGCGGCACGGGCTCGCGCCGCCGGACCAGACCTTGACCGTCACGCCCATCTGCTGCGCGTAGTCGATCTCGGTGCGGATGTAGCTCTCGCTGAGCTGGGGGTACTCGGTGAGCAGGTAGAGGATCTTCATGCGGGCTCCGGCAGGTTATGTTTCTCGCGGATCACACGCTGCCAGTCAGCGGCGGTCCAGGTCGCGGTGATGCCCTTGTCGATGGTGTGCATCTCGAAGAGCACGTCGGGGATGTAGATGCCCTTGACGCCTTTCTCGACGATGGTTAGCCAGAAGTCCCAATCCTGGAGCCGACGGATGTTTGTGTCCCAGGGTTGGAAGACCTCTCGCCTCATGAGGCTCATGGTCGAGATGTAGCTCGTCAGGCGGAGTCGGTGCGGATCGAATGGCCCCGCTGTGAAGCGGTGGCGCGACGTGGACGCGTGCTGCACAATCTCGTGGTCGGAGTAGACGAACCCGGCCTCGGGGTGCTGTGCGAGCGCGGCGTGCATCGCCGCGAGGCAGTTGTCCAGGAGCAGCGCGTCGTCGTCGCAGTGGAAGAGGAACGGCTGTTCCGCCTTTTCCGCTCCGGTGTTGCGGGCCGCAGGCGCTCCTATTTTCTCTCCCGGCACAGTGAGGAGCTGTCTCGGTTTGTTGGCGTTCACGCTCGGCAGGCAGTAGTGGTTGAAAAACCATGCGCGCGAGTGCAGGTGCGGGATGATGACCGTGATCGGCAGCGTGGCGGGCGCGGCTTTCGCGCACTCGCACCACGCATGGCCGTGAGAGCCGAAGTCGGCGCACGTCGCCCTGGTCGTGCCGCCGCAGGTCGGACAGGTCCCGCAGGTCGTCATCAGAGCGTCTCACCCATCAGCTCGTTCCAGTTGAACTTCGCGCCCAGGGACTCCTGGATCGTGGTCTCCTCGTTGTCCTCCACGGGCCAGAGCCGGTCGTGGTAGAAGTACAGGTACTTCGGGACCTTCACCTTTCCCTGGCAAAACATCTGCCCCTTCGCCGTGATCCGGTAGTAGCCGTTATCCGGGTTCTCGTCGTCCTTCGCGCCCTCGCGCTTTGCCGCGAGCCCCCAATCGACCAGCTTGCCGTAGTCGCCGTTGCGGATCTCGTCGTAGATCCGGTCCAGGACGTGCACCCAGCCGAGCGGCTTCTTCTTGTCCTCTTTGTAGAGGATGATGAGGATGCGGACCATCCCGCTGTTCAGCTTGCGCTTGTAGATTTTGTCGAAGCGCCCGCAGAGCGCGCACTCGATCCCGTCCGTGAGCGCGGCCGTGTGCACGGCCTTCGCGTCGGCGAGCAGGATCTGCTGTACCGTGACCAGGGGCGTGTCCGGCTTCTTCTCGAACAGGTCCGTCACAGCGGGTACTCCTTTCGGTCGGTGAAGACGTGGCCGACGTAAGACTTTCGGGTGAGGTACTTCGCGCTGATCGCGGGCATGAAGAAGGTGCCGATGTAGTGGCGCGGCTCCTCCGGCAGCCCCTCTCCGTTCGTGACCACGAGGAAATGGCGCTTGATCTTCGGGGCCTGCGGGTCGCAGTAGGCGTAGAGGTACACGTCGCCCTCCTGGACGCCCACGGTGATGACCGCCGCGCCCGCGGGCATCTCGACGATCTGCTGGTGCTTGCCTTTCAACTCGAACTGCTCGATCACGTCGGGCATGGTTCCCCTCTCTACTTGGTGATCTTTTCCGTGAAGTCCTGGAACTTCGCCGCCCAATGGAGCAGCTCCAGCGTGACCTTCACCTTCCGCTTCAAGGCCATGATCCGCGCCAGCTTGATGAGCTGTCGCACGCTCCGGCCGCTGATGCCAGGGAAGCCGCGCGCGCACAGCTCCGGGTCCAGCTTCACGTCGTACTGCTCCGCGAGCACCTTCCAGACGGCGACGGCCTTCTTGTCGTCCGGCACGTCGTAGCGGACGTGACCCGTCACGCGGGAGAGGATCGCGTCGTGTCCCGGTTGGTCGTCAGGAACAGGATGCCGCCGTAGTATTCGAGCAGCCGCAGGAACACGCCGACGATGGCGTTCTGGCCGATGTCCGTGCCGCGCTCGTAGATATACACGTCGGCCTCGTCGATCAGCAGGATCGCGCCCCAGCGCGTCGCGCGATTGAGCACGGTGGTCAGCTTCTTCTCCAGCTCCTCCTCGTTCGTCCCGAGCTGCGAGCACTGGACGGCATAGAGCGGCCGCTTGGCGACTTCGCTGTAGACCTCGGCCGTCAGCGTCTTGCCGGTGCCCGGCTTGCCGGAGCAGAGCAGGATCACGCCCGTCGCCTTTCCCTGCACGATGTCTTCCATCCGCTCAATCGCGTGGCCGGTGAGTGCGTCGATCAGCTCGCGGTGGTCGTCGGGCAAGATCAGTTTCTCGCCGATCTTCGTGTCATAGGGGTACGGGTCCAGGTTGTCGATATGCGTGGTCTCGAACTCGTGGTTTCCCAGGTTGAAGAAGCGGACGATGGGATGGACCGGCAGCTTGTGGGCCTCCTCGCCCTCCTCGTCCTCGTCGCCGTGGTAGACCTTTGCCCAAAACTTGCTGTGCGTGTAGCCCGAGTCGGTGCCGGGCTTGTCGTCGCGTTCCTCCGAGCCCTCGTCGTCCATGATGCACTTCGCGGGCACGCCGTCCTTCTCCAGCGCGACCGTGCTCCGGCTCCAGGAGCTGGTGCCCTCGCGCGCGTAGCCCTTACCGACGTACTGCTCTCCGGTCTTGTCCGCGTGCGCGCGGTGCTTCTCCAGGCTCCGCTCGAAGTCGGCGACCAGCTTCTGGCTTTCCAGCAGGCAGCCGTTATTGTCGAGCAGCTCCAGGGCCGTCTGCTTGAGATCCGCGCGGTAGAACGTGATGGTGTGCTCAATCTCGTGGCCGCGGGCCATCGCCTCCAGCTTCATCTGCACCTTCGCAGGCGTGTAGCTGTCCCGCTCCTTGACCGGCGGGTAGTAGTGGATGTTCGTGACCATCCAAGGGAGGGGGATGCCGAAGCCGCTGTCGCTCATGAAGAGCCACTTGTGCTTGGTCGGCACGATCACGGACCGCAGGATGTCGGGCAGGCTCTCCAGGTTCTTGATCTTCGCGTCCTTAGCCGCGCCGGAAGCGATGGCCTCGATTGCTTCGAGCTGGCGGTACGCGCGCCGGTTCTCGGTCATGAGCTTGAAGGGCTCCTCGGAGAGCACCTTCATCATGATCGCGATGTCGGGCTTGAGAAGCGCGCGCGTGTCGATGTCCAGGCCGCGGTAGCCAGCGTCCTTGTCGGACAGGATCGGCGACTTGCAGCCCGCCTTCTTGAGCGCCGCGATGACATCCCGCTTGAGCGTGATTTCCACAAGTCCTCCAGTCGTTGCACCTATTCCACGCGACGCGCGCGAAGGAGCGGTCGAAGGGCGGGAAATAGAGAGGGGGCACGCGACAGGCTGCCTCAATTAAAAGGAGCGTCCTATGCCCTCTTGCCACTTCGACCGCTAATTCTCGCGCGTCGCTGTCATCCTTAAAGTCACTTGGGCTGGGTCAGAGACATCGCTGAAATCTTCCAGGTCCCATCGCAGATCACGAGGAAGAGCTTGTCCTTCGGCCGGATCGCGACGCTCGGGTGCAGCGCGACCTGCTTCCAGTCGGCCTTCCAGCTCCAGAAGTCCTTACCCTCGACCTGCACGATGAGAGCTTCCTTGCGGACCATGAACTTGACCGTCTTGGGTTTGTTGGGCTGGAACACCCGGCCGGGCACTACCTCGCCGTTCGCGCCGCCGATCAGCGCGAGGCAGCTCTGCGTGCCGCCGAACGCGTCGAAGTGATATGCGACCTGCTTCCCTCCGCCGACCAGACCGACGGCGAGCTGGCAGACCTGATCCTTCGCTTCGAGCGTCACCGTCAGGTCGTACTCCTCCGGCGGAACGAAGTCGAGCGGCGTGCGCGGCCGCTCCGCGCCGCTGGCCCCGGCCACGAGCTGGCCGCCCGCGAACTTCCAGTTGCCGATAGTGTCCTCGCCTTTGAGGATCACCTTCGGCAGCAGGTCGATGGTCGTGCTCTTCTTCTTCTCGAAGGTGAAGGTCGCGCCGGTCAGCGCGACGCCCTTCTCCTTGTCGTCCTCGATCACGATGCGGTCGATGTCGGCCTTCTTGATGGAGAGCCTCTCGCCCTTGGACGTGACCACTTCGTAGCCGTCGTTGACCGCGGTGAGCGAGCGCCACTCCACGGTCTTCCCGTCCTTGAGCACGATCACGTCCGCCGAGGCCGACAGACAGCAGAGCAGGCCCAGGATGAGCGTTTTGCGAATCATATTACATCCTCCGAATACGCTTGCAGTCACCAAGTCTTGAGTCTATACTCCCAACAGGAAGGAGGCAGGGAATGTAGGTCGTCGCCCACATGGGCCGCGCCCCTCTGTTTCCCCCTCTCTCCAGGGCCAAGCCGCCTTTGAAAAGGGTAAAACCTCGAAGCGGTGGCTTGGCTCCTTTTATTTCTGCACATAGCCACCCGCCTTCGTGATCGGATAGAGCCTCGGCCCGCCCCTCGGGGGCTGATACCCGGCGTCGCCCGCGGCCGCCACCAGCTTCGCGCACTCGCTGCCGACGTAGACCGTCTGAGCGTCGCGCGTGTCCACGCGCGCCGGATTCTTTCCGAGCGGCCGGTCGCAGGCGAAGCACTTCTCTTTCACTGCTTCCTCGCGTTCATCTTCTTGGCTTCCGTGATGGCCGCGCCCTGCTCGCGGTGCCGGTTGGCGGACACGATGAAGTGGTCCACGCCGTCGGCCCTGCCCTGGTAGTGCACGACGGCGTAGCGGACCACGCGCGACGGCCAGGAGATCGGGATGGCGGCGACGCCGTAGGTGTTCTTCTTCATGGCCTACTCCGCCGCCTCTTCGCCGGGCTCCTCGCCCTCGGCCTCGTCGCCCTTCTGCTCCTTCTTCTTCGGGGCCAGCTTGCGCGCGTGCTTGTCCATCGCGCGCTTCCGCGGGCTCTTCTTCGCAACGTCCGGCGCGTGGTCGGGATCATCCTCGGGCACTTCGACCAGCTTGAGGTTGTCGCCGTGCTTCTTTTGGAGATCCTTGACCCACTGCTGGGTCCTCATGCTCGGAGTCACGACCAGCTCGTACTGGCGCGGCCGGAACGCGTGGAAGATGCCGGGCTTCCCGATCTTCCCGTTGCCGTCGCAGGTCTCGCACGGGTCCGCGTCCTTCCCCGCGCTGCCGGTGTAGCCCAGGCCCTTGCAGGTCTCGCACTTGGTCTCGATGGCGCGGTTGTGCGCGACGATCACCCACGTCTTGCCGAGGATCATCTCCTTCGGGATCGCGGAGATCCGGCGCGAGACGCCCATCTGGTTCGATTCCTTCGTCCAGTCGAGCGGCGTGGGGTAGTGCGACTCGCCGATCCACATGACGGCGAACAGATCCTTCGGCTCGGCCTCGCGTTCCATGAGGACCGGCTGGCAGATCACGCAGTGCGTGCAGTGGTCGGGGTTGAAGTCGCACGCCCGCGCGCGCGAGAGCGCGTAGGTGACGCCGACCCACTGGAGTCCCCTGGTGAACTCGATGGCCGCGCGCTTGCAGTGCTCGCACGTTTCGAGGGGGACGGGGAGACGCTCGCAAGGTTCGCCGATTCCGCCGGAGACGATGTAGATGCCTCCAGCCTTCCGAAACCCGCAGCCGCGGGCAGCTTCAACTGCCATGTTGCACCCTTTCTACCCGCCGTGTGCGGGCGTTGGCCGACAGAACTATACCTCCAGGTTCCAACAACCTGTCAAGTCTTTTGTGAAACGGGCCGCGAATCCGCGTCGCCGTCGTTCCACTCCCGCGCGTAGGATCGGTGGGGCGGCTTGTGCCCGCTCCGGCGCTGGCACCGCTTCTGGCGGTAGCCCAGCCCCAGCCAGCCCTCGCCGCCCCGCCCCTCCGGTAGAAGGTCCAGGCAGAGCGCGTTCTTGAACGCCCGCTGTCCACGGATCACTTCTTCTTTTTCCTGTTCCGCACGCTCTTCACGGCCGCGCGCAGCAGATCCTTGTCCGCCTCCTCCTCTTCCTTGATCGCCTCCATCTTGTCGCTGTCGATCACTGCCTCGAAGGAGTCGCGGATCAACTGGTCGAGCACGTCCGGTCCGAGCGCGTCCACTTCCCAACTCGTCGCGCCGTGCTCGTCCACGTACTTCGCCGCGCGCGGGTCGGACATCTTCGCCGGGTTGGGCGGCGGGTCGTACTCCTCCACCTGCTCAATCGTCAGCGCCAGCTTCCGCACTTCGAGCGTGACGCCGTACATCTCCAGGCGGTCCTGGATGTCGCGCACCATGTCCTCGCCGCTCGGATCGTGGTCGCCCAGGTAGAACAGGAGTGCTTCCTTCTTCGCCTCGGGCAGCTTGTCCCGGTGCAGCATCTGGACTTCCCTGGTGAAGCTCGTGCTCCCCTTCTCTCCCTGTTCCGTGCCCTTGAGGAACTCGGCGAGCGTCATGTACGGCAGCTTGTCGCCGTACACGCCGGTCAGGAATCGCTTGCCCGCGTCGTACATCGCGGTCTGCGAGCTGTAACCGCGGTTGACCATCATCGGGACGTGGAACTCGCGGGCCAGGGGCTGGAGGATTCCGGCGAGCGCGTCCTTCTCGACCCACAGCTCGCAGTAGTACGGCTGATCGCGCCAGCGCGGGAGCCGGTAG
>Ga0334722_10004575_pt1 | contig 14267 bp, 12 predicted proteins | sample C3_bottom_MG_FD_207210 | JGI IMG/M metagenome (GOLD analysis project Ga0334722, IMG submission 207210) | Sediment microbial communities from Yellowstone Lake, YNP, Wyoming, USA - C3_bottom | ecosystem: Environmental > Aquatic > Freshwater > Lake > Sediment | place: USA: Wyoming | collected...
CAAGCATTGCCGCTAAAATAGCTAAGGGTAAATGGATAAAGGCCGGAAGTCCGGTAAAAGTAAAACCAACAAACGCTGCAAAAAAGGCACCAATAAAATACTGCCCTTCAACTCCAATATTAAACAGACCAACTTTAAAGCTAAGGGCCACAGCCAAGCCAGAAAAAATTAAAGGTGTTGCGTTAAATAAGATAGCGCCTATACTATCGGCTCGCCCTAAACTAAATTCAATCATGGTTTGGTAAACTTCTAAGGGATTTTTACCAATAGCTACAATTAATACCGAACTCAATACAACAGCAAACAAAACCGCAACAATTGGAGTTAAAAGCTGCAGTAAAAGAATTTTTAGCCGTTTATTCATTAACCTACCCCCACTTCTACTTTATGTGCCCCAAGCATATATTGGCCAATTTCTTCTAATTCAAGTTCACCAGGCACAAACTCTTTTACAATCTCACCGTTATACATAATACCCACCCGGTCGGACAGGGAAAGTACTTCTTCTAAATCAGCAGAAATTAAGAGAACTGCTTTTCCGTGGTTTCTTGCTTCAATTAACTTTTTGTGAACAAACTCAATAGCTCCAATATCTAATCCCCTAACCGGTTGGGCTGCAATTATAAGATCCGGCTCATAACTTAATTCGCGAGCTAAAATAACTTTCTGCTGATTACCCCCAGATAAATTACGGATAGCAAGCTCAATCGAACCTAGACGAATATCGTATTCTTCAACTTTTTTATTTGTCACTGCTTTAATCTTATCCCGGAACAATTTCCACCAGGTGCTATAGTCTTTATTTCGCTCTAAGCCAAGAATCATGTTTTCCCAGACGGTCATCGGCAAAACCAAACCCCTAAGGTGACGGTCTTCAGGAATATAACCTACCCCTATCTCCCGGATAGCTTTTGTATCCAGTCCTTTGTTATTTTTTCCTTTAATTAATATTTCTCCTCCATCATAGGGCAATAGTCCCATAATAGCTTCAACCAATTCCCGTTGACCATTACCCTCAACTCCGGCAATTCCGTAAATTTCACCAGCATTGATTTTTAGCTTTAATTTATTTAGTTGATGGCGGTCAAGCCCCCCTTTAACTTCTAAATCCTTAACTTCTAAAACCACCTCACCGGGTTTTGCTTCCGGTTTTTCCAATCTAAACAACACCGGACGACCTACCATCATTTCAGCAAGCTGTTTTTTATCAGTTTCGGAAGCTTTAACCGTACCAATAACTTTACCCCGCCGTAAAACAGTAATTCTATCGGAAATTTCCAAAACTTCATCCAATTTATGGCTAATAAATAAAATTGTCTTGCCTTCTTCCTTTAATTTCTTTAAATTTACAAAAAGTTCTTTAACTTCTTGCGGCGTTAAAACTGCTGTAGGTTCGTCTAAAATTAAGATTTCAGCTCCCCGGTAAAGAACTTTTAAAATCTCCACCCGCTGCTGATGCCCAACCGATAAATCACCTACTTGGGCATCAAGATCCAGTTTAAAGTCATATAACTCGCATAATTCTTCTACCCTTTTTCGGGCTTTGGCAAAGTCAATAATACCTCCGGAACTATTTTCATAACCAAGGATAATATTTTGCACCACGTTAAACCGGTTAATCAGCATAAAATGCTGGTGAACCATACCAATTCCTTTAGTTATCGCATCTCGGGGACCAGCCAATTTTAACCTTTCGCCCTTTAAATACATTTCCCCCTCATCTGGCTGGTAAAGTCCAGTAATTATTTTCATGAGGGTACTCTTACCGGCACCATTTTCACCAACTAAAGCGTGAACTTCCCCTTTTAAGGCATCAAACGAGATATTATCGTTGGCCACAAGTCCGGGAAAGCGTTTGGTAATTCCTTTTAACTCCAGCACTTTTTCCACCGTATTTCCCCTTTCCTCGTTTTTCCTTTAAAACCAAAAAAGTAGAAGAGGAGATGACAAATTTGCCATCCCCCCTCGCTTAGTATAAGTGTTTTAAACTTTTTTGTAAAGGTTATTTTATTTCTTTTTTGCTGGTCGGAACCTTTATTTCACCGTTTATAATTTTAGACTTAATTTCTTCAAGCTTAGGTTTGATATCAGCAATTAAATCTTTGTTGTATTGGTTTTCAGCATAACCAACCCCATTTTCTTTAAGTCCAAATTCATGGTAGCCACCTTTAAAGCTATTATCCACCATACTCTTAATAGTATCAAACACAGCAACATCAACTCGTTTTAACATACTTGTTAAAATATATGGCCTTTGATCTTCAGGAGCAGTTAAAGATTGGTCAGAGTCAACCCCAATAGCAAACTTTTTCTGAGAAGCAGCCGCTTCAATAACCCCTACACCGGAAGCACCAGACGCATGGTAAATAACATCAGCACCATTTTTAATTTGTTTTAATGTTAATTCTTTCCCTTTTACCGGATCCTTGAAAGCATCGCCAGTGGTACCAATATAGTCGGATAAAACTTGGATATTGGGGTTGATGTATTTTGCCCCAGCAATGTAACCAGCTTCAAATTTTTCAATTAAAGGAATCTGCATACCGCCAACAAAACCAACTTTTCCAGTTTTGCTCTTTAATGCGGCAGCAGCACCTACTAAAAAGGAACCTTCATGCTCTTTAAAAAGTAAGCAAGAAATGTTGCTATCTTCTTTTAAATCGGGAACGTAACCGTCAATCAAACCAAACTTGGTTTCAGGGAAATCCTTGGCAACTTTAGCAATAGAATCAGTAAACATAAAGCCTACACCAAAAATTATATCATACTTATCCTGGGCTAATAACCGTAAAAGCTGTTCCCGGTTTTCCCCACCCGAAGAAGGTTCTAAGTATTTTACTTCAATTTTGTCACCAAATTCTTTTTGAGCTCTTTCTAACCCCGCATAGGCAGCATCGTTAAAGGACTTATCACCCCGACCGCCAACATCAAACACAAGGCCTACCCGTATTTTCTTTGTTCCTTCTTGCTTTGCTGGTTCCTCAGTTTTCTTAGCACAACCTGCTAATAGAGTTGAGGCTGCAAAAATAACTAAGATAAACGCAACTAAGATTGACTTAAATTTACGCATAACCTTTCCTCCTTTATAATTTATTTACTTACTTATAACATCTCCAGATTATGCTTTACTTTTTCCTCGTCACCCCCTAATATACTGTATACTGCATCACCTTAAACATAACAACATTTTTTATAACACTTTAGCTTTATTCGACAAATTTTTTATTTTTCCTTCTAAACTTTTAATTTTTTTTAAATTTTTTAACATATTCTTGGTAGATTTTCCCCTAAGGGCATATTTACAACTCGTTCACCACCAAAGTTATTTTTAAGATAAACAGTACCTTCTGGTACCTCTCTAACTTCGCCAATTATGGCTGCATTTTTCCCTAAAGGATGATTTTTCATTAGTTTTATTGCATCATTGGCTGCTTCCTCCGGTAAAATCACTATAACTTTTCCTTCATTTGCCAACGCCAACGGATCAAGTCCTAAGTATCCGCACAAAGTTCTGATCTCTCGGCGAACTGGGATCACTTCTTCCCACAATTCAATTCCAACATTACTTTGTTTGGCAATTTCGTTTAAAGTAGCTGCTATTCCTCCACGGCTTGGGTCCCGCAGGGTATGAACTGGGACATTTTTAAGTAAAAGTTCAATTAACTCAGAAAGGGGAGCACAGTCACTTACAAACTCACCTTGAATATTTTCGCGGCTGGCTAAAATTGCTGCCCCATGGTCGCCCAAAAAGCCATTTACCAGTATTTTATCACCAGGGCTTGCCTTTCTTCCCGAAGGTAGCAAAGAACTATTTATAACTCCAATCCCGGAAGTATTAATATAAATCTTATCGCCCTTACCTCTTTCAACCACTTTGGTATCCCCGGTGACAATTTTTACACCGGTTTCTTGACACGCTCGGGCAATAGATTGAACAATCAACTCTAATTCCTGAATTTCTAACCCTTCTTCTAAAATAAACCCCAAAGATAAATATAAGGGCTTTGCTCCCATAACCGCTAAATCATTAATTGTGCCGTAAACTGCTAATTTTCCAATATCTCCCCCGGGGAAAAAATGCGGACTCACCACAAAACTATCGGTAGAAAAAACTATTTTATCCTTTGGTATAGTTAATACCGCTCCATCATCTCCCTGGGCTAAATACTCATTATTTAAATACTTTTTAAAAAGGTTATCAATAAGTTTTTGGGTTAATCTACCCCCAGCTCCGTGGGCCAGAGTAATGATATCCATTGTAGCTACCTCCTGCCATATTTAAAATAAGCTGCACAACTTCCTTCACTGGACACCATGCAAGCTCCAACTGGTTTTTCAGGGGTACAAGCTTTACCAAATAGCGGACATGCAGTAGGCAGTATCTTCCCCAGCATAACTTCACCACACCTACAACCCCGGGTACTGATTGGCGAACGGCTTTTTATACCATATTTTTTCCGAGCATCAAACTCTTGATATTTTTCCCGAATAAACAAACCCGATGCGGGAATAATCCCAATTCCCCGCCAGTACGCGTCTTTGACCTCAAAAACTTCAGTGATAATCTCCTGAGCAGCTCGATTCCCATTGTTTCTAACTACCGCTGAATAAGCGTTATAATAATTCGGTTCCTTTTTTAGTATCGAGTGCACGACAAGCGTAATACCCAAAAGAAGTTCCTCAGCCTTAAAGCCCGTAACGGCCGCAGGTGTATTATATTTTTCACTTATAAATTTAAACGAATCTGCTCCGATTACTGCCGAAACATGCCCGGGTAAGATAAATCCATCTATTTTAATATCTTGAGAATATAAAAAGTGAATTGCCGGAGGCACTATTTTTGCTGCTAAAAACATTGAAAAATTTTTAAGTTTTAACTTTGACGCTTCTAAAATCACAGCCCCTAAAGCAGGAACTGTGGTCTCAAAACCTGCACCAAAAAAAACCACATTTAGTTCAGGATTTTTTTGGGCAAATTCTAACGCCACGCGGGGGGAATAAGCAATTTTTACCTGATAGCCAAGAGCCTTTAACTCATTTAAAGTTCTGCCCTCTCCAGGGACCCTAACCATGTCTCCAAAGGTAAACAAGACAACATTATTTTTTTCGATTAATTCAAAAGCTTCAACAAGGACTTCTTCTCCGGTAACACAAACAGGACATCCGGGTCCTGAAATAAGGTTAATATTTTCAGGAAGTAACTTACGAATACCGTGCTCAAATAAAGCCATCGTATGGGTACCACAAACTTCCATAATGTTTATGTGTCGACCGTCCTGGTGGGCTCTTTCTATAACTTTGTTAAAATTTTTTAGTATATAAGCGTTCATTCGTAACTTAACTCCTTTAATAAATTTAAGGTTTCGTTAGCAATTTCTTCGGAAATAATTTCCACAGCATATCCGGTATGCACCAACACAAAGTCTCCCACCTTTGCCTGTGGTACCATGATTAAACTTATAGTTTGCTTTACCCCTCCTAAATCTACAATTCCAATTTCTCCGTCTATATTTTCAATCTTTCCAACTACCGCAAGGCACATTAAATATCACTCCTAAGGAAAAATTTATTGGCTAAATAAGCTTGCCCCAAAGCTAAACCCTGATCATTAACAGGCACATATTCCGGAAAGATAGGTTTATACCCAGCTACTCTTAACTTTTTAAAACTCTTCTGCAGTAATATCCGGTTTTGAAAAACTCCCCCTGAAAAAACAACTTTCTTAATTCCATAAATATGTTCAGCAATCTTAGCTACTTTAACAATCATCTCAACAATCGTATTATGAAATTTTCCGGCAATTACATCGTTTCTTACGCCTTTTTTCAAATCATTAATTACCCCTAAAATTATAGGTTTATAATCAATTTCATAAGGAAGTTTTTCATTTAAAATCGTAAAATCATAAAAGCTATTTTCTCCGTAATCAGCCTTAGTTTCTAAAACTATAGCCGCCTGCCCTTCGTAACTAATAATAGTTTTTAACCCAAGTAAAGCACTAACCCCATCAAAAAGTCGACCTATACTTGAACTTCCTACTTTATTTTGGGAAAATCGATTAGTTACTAAATTTAACTCATTTTTATCGATATTCCATTTCAAAGTAAATTCCTCATGATCCATATTAGTTTCCAAAAGTAAACTTAAAGCTGTTTTCCAAGGCTTTTTGATACTGTCATCGCCATCTAAAAGAGGAAAATACTTTAAATGGACAAACCGCTCATAATTACTTTCATTTAAACTAATAAAAAACTCTCCGCCCCATATCTTTCCATCTTCTCCATAGCCTGTACCATCAAAGACAACCCCCAAAAACGGAGGCTTTACTTTTTTCTCAGCTACTACTGCCGCTAAATGTGCTTTATGATGTTGAACCGGGTACTTGATTTTAGCTGAAAATTTTTCTTCCGCTAACTCCGTAGTATAATATCCGGGATGCAAATCATAAGCAATTACTTTCGGGGTGAATTCAAAAAAACTGCAAAAATCTTCAACTCCTTTTAAATAAGCACTCCGGGATGGTATATTATCAAGGTTACCGAAATATTGGCTTAAATAAACATAATCTTTTTTGGTAATGGCAAAACTGTTTTTTAACTGTCCCCCAAGAGCTAAAATCCCCTCCTGCATTTTTGGTATGTGAAGAGGAAGAGGAGCTATACCCCTAGCTCTTCTGATAAATAAAGGTTTTTTATGGTTCACAAAAGCAACCGAATCATCAACCGGTCGTAATATAGGCCGATTGTTAGTTAAGATAAAATCAGCAATTTTGTTAAGTTTTAGAAAAGCATCGTCATCATGGTAAACAATTGGTTCTTCAGAGAGATTAGCACTAGTCATGATTAAAGCTTCAAACTGTTCCATTAAAAGATAATGGACAGGAGTATAAGGAAGCATAATGCCGAGATATTCATTGTCTGGACTTACGTCCCTTACTATGTTTGAGCTTTTTTTCTTTGGACATAAAACAATTGGCCGAATCTTAGAATTTAAAAGATCGATTGTAGTTTTATTTAGATGAACATGCTGCTTGGCTATCAATAAATCCCTGGCCATTAAAGCAAATGGTTTTGCCTCCCGCTGTTTACGCTGCCTTAATAATAAAACCGCTTCAACGTTAAAAGGATCCACCGCCAAATGGTATCCTCCAAGCCCTTTTATGGCAACAATCTTGCCTTCTTTTAATTTTTTAGCGGTGATGGTTATTGCCTCATCTTCTTTAGCAATTAAATTTTTTTCATTATCGTAGAGAAAAAGTTTTGGCCCACAGGCAGGACAGGCCACCGGTTCGGCGTGAAAACGCCGGTTATCCGGCTTCTGATATTCTAAAGAGCAGTCTTGGCATAAAGGGAACCCTTTCATGGACGTATTTTTCCGGTCATAGGGAAGTTTTTGAATTATTGTATATCTTGGGCCGCAATTTGTACAATTGATAAAAGGATATCTAAACCTTCGATCTTTTTTATCAGTAAGCTCCCTTAAGCAATCATCACAAACGGGCAAATCCGCTGGAACTATCAAAACTCCTTCTTCTTTTCGTTCACTTTCAACAATCGAAAAATCTTTAAAACAAATAAGTTTTTCTTCATTAATCCGCAGTCTTTCAATTTTAGCTAAAGAAGGCTTTTCTTTTTTAAGTGCCGCGATAAACCCCTCAATTTGCTTTGCTTCCCCTTCAGCAAAAATTTCAACCCCGGCTAAACTATTTTTTACCCAACCGGTAATTTGGTATTTTTGGGCGATCCTCCAGACAAAAGGTCGAAACCCTATTCCTTGTACTAATCCGGATATTACTATTTTTTTGGCAACTTTCATTTTCTCTACACTCCATCTCGTTTAGCCCGTACCTTTTCCACTAAAAACTTAGCTAAGTCATCCAATCCTTCTCCTGTTCTTGAACTTACGTTAAATCTTATCTGCTCTGGATTTAACATATTTAAATCTTCTTCATACTGCTTTATGTCAAAGTCCACATAATTTAAAAGGTCAATTTTATTTAAAACAGCAACCTTAGCTTCTCGAAAAATCACAGGATATTTTACCGGTTTATCATTGCCTTCGGTAACACTTAAAACCACCATCTTTAAATCCTCGCCCAGATCAAAGCCTGCCGGACAGACAAGATTCCCTACGTTTTCAATTATTAATAAATTAATTTCCTCAAGGGGTAGTTTTTCTAAAACCTGGTTAATCATATTCGCATCAAGGTGACATCCACCTAAAGTATTAATCTGCACCGCATATACTCCGGTTTTTTCTATTCTTTCGGCATCTTTGGTAGTTGTTAAATCTCCTTCAATTACTGCAGCTTTTATGTCTTGGGGAAGCATCGGAAGCAATTTTTCTAAAATAGTGGTTTTCCCTGCTCCCGGTGAACTCATAATATTTACTACAAAAATTTTCTTTTCTAAAAACAATTTGCGATTTAGTGCTGCTATAGCATCGTTTGCTTTTAGAATATTTGTGGTTAATTGAACCTGCATCTTTATTCCCCCTCATAGTAATCAATTAAAAGTTCTTCACCCGCAATTATTTTAACCTTTTGTGCTAAACAATTGGGGCAGGAAAACTTAAAATCGTCTACGATAAAACTTTGGTTACATTGTGGGCAGTAAATTGTTGTTTTAACAAATTCAATCTCCAATACAGCATCTATATCTAAAATTTCTCCTTTAGAAGCTTCAAAAGCAAGTTCTAAAGCCTCCGGCAAAGCATTTGTTAACTCACCAACTTTTAATTTAACTTTGGTCACTTTTTTTAAACCATTTTCCTTAGCACTATCATAAATAATAGCAAGAACACTTTCCATCAGCGCTGTTTCATGCATAATTTTTGACCTTCCCTTCAAAAAAGAGAAAACCGGGCTAAAACCCGGAATCTATTTCTTTGATTACTTCTTCTTTTACCTTCTCTTTGACTTTTTTTAAAAGAGGGCTCAATTCTAAACCCCAATCAGTATCTTGGGGTTCTATCCCAATAATAATAATTTTATTTAAGGAGGAGGGGTCCTGAAACTTTAGCATTCCTAAAACCTCCATTAAGCCTACCTGGTGTAGGGAAAGGGAAAGGGGAAAATTTATTTCAATATCAGTAGGCTTAAAACGGTAGACAGTTCCCGGAACGCCTCCTCCCCGGACCGCATCGATAATAATAACTTTTTCTTTTCCCTCAATAAAATCAAGTAAATCTAAAGAAGCTGTACCACCATCAATATACAGAACATCATCCATAGGCTTCTCTAAGGTCAATTCATTTACAACCTGAACACCTATACCTTCATCGCGAAGGATACTGTTGCCTATGCCTAAAACCAGTGTTTTTGCCAATATCATCACCTACAACGTTTGCCTAATTTGTTCTTTTGCTACTACGGGAGTCTCTTCATCTTCCACAGTTATATAACCAGTAAACATTGATTTAATTATTCCTAACCCCTCAGTTAAGTCAAGATACAAATGGATAGCAACAGTAATGACAAAAATCCAGTTTACTAAATAGTGGGTAAGCCGAGCAACATTTAACCCCCCAAAAAGTGCTGCTAAAGTTGGAAAGCTGTCCGGCTTATATAAAGCAAAACCGGTTAAAATTTGAATAATTAATAATACTCCCCACCCGGAATAAACTAATTTTTGACCGGGGTTATACTTACCCCAATTAGGATGTTCATCGGTTAAAAAAAGATAATATTTCAGTAGTGCTGGAAAATTTTTTAAGTCTTTTAGGCGAAACCAGACATTCTCGTAATCTTTAGTAGCCACAGCAAAATAAATGCGAGCAATTAATCCTGCAATAACCACATACATCATGAAAAAGTGGAGTTTTCTTGCTGCGTCCATAGTTGAAAAAAAGTCATACTTCCAGGGATTATGAATATAAAAGCCTGAAATTATTAAAGAAGTAATAGCTATCATGTTAACCCAATGGGTTACCCGGATAAATAATGGATGGCGTAAAACCTTCCGGGTCATGGTTCCACCTCCTAATAAATTTTAAATTTACCCAAATCCTGACCCGGAGTAAATAAGTGGACAGCACAAGCAAGACATGGGTCAAAAGCTCTGACAACTCTGGCAACTTCAATGGGATTTTCCGGATCTTTTACGGGTGTACCAATCAAAGCTTGCTCAATTGGCCCTAATACTCCATTATCGTCCCGTGGAGATGCATTCCAGGTTGTAGGAACCACTGCTTGATAGTTCGCAATCTTATGATTTTTAATTTTTATCCAGTGACCAAGCGCTCCCCGTGGCGCATCGGTTAACCCCATACCTTCACTTTCTTTTGGAATTTCAAAGGGAGTATGGGTCGGTTTTCCCGGTTCAAGCTCTAAAAGCCATTCGCTCATCGCATGAGCTACTTGTGAAGCTTCCAGAGCCCGGGCTAAATGGCGCCCTAACACCGAAAAAGCTTTTTCACCAAGCCCCCGAACTTTCTTTTCACCACCTACCCACATTCTTGCTAAGGGGCCAACTTCCATCGGATGGCCGTCGTAACGTGGTGCCTTCATCCAGGAATAAGCTCCTTCTTTACCCGGTTGAGGATTGGTTACCCCTTCTTTGGGATGCTTCTGGGTGCCGCTGTCGTCAAACCAGGAATATTTTAAGTGCTCTGAAATTTTTTCCGGATTTAATTCCTGCTCTTGGCCTTGCAAAAATATTCCACCTTTTAAGAAACGTTCACTCCCATCCTCATTTTGCGGAAATACACCATAACTCATTAAATTCTGGCAACCCCGTCCAATCTCAAAATAATCCTTATAATATTCAGCTATAGCTAAAACATCCGGAATATAAACATTATCAATAAAAGATGTTAATTCTTTTAAACGAGAGCTAAATTCAATTACTTTTTGGGCATCAACTGTCTCGGAAGATCCTCCCGGAACAATGCCTACTACATGAGGCATCTTGCCCCCAAAAATAGCAAGCATTTCATGGGCTTTCTTTCTCATATCTAAAGCTAAAATATAATGTTCAACGGCTTTTTGGTTAACGTTAGCTGGCAGACGGTAATCCCCTTCATACCTTGGAATAAAAGGCGAAGCATCTGGTCCCTTTACAAAATCTAAAGCTGTCAAATGATAAAAATGTAAAATATGTGATTGGATATAATTTGCTCCAAAAATTAAATTTCTTAAAATCCTTCCATTTTCGGGAGGACGTATGCCAAAAGCATTGTCTAAGTTAAAGGTTGCAGCGGTAGCATGCGCTGTCGGACAAACTCCGCAAATTCTTTGCGTAATTTGCTGGGCATCCCGGGGATCTCTTCCTACTAAAATTGTTTCAATCCCCCGATATAACACCCCAGAGCTTTTGGCATCAACCACCTTGCCGCTATCAACCAATACTTCAATTTTTAAGTGTCCCTCAATCCTGGTAACCGGATCAACTACAATTCGTTGGGCCATTACTCGTCACCTTCCTTGTCTTTTTTCTTGTGTCCACCCAAACGTCCAGTTGCAATATTGCCTACTAAGTGAGCACCAAGTCCAATTGCGGTTGCTGCCCCAACCACTTCACCAAAGGTATCTGCTGAAGCCGTAATCCCCGGTATTTTAACCTCCGGCATCTTTTCATAAATCGGCCCAGTTTTATCAGGAAACCCAGGTTCAGTGCAGCCAATACAGGGGTGGCCGGCTTTAATACACCAGTTTACTCCGCTATTCCAGAGCCGGGTAGGGCAATCGGAATGGGTTACTGGCCCTTTGCAACCAAGTAATAACAAACACCCGGGCTCACTAAAATCTTTAGCAAAAATACTGTTGTCAAAGTACTGCCGTCGCGGACAGTTATCATGAATAATGCCTCCGTAAAAAGCTTTAGGACGGCCAAACTTATCAAGTTCTGGCAGCTCATTATACAAAAGAACGTGGGCTAAGCTCCCCACAAACCAGTCGGGATGCGGAGGACATCCAGGAATATTTAAAACTTTTTTGGGATCAATAAGCTTTGTTACCGGAACAGAACCCGTTGGATTAGGAGCTGCCGCCGGAATCCCACCGTAAGCAGCACAGGTCCCTATCGCAATTACAGCTGCAGCCTTTTCTCCAAGTTCCTTTACAACATCAACAAAATATAATTCTTTTTCGTCTTTTTCCCCTATTGAGCAGTATACACCGTCATTTTTAGTAGGTATTGCCCCTTCAACTACCAAGAAAAATTTACCTTTATTTTTTTCTGCTTCTCCTAAGTACGTATCTACAGCTATATGCCCGGTAGCAGCGCTTAAATTTGGATGAAATTTTAAACTAATGATTTCTAAAAGTATCTCTTTAATATCAGGATGGACTGAGTTTAATAGGGAAACGGAACAACCTGTACAGGAAGCACCTTGAATCCAAATCACAGGCGGTTGTCCTTTTGCTGCCTTTTCTAAGGCTTGGGCAACTTCCGGAACACTATGGGATATACCAAGAGTTGCAGCAGTAAAAGTGGCAAACTTTAAAAATTCCCTTCGCGATAATTTGTTCAAACCCAAAACCCCCTCTTTATAATTTTCCATTAAACTCAACCAGCAACTTTCGTGCCAAAAATAAATCCCGGATTTAATTCATCCGGGATTGTAGTATTGTCTATTTTTTAGACAGTTTGTCACAAAAATCCTTGAGTTTCATAATTTTTGATTAATTTGTCTATTTTTTATACATGTACAATTTTTAGACAGTTTTTAGGTTATTTAAAATTTTCTAAGGCGTTTGTGATAATAATCATTTTCGCGTTTTTAGATATAAGTTTTATTTATACTTTTGTGCTTAATAGTGCAAACCTATAATGTTAAGTTTCAATACCATATTCTTTGATTTTCTGGTATAAGGTAGCTCTAGGTATTCCTAAAAGTTTAGCACAGGCGAGTTTATTGTAATTTGTTGCTTTTAACCCTTCCATTATCAATTTCTTTTCCACCTCTGCTACTGCTTCTTTAAACGTGGTAATCTTAGTAATTTTATCCCCGGAAAGGGCTTTTGAAGTTAATTGAGCTGGCAAATGTTCCGGCTTTATTAAATTACTTTCAGCTAAATAATAAGCTCTTTCAATAACGTTTTGCAGTTCACGAATGTTACCGGGCCACGAATAGTTCATTAAAATGCTCATAGCTTCACTGGTTACAATTTTCGGAGCCATTTTTCGCCGCTCACAAAACTCATTCATAAACCGATTTACTAACAAAGGGATATCATCTCTTCTCTCTCGTAAGGGCGGTATACTTATATTGAATACATTTAACCGGTAGTAGAGGTCCATGCGAAAACGACCTTCTTTAACTAATTTGGCCAATGGCTGATTGGTGGCAGCTATAATTCTTATATCCACTTTCCGTGAAGTATTACTGCCAACCCGTTCAAATTCCCGGTTTTGAATAAAACGCAAAAGTTTTACTTGCATGTTTAGGGGCATGTCCCCAATCTCATCGAGAAATAAGGTTCCACTATCGGCTTGCTCAATTTTCCCGGCTTTGCCTCCTTTTTTAGCACCGGTAAAAGCCCCTTCTTCATAACCAAATAATTCCGATTCCAGCAAATTGTCGGGGATCGCCGCACAATTTATGGCTACAAAAGGTTTATCGGCACGCTCACTTAAATAATGAATAGTTCTGGCGGCTATTTCCTTACCAACGCCGCTTTCACCTTGAATTAAAACATTACCATCAGATAGAGCTGCTTTTTCAATTAATTTTTTGACTTCAATAATTTTTTCTGTCTGCCCAGTTATTCCATCTAAATAATATTTTTTACGGTTTTCCATTTCATACTTATTCCGGTAAAACTCGGCCTCGCCTCGAGTTTTCTTTAGTAAAAAGGGTAGACACATATCAATTTCCGCAAGTCCCTGGTATACAGCTATCGCTTTTTCCCGGCAGGAGTTATAACCACAAGCCCCGCAATTTAATTCATCTTCTGGTGTAAATTTATCGGTATAGGCTAAGATTTCTCTAATCTCTTCTTCCGTTGGCAATGGTAGTTCCCGTGCTTTTGTTGTATATTTAACCCGAAAATTTCCCACTGGTCTTTTTAGTAAAATCTTTTTATTTTCTTTACTTAATTCTAATAAATATTGGCGTCTTTCAATGTAAGTTAAACTACTGTCAATTTCTGGACCATCAATACAGCCACGGCAAAACAAAAGGTCGTAAAACAAAACTCCTGTATCTTTGTTTTCTTTTAAACTATCTAAGGTCTCAATGATTTGTTCTCGTCCCTCTATAGCAATACCCGTATGACTATCTAATTCATATCCACGTCGTTTTAAAGAGTTTATTAAACCTCCCGG
>Ga0334722_10004577_pt1 | contig 14265 bp, 14 predicted proteins | sample C3_bottom_MG_FD_207210 | JGI IMG/M metagenome (GOLD analysis project Ga0334722, IMG submission 207210) | Sediment microbial communities from Yellowstone Lake, YNP, Wyoming, USA - C3_bottom | ecosystem: Environmental > Aquatic > Freshwater > Lake > Sediment | place: USA: Wyoming | collected...
CTGTCAATGGAAAAGCAATCAGGAGAAACCCGGCGCCTGGCCAGGAAAGCCGGGGCCTTATTGGCGATGGAGCCTCACTATCAAAACCCTGCAAACCTCACGACCTCACCCATACTTCTCCTCGTGCTCCTGAACTTATTCTGCGGACTGTTCGGATCAGGATAGCCGAGCGCGATGCCGATGACGATCGCGAAGTTGTCGGGTATGGAGAGTTCATTGCGGATCAGATCGGGATGGGCTGCAAGGGTAACTGCCACGGCCGAGCCGATGCCATGCTCTTCTGCAGAGAGCATGATGCTCTGGCTCATGGCGCCGAGATCGAACAGGGACCACGGGGTAAGGCAGCGGTCCATGCAGAGGTAGACGACAGCGGGCGCGCCGAAGAGTCTGTAGTTCATCTGCATCAGATCCGGGATGGAAGCAGGGTCCGTGCACGCCTGTTCCAGGGCTTCTGTGCGATCGGCCTTGAGCGTTTCCATGCGGGTGCGGCAGGCTGCCGGCCACTCCCGGGGCATTGCGATGTCCGGGCTCCTCGGCACGCAGTTCTTGAGGTTCTCGGCGTACGCCCTGCGCAGCCGTTCGAGCGGCTCCCCTGCGGCGACGAAAATCTCCCACGGCTGAGTATTGGCCCATGACGGCGCGCAGAGTGCCGGCTCAAGTATTGTCAGGAGCAGCTCCCGGCCGATGCGATCGGGCTTGAATGCGCGTATGGTGCGGCGGGTTGACAACGCTTCAGTGACATTCATGAAAACCTCCCGGGGTTAGGGACGCCCGCTAGATGATCCGGATTAAGCAAGGGGCTCTTTCCGTACGTTGATCCTACTTCTTCCCCATCAGCCATTCCAGCACGAACCATGCCGCAACGAGAACGGCGATCAGAAAGACGATTCTTCCGATGTTCACCCAGGCACTGACATCCTTCTGCTCTTCCGGTGTTGCAGGGTCTTTGCTCATCGTGTTCTCCTTGATCAGGCTTCCGGTCCCGCTTCGACCCGAAACGGGAATAATTTAAAAAGCATTTGGACACGGATAACCACGGATAAAAGCCGGATAACGGCGGATTACTTCTTTCATCCAAGAAACTGCACACATAACGCTAAAAGGATATGGCAAAAGAACGAAAAACGCAAGTCTTCGATTGTGCGATACCTGCAGGACGTTTATCGCCAGTAAATAAAAAGGCCGGGCACGATAGCGCGCCCGACCAATGAATACGATACCTGCTGTTTGCGAGATGCCTTAAGACTTCCGAAGGACGTGAGCGGCTTCTTTCGCGAAGTACGTCAGGATCATATCAGCTCCGGCGCGCTTGATAGAGATGAGCGACTCCATCATGGCGCGCTCTCCGTCGATCCAGCCCATCTTTGCAGCTGCTTTGATGATCGAATATTCGCCGCTTACGTTATAGGCGGCAACGGGCAGATTGAACTGCTGCTTCACCTGATAGATGATATCGAGATAGGCCAGAGCGGGCTTCACCATGACGATGTCCGCACCCTCTTCGACGTCCAGTGCCACTTCGCGCATGGCCTCGCGGCTGTTCGGGGGGTCCATCTGGTAGGAACGGCGGTCGCCGAACTGGGGGGTCGACTCCGCTGCTTCACGGAAGGGTCCGTAGAAGCTCGATGCGTACTTGGCTGCATAGGCCATGATCGGGATGTCGAAGTATCCTTCGTCGTCAAGCGCTTCGCGGATGGCGCCGACGCGGCCGTCCATCATGTCCGACGGAGCAACCATGTCCGCGCCTGCCTTGGCATGGGAGACCGCTTCTTTGGCAAGCAGTTCGAGCGTCGCATCGTTGTCAACGGTCTTGTTCTTGATCACGCCGCAATGGCCGTGGCTCGTATACTCACAGAGGCAGACGTCGGTGATGACCGTGAGGTCCGGCATCTTGTTCTTGATTGCCTTGATCGCGTGCTGCACGATCCCGTCGTCGGAATAGCCTTCGCTGCCGACCTCGTCCTTGTGTTCGGGGATGCCGAAAAGGATGACCGCGGGAATGCCGAGGCTTTTCACTTCTTCGCAGTCTTTCACGAGATTATCGATCGACTGCTGGTAGTTGCCGGGCATGGAGCTGATCTCTTTTTTCACGCCCTTGCCGTGGGTCACGAACAGGGGGTAAATGAAATCGTCGGGAGAGAGCTTCGTCTCCCGCACCATGCGCCTGATGTTTTCGTTCAACCGCAGCCTTCTCGGCCGGTAAAGAGGCTGGAACATGGGTTCTCCTGAGTAAGGGCAGAAGTTAAGAAGTTAGGAGGGTAGGAAATTATGATATAAAATCACTTATTCAACTTCCCAGCTTCACAACTTCCCAACCTCTTGATTTTAGCTGCAGCCGCAGCCGCCGGAACCGCACCCGCCGCTCTTCTTGCTCGGCTGGGAATCTTCACCGCCGCAACCGCAGCTGCCGCCTGCAGGCGCGCCGTTCGGAAAACCTATGACAAAGCCTTCGCCGCGATCGTCGCTCACGAATCCGAGCTCTGCACCGGCAAGGGCCTTGGTGGTCGCTTCATCGACATAGAGCTTTGCGCCGTTCTTTTCAACGACCGTATCTCCGTCACCGGACTTGTCGTCGATCATTATCTCATAGGAAGGGCTGCAGCCGCATCCGGCTGATGCTATGATGCGCAGGCCGTGGTTCGGCACCCCTTCTGCCGTAAGGATCTCTTTAATTTTGTCTGCTGCAAGGTCTGCGATGGTGATCATGATTTCCTCCATTGTTGCCCCTTTCGTATCAGAAAGAGGTCTGTTATTTTTTATAGAATTCGACGATAGACTCCACAAAGGCCGGAATCGTGTAATCCTTCGGCATAATGTCTACGTGCATGCCGTATTCTTCCGCTGTTTTTGCGGTAACCGGCCCGATGCAGGCCACGTGAACGCCTGCCAGTAATGCTTTATACTCTTTTGAGCCCAGTATTTCAACAAAATTGTTGACCGTTGAGGAGCTCGTAAACGTCACGGTCGATATTTTATGGTCCATAAAGAGCTTCCGCACACGCTCCACATCAGCCGCCGGCTTCACATTTTCATAGGCCGTTGCCACGGTGACTTCCGCGCCGAGTTCACGAAGCTTTTCCGGTATAAGCTCCCGTGCCACCCTTGCGCGCGGGATCAGGAATTTCAGTCCTTTTACTTTTGTGCCGCCCAGGGCTTCGAGCACACCCTCTGCCTTGAATTCCGTCGGCACCAGGTCCGCCCGGAGTCCGTACTGTTCGAGCGATTCGGCTGTTTTCGGACCCACGACGCAGAGGTTCACGCCTTTCAGCATCCGCAGATCCTTGCCGAGGCTCCTGAGGCGTTCCATGAAGTACTTGACGGCGTTGGCGCTCGTGAAGATCACCCAGGCGAAGGATTCGACGGCCTGGATCGCGCTGTCCAGCTCGTCCCAGCTCGAAGGCGGGACAACGTCGATGGTCGGGAATTCGATGGTCGTGGCTCCCCGGTCGATGAGCTGCTCGGCGAAGATGCTGACCTGGTCGCGCGAACGCGTCACGACGATCCGCTTCCCGAACAAGGGTTTTGATTCGTACCAGTTGAGCTTCTTCCGAAGCGTGACGACCTCTCCGACCACAATGATCGCAGGCGGTCCGAGCTTTGCCTCCCTGACCTTCGGGATGATGTCCTCGAGCGTCCCCGTAACCACCCGCTGGTCCGTGCGCGTGCCCCATTGAATGAGCGCCACCGGCGTTTTGGAACTTCTGCCGTGGCTGATGAGGTTGTCGACGATGCTCTGGAGGTTCTTCATGCCCATGAAGAAGACCAGTGTGCCGACGCCGGTCGAGATCTTGTCCCAATGCAGCTTGGACTCCGGCTTGGTGGGGTCTTCGTGCCCGGTAACAAAAGCCACGCTCGCCGTATGGTCGCGATGGGTAAGCGGAATGCCTGCATAGGTGGGAACGGCCGTTGCAGCGGTCACGCCCGGCACGACCTCGAAGGGAATGCCGGCGTCAACGAGGTCTTCTGCTTCTTCGCCGCCCCTGCCAAAGATGAAAGGATCTCCGCCTTTGAGGCGGGCGACGATCTTGCCCTCTTTTGCCTTGCGGACGATAAGATCGTTGATCTCATCCTGCGGAAGCGTGTGTTTGCCGCCCTGCTTGCCCACATAGACCAGTTCGGCATCAGGCCTGCGATGGTCAAGGAGCCGCTCGTTCGCGAGGTAATCATAGATGATCACGTCGGCCTTCTTTACGCATTCCAGGCCCTTGACCGTGATCAGGCCGGGATCACCCGGCCCGGCGCCGACCAAATATACTTTTCCGATTGATTGTGTCATTAGATTATAGGGGTTTTACCACAGAGACACGGAGACACAGAGAACGTCTGAGACAAGAATTAATGATTGTGCCTGATCCGAATACGATCCTCGATCTATCAATGACAATCATACTTTTTTGACACAAATCAGTGTCTACCTAATATCTCTGTGTCTTTGTCGTGGATTCAATTTTCCAGCAGATTATTCCCGCTGAAATCCGTATTATTGCCGTAGACCTCGCGCAGGATCACATCAGCGCCCTTTTTCAGGAGGTTCTCCGCCAGGGTTACGCCGAGCTTCTCCGCCTTGTCCGCCTCGCCTTCCAGCGTTTCCTTGATGATGCGCTTTCCATCGACGCTGGCAACCAGTCCGATGAGATGCAGTTTGCCGTTCATCATCTGGCCATAGCAGGCGATCGGCACCTGACAGCCGCCTTCGAGCCTGCGCAGGAGCGCCCGTTCGCCCGTAACGCAGGTTCGCGTGTCCTGATGATTGAAGAAGGCGATAAGGTCGTTCAGCTCCCGGTCGTCAACGCGGCACTCGATGCCGAGCGCGCCCTGGCCGATGGCGGGCAGGCTGATGGAGGGATCGATGTATTCCGACACGTTCTCGGCCAGACCGAGGCGCCGCACGCCCGCTGCCGCAAGGATGATGGCGTCGAACTGCCCTTCCTTCAGTTTCCGCAGGCGCGTGTCCACGTTGCCCCGAAGCTGCGCGATCTTGAAATCGGGCCGTATGCTCATAAGCTGGGCCTGTCGTCTGAGGCTGCTGGTGCCGATCGTGGCACCCTGAGGCAGGTCCTTGAACTTCATATTGTTCCGTGTCAGCAGGGCGTCGCGCGCATCTTCGCGCTTCGTGATGCAGGAGAGATGGAGTCCGTCGGGGAACATGGTCGGCACATCCTTCATGCTGTGCACGGCAATGTCGATCTCATTGGCAAGCATGGCCTCTTCGATCTCCTTTACGAAAAGCCCTTTACCCCCCACCTGTGCAAGGGGCACATCAAGGATCTTATCGCCCGTGGTCTTGATCTTCGTCAGGGAAACGGTCATCCCCGGATATTTTTTTTCAAGCTCCGCCTTCACCCACTCGGCCTGCCACAGCGCCAACGCGCTTGCCCGTGTACCGATCCTGATCTCTTTTCTCAATGCATAACTCCTTTTAAACTATTTGACCGCCAATAAATGCGAATGAAAAATGGACGGAATAAAACCTTGAAACCCAAAATCCGAACTGAGATGTCTACGCCGAACTCCGAACTCACAACGTCGAACTACCGTCACCTGCAGGTACTTTTTGATCCGGTCCCCTGCGGCAGTACAGCATCATCAGATCCGGAAGAATCCCGCACATGGCCGGGACGCTTCAGTTCCTTGTCGAGGTTGAAGAGCCTTCTCGCAATAGCGATGGTGGCATCGCCCTCGCCCGGAACGGATGCCGCCTGTTTGAGAACCACCAGCGGTGCATGGAGCAGCTTGTTCACGATGGCCTGGGACATGGCTTCAATGGACCTTTTTTGATCGTCGGTAATGTTGTTCAGAGAAGCAAGTGCCTTGTCGTACTCGCGCTTTCTGACATCCTCGACCTTTTCGCGCAGGTCAACGATGGTCGGTACGGCGTCAAGGGCGCGCTCCCACTGAAGATAAGTTTCTACTTCCAGGGTAATGAGATCTTCAGCCTTGGCTGCTTCCTTTGACCGGCCCTCGGCGTTGACATCGACCTTGCTTTGCAGGTCATCAATGTCGTAGCGGTAGACATTATCTTCCTTGTCGACCTCGGGGTCGATATTGCGGGGGTTGGAAATATCGATCAGGAAGATGGGCTTATGACGGCGATCCTTCGAGGCTTTGGCGACGATATCGCGGGTAACGACGTAGTTCGGAGCTCCGGTGGCGCAGATCAGGATGTCGATCATCACCATGGCATCGGGAAAATGCTCGAACCGTATGGCATCTCCCTTGAACTCCAGGGCAAGCTCCTCGGCGCGCTCAAAGGTGCGGTTGGCGACCATGATGTTCTTGACGCCGTTACCGAGCAGGTGCTGCGCCGCAAGCTCGGCCATCTCGCCGGCGCCCAGAAGCATGACGGTCTTGCCTTCCAGTTCGCCGAAGATCTTCTTTGCAAGCTCGACCGCAGCAGTGCTGATGGACACGGCTCCTTCAGCGAGCTTGGTTTCGGTGCGGACCCGCTTGGCGACGGAGATCGCTTTTTTTATCAGTTTATTGAGGATGGTGCTGGTGGTCTTTGTCTTGAGCGAGATGTCGAAAGCGTCCTTGAGCTGGCCCAGGATCTGCGCCTCGCCCACGACCATGGAATCGAGGCTCGAAGCGACGCGGAAGGTGTGCCGGACCCCCTGAGCGTCGGGATAGACATAGAGCGACTGATCAAGCGACTCCCGGCTGAGGCCGTGGTATTCAGATATGAACTGCTTGATCCGGTCTACCCCCGCGGCGCTGTCCTGCACGGAAGCGTAGATCTCGACGCGGTTGCAGGTGGAGATGATAAGGCTCTCCCGGATGCCCTCGTAGGTCATGAGCTTCCGGAGCGCATCGGGAAGCGTGTTCTCGGGGAAATTGAGCTTTTCGCGCACTTCGATGGGCGCTGACTTATGGCTGAGACCGACTACGATGATGCTCATTCGTGTGCCGCCTTAAAAAGTATGCTTTCCAACGTTCACTTGACTGACGATAAAGAAGCTGATCAGCACGAGCACGAAGCCGAAGATCGTGAGTATGGCCATTTTCTTTCCCCTCCAGCCGATCGTGCGCAGATGGAGGAATGCGAGGAAGACCACCCAGATGATGAGCGACGACGTCTCTTTCGGCGACCAGCTCCAGTAGGTCCCCCAGGCGCTGTTCGCCCAGATCGCACCGGTGATCATGCCGAGCGTGAACAAGGGCCAGCCGATGGTGAGCGCCTTATATCCCATAGTGTCCATGATGTCGAGCGATGGCAGGCGGTGAAAGATGACGCCGAGCCGCTTTGCCTTGAGCTGCCGCTCCTGGATCAGGTACATGACCGATATGATGAATGCAAAGGCAAAAGCGGCTTCACCCAGAATGGAAAAGCTCGTATGAATTCCGAGCCAGCCGCTTTTGAGGACCGGATTGAGATCCTTGATATCCCCCGAAATGATGAAGGCCGGGGCCATGAGGACAAGCACCAGGGGAAGCATGAACGATCCGAGCGCGGCGATCTTGTAGCGGATCTCCATGACCAGAAAGACAAGCACAATGCCCATGCCCAGAAAATTCGCCGCTTCGAAGAAGCTGGTTACCGGAATGCGGCCCGATTCGGTCCATCGGAGGGAAAAATAGGCGATGTGGAACGCAAACCCAGCGACCGTTGCCCAGAGCGATTTCTCGGCCGCCTGCCTGAGGTCGGGCTTGACGAAGTACGTTACATACCCTGCCGCGGCAAGGAGATAGGCGCCGATTGCGGCTTGAAAGAAATAAAGGTTCATACAGGCTGTTCCCCGGTAAGGTCCCGTTTCATAAAGTTGTTCATAATACTTTCTAATACCACTGAAAGTCAAGGGAAAAACAGGTTTGGCTCAGGCAGAAAACGCGATACAGGAGCCTTCTCCTGGCGCAGGGTCAACGTTCCTGAATCAGCCTGCCTTCAACCATTCTGAAAACCCGGTCCGCACGAATGGCGAGCTTGTCGTTATGCGTAACGATCACAAAGGTGATCCCCTTCTCCCGATTGACTCCCTGCAAAAGCTCATGCACCGCTTCGCCGGTGTGCGCATCGAGGTTCCCGGTCGGCTCGTCGGCAAGGACCACATCAGGGGTCAGCAACAGCGCACGGGCAACGGCAACACGCTGCTGTTCGCCGCCCGACAGCTCTCCCGGACGATGGTGAAGCCTGGCTCCCAGCCCCACTTCAGCCAGGACCGCCGACGCCGATGCAGCCGCCTTGTCCCGGCCCGTGCCCCTGATCAGGTCGGGCATCATGACGTTCTCGAGCGCAGAGAACTCAGGCAGCAAATGGTGGAACTGAAAGACAAAGCCAACGCGTTCGTTGCGGAAGCTTGCAACCCCGTCGTTGGTAAGAGCATAGACGTCCAGCTCGCCATAGCGCACCTTGCCTCCCGTCGGACGTTCAAGCCCCCCCACAATGTGAAGGAACGTGCTCTTCCCGACCCCGGAAGCGCCTACGATGGCGATCATCTCCCCTTTGCGGATATCGAGATCAATGCCGTCAAGGACATGCAGTTCAACCTGGCCGCTTAAGAAGGTCTTCCTGAGCTGCTCGATATGTATCAAGGTCGGTATTATTTCTTATCTCCCGGCGAAACGGCTTCCTTCACCTTTTCGACCTTCTTTTCGATCGTGGTGGCCTGTTTTTCAACGGTCTCCTTGATGGACTCGGCCTTATTTCCGGCCGACTTCAGCAGGTCTGCGCCGCCGAAAAGGATAAAGACGATCAGAGCCAGCGCGAGCAGGATGAGAATTAAAAAAAGTCTTTTCACGGTTCCGCCTTTTTTTGCCATTGGTCCCTCCATGATCTGTGTGATTTAGGTCCGCTTTAAGCCGCTCGGAACGAGGCTTTATTCGTATCTTAACACTTCGACAGGGTCCTGCTTCGCCGCCTGCCACGACGGATAGAGCGTTGCCAGAAAGCTGATCCCCAGCGCCGTGAGCGAGATGAAGAAAACGTCCAGTGCCGTGATCGACAGCGGCAGATGGCTTACCTGGTATACATCCTTGGGCAGCGTGATAACGCCGGTCTTCGTGATGACGGCGACCGTCCCGTACCCGATGGCTGAACCGATGGCCGTGCCCACGATCCCGATGACAACCCCTGCGAACATGAATATCTGCATGATGCTTCGGGAAGAGGCGCCCATGGACTTCAGGATCGCTATTTCCCGGCTTTTTTCCATGACGATCATGGTCAGGGTGCCGATGATGTTGAAGGACGCCACAATGATGATCACCACCAGAATGAGCGACATGCCGATCTTTTCGAGCTTCAGCGCCGAGAAGAAGTTCTTGTTCATTTCAACCCAGTTCCGCGTGTAATAAGGATATCCCGCCACGGACTGGATCTCGCGACTGATCTCCTCGGCCTGATAGATCTCGTCGACCCTGACCTGGATCCCGCTGACGCGGCCGGGCATGTCGAAGAACTTCTGCGCCTCGGGAAGGGAAATATACACAAAGCCGGTATTGTAATCATACATGCCGGCATCAAAGATCCCCACAAGACGGAATTTTCTCAATTTGGGGACCATCCCCATGGCGGTCTCTTCGCCGACGGGGTTCACCATGGTGAGCGTATCACCCAGGGACATGCCGAATTTGCGCGCCAGGTCCTCTCCGATCACGATGCCCGGCGCCTTGTCGGCAATCTCCAGCCCGAGCAATGAGCCAACGGTCATGTTCTTTTCAAGGCTCGTGACCGTCCCCTCTTTGCGGGGGTCGATGCCACGCACGACCACGCCCTGTACGCGGTCCCGGTTGGTCAGCATGGCCTGACTGATAATGAAGGGCGTTGTTGCTTTGACATGGGCTACGCGGTCGATCTTTTCCTGCAGCCTGCTGATATCCTGGACGCCGGCGCCGGAATACTCCATGACGACCACATGGGAAATCGCCGAGAGGATCTTGTCGCGGAAATAGCCCTGAAAGCCGGTCATGACCGACAGCGTGATGATGGACGTTGCAACGCCGATTACCACGCCGGCAATGGAGATGAACGTGTTCAGCGATACCGTGCCGTGCCGTTTCTTGGTCTTCAAATACCGCAGGCTGACGAATATTTCAAAAGGGAGTTTCATTGGATATTATTCCGCAATCCGCAATCCGAAATCCGCAATGTTATTTCTCCTTCTTCATCTGCGGGAACAAGATGACGTCGCGGATCGAGTTCGACCCGGTAAGCAGCATCACCAGCCGGTCAATGCCGATGCCTTCGCCTGCAGCGGGCGGCATGCCGTGCTCAAGAGCGCGGATATAGTCCTCATCCATCTGGTGGGCCTCGTCGTCGCCGGCCTCGCGCTCGCTTACCTGCTTCAGGAACCGGTTCTTCTGGTCAACAGGATCGTTCAGTTCAGAGAACGCGTTGGCAAGCTCCCTGCCGACGACGAAAAGCTCGAAGCGTTCCACAAAATTCGGATCGTCGACGCGTTTCTTCGAAAGCGGCGAGATATCCGTCGGGTAGTCCGTGACAAAGGTCGGCTGGATGAGCTTCGGTTCAACAAGCACTTCGAACATCTCGTTCAGCAGTTTGCCGAGCGGCTCGCCGCCGGTGATCCTGGCTCCAAGCTTCTTTGCATACTCTCGCGCCTTGTCAACGTCAGCCAGGACATCCGACGGCACGCCAGCCTCGCGCAGCGTATCGAGGTAGGTGATCCGTTTCCAGGGAGCGGCCAGGCTGATCGTGTGCCCTTCCGACTCGACATCGGTCGTGCCGAGAACCTCCTGTGCCACGGAGCTGATCATCTGCTCCGTCAGGTCCATGAGGTCCTGATAATTCGCGTAAGCGGTGTAGAATTCGAGCATGGTGAATTCGGGATTGTGGCGCGTCGAGATGCCTTCGTTCCGGAAATTCCGGTTGATCTCGTACACGCGTTCGAAGCCGCCGACCAGCAGGCGCTTGAGATACAGCTCAGGCGCGATCCGGAGGTACAGGTCCATGTCGAGCGCATTATGATGGGTCTTGAACGGCCTGGCAGTTGCCCCGCCGGGGATGGACTGCATCATCGGCGTTTCCACTTCCAAATATCCCCTGCTGTTCAGATACTGGCGTATGGCCTGGACGATCCTCGTCCTGAGGACAAAGACCTTCTTAACGTCAGGATTGACAATGAGGTCGACATAGCGCTGCCGGTAGCGAATCTCCACATCGGTCAGGCCATGCCATTTTTCTGGCAGCGGGCGAAGCGATTTGGCAAGCAAGGTGAATTTTTCCACTTCGACGGTCAGTTCGTTCGTTTTCGTCCTGAACAGGAATCCGGTGATGCCGATGAAATCGCCGATATCGAGTTTTTTGAAAAGCGCATGGAGGTCGTCGCCAATGGTATTTTTCTGGATGTAGAGCTGGATCCGGCCCGTGCCGTCCTGTATGTGGCAGAAGGCAGCCTTGCCGAAGCTCCGGAGCGCAACGAGCCGTCCGGCAAGAGCGACCGTGACCCGGTTGGCTTCGAGTTCTTCCTTGGGTGTGGCGCCGTAGGCCTCTTCGAGCAGCAGCGCCTTCGAAGTCGTTTCGAACTTGCCTGCGTAAGGCTGAATGCCCATCTCGCTAATCTCAGCAAGCTTTTTGAACCGTTGCTGGATCAGGTCGTTGTGATCTTCCATCGGTGTGTCCTTTCAGGCTTCACGATAATGCCATGTCAATCATAGCGCAAACAGAGAAATCATCAGATCTTGAAACTAAAAATCATTTGGACAGGTCAGAATCGGATACACTTCGGATCAGGGGGGATAAAGATCGAAAACGAAACCCTGGCCAAAAGTTAAGTTCCTTCTCAAGACATATCCGATTTTATCCGGTTTTTTTCCGCTTTGATCAGTGTCAAAGGTTTTTTCGATTTAATTCATTTCACTCTTTTTTGTTCAAAAGAACAAGACTAACCTGCCAGCATGTGCAGCACTTCAAGATACTTCTCGCTCGTTCTTTTGACAACGTCATCGGGAAGCACCGGCGCGGGCGGCCGCTGGTCCCACTTCAGCGCCAGCAAATAATCCCTGACAAATTGTTTGTCAAAGCTCTTTTGCACGACACCCTCGCGGTAATCCGCCTTGGGCCAGAACCGAGAAGAGTCAGGCGTGAGCACTTCATCGATCAGGATGACCTCGTTATGATAAATGCCGAACTCAAGCTTGGTGTCTGCAATGATGATCCCCTTGGACTCGGCAAGAGCGCAGGCACGGCTGTAGACCGCCAGGGTGTAGTGCTTGATCTTCTGGGCCACGTCTTTCCCCACAAGCTTCACCACGGAAGCATAATCGATATTCTCATCATGTTCGCCCACCTCTGCCTTTGTCGAGGGGGTAAAGAGGGGCTCAGGCAGCCGGGATGCCTCGGTCAGCCCATCAGGAAGCTTGATGCCGCTGACGGAGCCGACCGCTTTGTACTCTTTGAGACCCGAGCCGGTCAAATAGCCCCTGACAATGCATTCCACCGGAAGCGGCTTTGATTTCCTGACGAGCATGCTTCTTCCTTCCAGGATGGCAGCGTGGGGCTTGCACAGGGCTGGATAGTCGCGCACATCCGTGGAGAGAAGGTGGTTTTGAACGATCGTTTCCGTCTGACTGAACCAGAATTTCGATATCTGGGTAAGCACTCGCCCTTTTTCCGGCACAGCATTGGGGAGCACCACGTCGAAGGCCGATATCCTGTCCGTGGCCACGATCAGAAGCGTGTCGCCCAGGTCATAGATATCGCGCACTTTACCGCGTTTCGGCGGTTGTAATCCTGCAAGGTTAGTCTCCAGTACCAGTGGTGTCATCGTCAATTCCTTTCTCTTGGACCTCGGGTGCGTACTTGAGCACCCGAATGCGGGCGATCCTGTTCTTCCGGAGCCGAAGCACCGTGAACTGCAGGTTTTCATACCGCACCTGATCGCCCTCTACGGGCAGCTTGCCGAAAAGGCCGAGCACAAAACCGCCCACGGTCTCAAACTCATCTTCCGGCAGTGCGACGCCCAGTTTCTCGTTCAGCTTGCCGATATCGGTCCTGCCCTCGACGATATAGCGGTTGGCAGCGACCTCATCGATCTCGCGGAGCTCCGTCCCGTGCTGATCGCTGACATCGCCGACGAGTTCCTCGATAAGGTCTTCCATCGTCACCAGACCGTCGGTCCCTCCATATTCGTCGCCTACGAGCGCAAGATGGATGCGCCGCTTCCGCATTTCATTGAGCAGAACGCTCACATTCTTGTTCGGCGGCACGATATAGGGCTTGCGCAGAACGCCTTCGAGCTGGAACGGCTGCTGGGAAAGATGGAGCGGCAGTATGTCCATCAGATACACGACACCGATGATATTATCGATGGTCTCGGCATAGACCGGCAGGCGCGAGAACCGCTTTTCGTTCATGGTCCGCAGGATCGTGTCTCTATCGGTTGCGGCCTCGACGGCAACGATCTCGATCCGGGGGACCATCACTTCCTTCACGACCGTGTCGGTGAACCGGAACACGCTATGGATCAGGTCTTCCTCGGACGTTTCGAAAATTCCGCTTTTGCGTCCCTCCCGGACAAGATACTTCACCTCGTCTTCGGATACGTGGGAAGGATGCTCGCCCGACGAGGAATTGAACAGTCCAAGCACCAGGGTATTGGAAAAAGTGAGTATTTTGAGAACCCAGCGAAACAGCCGGGAAAGAACTTCTATAAAGCCGGAGGTGGCAGATGCGATCTCTTCGGAATAACGGATCGCCAGGGACTTGGGAACCAGTTCACCGAATACCAGCGTACAGTAGGTTATCATGGTCACTACGACCCCGAGTGCCAGCGGTTCTGCGGCCCTCTGCACAAATGCGATCGGGACGTCGGCAAAAAGAGGCCTGATGCGTTCGACGGCGATAACGCCGCCCAGGGTAGCGGCGAGCGTTCCGATAAGAGTCACGCCGGTCTGAATTGTCGCGAGGAACCGTTCCGGATCCTCTTGCAGTTTCTGGATCCTCCGCGCTATGAGGTTGCCGCTCTTTACCAGGTGGCGCACACGGCTCTTGCGTAACGAGATCAGGGATATTTCAGCTGCCGCAAAAAAACCGTTGAGCAGGATCAGGAGAAAGATCAATAAAAGTTCAAGAAGCAGCATAATAGGTAAAGGTATTCAGCATGCGCACTACCATGCCTTTAAAATCCGTATTCCTTCCAGCGCGATTCAACCTTCTGCTGGACCTGCGGGTCCATTTTGATCTCATCGGGCCAGGACCGCGTAAACCCCTCGCCCGGTCCCTTGCGGGTGGCATCGATCCCCATCTTCCCGCCGAAACCGATCTGCGGACAGGAATGGTCGAGGATATCGAGCGGCCCATCGGCAATGACCACA
>Ga0334722_10004578_pt1 | contig 14265 bp, 14 predicted proteins | sample C3_bottom_MG_FD_207210 | JGI IMG/M metagenome (GOLD analysis project Ga0334722, IMG submission 207210) | Sediment microbial communities from Yellowstone Lake, YNP, Wyoming, USA - C3_bottom | ecosystem: Environmental > Aquatic > Freshwater > Lake > Sediment | place: USA: Wyoming | collected...
CGCGCGCTCATCGAGCACGGCCTGCACCTGGAGTATCTGACCGTCGGCTGGAACCTCGTCGAGGGCGTCGTCGCCGTCGCCGCCGCGCTCGCCGCCGGCAGCGTGGCGCTCCTTGGCTTCGGCGTCGACAGCTTCGTCGAGAGCACCTCCGGCGGGATCCTCATCTGGCGGCTCCTCGCCGAGGGACGTGCGGAGGAGCAGGAGGCGGTGGAGGCGGTGGAGCGGCGCGCGCAGAAGCTCGTCGCGGGCTCGCTGTTCCTCCTGGCCGCATACATCGTCTTCGACGCCGCCAGAACGCTCCTCTCCGGGGATCGTCCCCAGCCGAGCCTCGTCGGCCTCGCCCTCGCCGCGCTCTCGATCGGGGTGATGTGGCGGCTCGCGCGCGCGAAGCGGCGGACCGCGATCGCGCTTGGCAGCCGAGCCCTCCAGGCGGACGCGTTCCAGACGACGGCGTGCTGGTGGCTCTCGCTCGTGGTCCTCGGTGGCGTGGGGCTGAACGCGCTCTTCGGCTGGTGGTGGGCCGATCCGGTCGCGGCGATCGGGATGTGCTTCTTCCTCGTGCGCGAGGGCCGCGAGGCCTGGCGCGGAGAAGACTGCTGCGACATCTAGGGCGCCGACGCCGTCCGCTCGCCCTCGTGTTCGCGGCGATCGCGATCGCGTTGCCGACGCTCGCGTCGCCGGCCCTCGCCCACGAGCGGCACGAGGTCGGTCAGTACGTCATCGAGATGGGATGGCGCGACGAGCCAGCCCTCGCGGGCGTCCTCAATGCCGTCGAGCTCGAGGTGCGGGCCAAGGGCTCGGACCAAGGCATCGCCGGCGCGGAGAAGACGCTCAGCGTCTCGGTCTCCTTCGGCGGCTTGACCGATGCGGACTCGCTCGAGATACGAGCACTCGGGTCGAAAGACCCAGGCGTGTACGAGGCCGACATCATCCCCACGCGACCCGGCGACTACATCTTCCGGCTGCGCGGGAAGATCGGCGATCAGGCGATCGATGAGCGTTTCGAGTCGGGCCCGGGTCGCTTTGAGCCGGTGCAAGCCTCGACGACGCTCCAGTGGCCAGACCGTACTGACATTCGCTCCGATATCGCTGCGCTGCGCGACGAGCTCGCGCGCGCGAAGCTGATCGCGATTGCGGGCGTCGTCACCGGCGCACTCGCGGTCGTGCTCACGTTCTGGCTGTCCCTCAGAGCTCGCCGCCGAATCAGCGCGGGGGCGAACGTCGGCTAGTCGCAGAGCCACCGCCTATGCGATCCGCAGCACCACCGGCGCGTCGCCCCAGAGCCGTTCCAAGCGATAGAGCTCTCGCTCCTCGGGAACGAACGCGTGCACGACGACATCGCCGAGGTCGATGAGCACCCACCGCCCAGCGCTGTAACCCTCGACGCCGTACGGCTGGCGTCCGGCCGCCTTCGCCTTCTCGACGATCGCGTCGGCGATGGACTGCACCTGGCGTTCACCGCGACCCGAGACGATGACGAAGAGATCGGCGATCGTCGTCACCTCGGAGACGTTGAGCACGAGGATGTCCTCGGCCTTCTTGTCGCTCGCGGCATCGACGACGATGTCGGCCATCGCGCGCGGAGCGACGTCTTTGGGCGTGGTCTCGCTCATCGATACAGACCGTTGTGCGCGATGTGCCGCCACACCTCGTCCGGAACAAGGTAACGCAGCGAGAGTCCACGAGCGGCACGCGCGCGCAGCTCGCGCGCGCTGATGTCGAGGCACGGCGCGTCGAACGTCTGCGCGCCGGAGGCCGCATCCGGCTCGGGCGCGCCGGGGCGCCGGGCCACGAGGATCGTGGCCAGCTCCCTGATGCGCTCCGGTGAGCGCCACCTGGGTAGATCGGCGAGCGCGTCGCTCCCGAGGATCAGGACGAGGTCACCGGTCGGCTGGAGCGCCTCGAGCGTGTCCACGGTGTACGAGGGACCCTCGCGATCGAGCTCGACGCACGACACCGAGAAGCGCGGCTCGTCCTTCGTGGCCAGGACCAGCATCGCGAGGCGATCGGCCTCGCTCGCGACGGGACCCTGATCCTTGAGCGGCGATCGGCGCGCGAGGACGAACACCACGCGGTCGAGGCCGGCGGCCTCGAGCGCGGCCTGCGCGATCGCGAGGTGGCCGACGTGAACGGGGTCGAACGTCCCGCCGAACACGCCGATCTTCATCAGCGCTCCTTCCATTCGAGCTCGAGGCGCCCGACCTTCACGGTGTCGCCCTCCTTCACCCCGAGCTGGCGCAGCTGCTTCTCGACGCCGTTGCGGGCAAGCATCCGGTGGAAATACGCCGACGCGTCACCGCTGTCCCAGTCGATCCCCGCGGCGAGCCGCTCGATGCGGTCGCTCTTCACGCGGTAGGCCTGACCCTCCTTCAGAACGCTGACATCGCGCGCGCTGCCCTTGAAGACGATCCGCCGCTCGGCCGGCGCCGCCGCGTCCGGCAGGGGACGCGGACCCACGAGGGTGAAGAGGCGCTTCGCCAGAGCGTCCACGCCCTCCCCGCTGGCCGCGGAGATCGCGACGGCCTCGCGGCCACGTGACGCGAGCGTCTCGACCAAGCCGGGCACCGCTTCGCGCGCCTCCGCGAGGTCGATCTTGTTGAGCGCGATGAGCTCGGGCCGCTCGCGCAGGCCGTGGCCATAGGCGTCGAGCTCCGCGTCGATCGTCGCGATGTCGGCCAGCGGATCCTCACGGGAGGCGTCGACGACGTGCACCACCAGGCGCGTGCGCTCGATGTGCCGCAGGAACTCCTCGCCCAGCCCCGCGCCCCGGCTCGCTCCCTCGATGAGACCGGGGATGTCGGCGATGACGAGCTCGCGGTCGTCGAGGCGGGCGACCCCGAGGTTCGGCGTCAGCGTCGTGAAGGGATACGCCGCGATCTTCGGACGCGCTCGCGTCAGTGCGGCGAGCAGGCTCGACTTCCCGGCGTTCGGGAGCCCGGCGAGGCCGATGTCGGCGATCAGCTTCAGCTCGAGCTCGAGCTCCCGCGCCTCGCCCCCTTGCCCATCCATCGCGATGCGCGGCGCGCGCCGCGTGCTCGTGACGAACCGCGCGTTGCCGCGGCCACCGCTGCCGCCGCGCGCGGCGATGATCTCCGCGCCGTCGGCGATGAGGTCGGCGACCTCCTCACCGGTGGCGATGTCGCGCACCGTCGTGCCCGAGGGCACGCGCACGATCCTGTCGCGCCCGGCCTTCCCGCTCTTGTTGCTGCCCTCGCCGGCCGCGCCGTCGGTCGCCGCGAACTCGTGCGTGTACTTGAAGTCGCCGAGCGACGCGAGCTGCGCGTCGGCGCGCAGCACGAGGTCGCCGCCGCGCCCTCCATCTCCGCCGTCCGGTCCGCCGCGCGGGACATGCGCCTCACGCCGGAACGAGATGACCCCCTTCCCGCCGTTGCCGCCGCGGACCTTGACGCGCGCGCGGTCAAGGAACATGCGGGACCCTCGCCAGCGGTCGCACGAACGCGCCGATGCGCAGGCGCGGCAGCTCCTCGCGGATCCGCGCCACGGCGTGCGCGACCCCGAGGGGCGCATCGCCGCGGTCCGGGACGAGCGAGAGCGCGCGCAGCGGATCGGCGTGAAGGTCGCGCAGAAGGAGAGCGCCGCTCTCCGGAAGGTCGCCGAGCAGCGCGATGAGCGCGGCGACCTCCCTCGCGCGGTCGAACAGACCCGGCAACGCGAGAACGAGGACGCTCGTCGCGACCGGTAGATCCGCCGCCAGCCGGATGCTCGCCCGGACGTCCGTGAAGCGATAGCCGTCCGGCCCGTGCAGCGCCTCATACGCCGCCGCGCTCGCCGCGAGGATGCGCACGGACAACGAATCGAGGCCCGCGGCCGCGAGACGGCGCAGCCCGCCGGGCACGGAACCGTTCGTGGAGAGATGGATCGTGCCATCACGCGTCGCCGCGCGGATCCGGGTGATGGCGTCCTCGACGTCGCGCGCGGCGAGCAGTGGCTCGCCCTCGCAGGTCCGGCCGAAGCTGAGGGTCGTCCCGCCCGCGGCGATGTGGGCGACGCCGAGGCGGGTGAGCTCGTCCGTCGACGGATGGAATGCCGCGACCTCCGTCGGCTCGGCCTCGCCGTCGCGCTTGGGCGCCACCGCTGCGGGTGCCTTCTCGTTCGAGGGCGCCGCGATCGGAAGCGCGCACTCCCATCGCCCGCAGAACGCGTTCGCCGCGGCGTGGCAGCCGTACTCCTTCGCGCACCGGGCCAGCTGCCGCACGAGGCGGTCGCCGGGGTGCTCCCGAAGGCCGTCGGCGACGCGCGCGCCGACCGCGTTCCGCGCATAGCCCGCGGCGTCGTGCGTCGCGTCGCGGTCGATCTGGAGCGCGGCCACAACGAGCGCGCCGTCCTCGTTCGCGGCCACCGCCGCGTACGGACGAGGGGTCAGGTCCGGACGGCCGGTCGTGTCGACGTACGCCGGCAGCTGGGTGCGGAGAAACCCGGGGGGCAGGAGAGCGGCGGCTGCGAGGCGCCCGGCGCCCAGGCGCCGGGGACGCCCGCTCCGCTCGGACGCGAACGCCTCCCGATCGATCGGGACGACGGCCGTGTCAGGCGGGAGCGCAAGCGCGTCCGCGAACGGCACATGGCGCGCGCCATCGAAGGCGAGCGCCGGATGGTCGGTGACGAGGATGCGACCGCCGCGGTCGGCATGAACAGCGCGATACATACCTAAAGGGTACGAGCGACGAGCAGTCCCGAAGCGAACGCGATAACTAGTAGGCGAGCGGGTTGACCGCGACTCCGTTGAGCTTCACTTCCCAGTGGACGTGAGGGCCGGTCGTCACACCGGTCATGCCGATTGCCGCGAGGGCCTGGCCTCGAACGACCGTCTGGCCCGGCGTCACGTACACCGCGCTCGCGTGGTAGTAGCAGGTCTGCAGCCCACCGGCGTGCTGGACACAGACGCGCAGCCCGCCGACCGCCACCCAGCCCGTCGCCACGACGACGCCATCGTCGGACGAGCCGATCGTCGTGCCATACGGAGCGGCGAGGTCGACACCCGTGTGGCCCCACCAGAAGTACTGCGTGAGGTAGCCGTTGACCGGCCAGCCCAAACGTCCGGTGCGCGCCGGGAGCTGCCCGGGGATCGGGATCGAGCGTGGCGCTGTGATGCGCTTCATCGCGGGCACCTCGCCGCCGGGCACGAAGACGAGCTGCCCGGGCGCGAAGTGCTCCGGCTCGAAGTAGAGGCGGTTGTAGGTCATGATCGCCGACGGGTCGACGCTGAAGCGCTTCGCGACCGATGCGATCGTGTCACCGTCCGTCACGAAGTAGAGCGCGCCGAGTCCCGGCGGAATGAGCAGGGTCTCGCCGATGTGCAGGGTCCGGATCTCGTCGTCGATCCCGTTCGCGAACGCGAGGTCGTCGAGGTCCACTTGATATCTCTGAGCGATCGCACCGAGGTTGTCGCCATCCGCGACCTTGTACTCGATGACCGGGCGCACGTCCTGTGCCGCGACGGTCACGACGCTGCGTGAGCCCGCGAGCAGACCGCGAGCGGCGGTCGCGGCGCGCGACGTGCCGTCGTCGGTCACGCTCGCGATCGACGCGAGTGCGACGGTCTCGGGTGCGCTCGTGGCCTGCGCGTTCACCGCGGCGGAGAGCGGGAGCGACAGGACGAGCAGGGCGACGGCGACGTTGAGCAGGAGCCGGAGGCCGCGCGGCCCGTAGTAGGCCGCCGCCACCGCAGGTATTCGCTCAGAGAAGAGGATGCGCGCGCCACGACGAAGATCCGCTGCGCCACCGCGCAGTCCTTCCTCGCTCTTCCTGAGCATCCGTCCCGCGATGAGCCGCGGCGACGGTGTGGCGTGCGATCTTCGGCTATGCGCCGTCAAAACCCCGAATTCCTCCCCGAAGCGTCGAACAGCTTGTACGCAATGCGTACCCGCCGGAACAAGGCGTGAGCACCGTACCGAGCCTGCGACGCGTGTGTCAACCCAGGCGCTTGGCCCCGATGTATGACGATCGCCCACCTCGCCACGGTTTTCGCGAGTTTGCGGACGTTCTGGGGCCTTCGTACGCTACGCGCGTGCCCGACTACAACCTTTCCTATGTCTACGTGTTCGCCTTTTTCGTGGTCGGGGCCGCGATCGTCGTGGGAATGATGCTGCTTTCACACGCTCTGGCCCCCTTCAAGCCGACCCGCGAGAAGCTCCGGACCTACGAGTCAGGGGAGGAGCCGGTCGGTCAGGCATGGGGCCGCTACCCGGCGCACTTCTACGTCTTCGCCCTGCTCTTCGTCGTGTTCGACGTCGAAGTGATCTTCCTCTTCCCGTGGGCCGTCCTCTTCCGCGACCTCGGGTGGTACGGCCTCGGGGAGATGGCCATCTTCATCGCGATCCTGGTGGTCGGCCTCTTCTATGCATGGAAGAAGAAGGTCTTGAATTGGTACTGAGCACCCCAAAGCCCTCGGTCGACCTCGCAGCCGCCGGCGCCGCCCTCGCGAAGGGACTCGGGAGCCGCGCGAAGATCGGCGTGCTCCACGACATGCTCGTCGTCGATGTCGATCGCGAGCATCTCGTCGACGTCGCTCGGGTCGTGCGCGACGATCCGGCGACCGAGTGCGACCTCTACTCGGTGAACGCCGGAGTCGACACCGGGAGCGAGCTCCGCAGCGTGACCTTCATCCGCGGGACGAGGACGCACGTGTTCGTGATGCTTCGCACGTCGTGCACCGAGCTCGATCCGCACGTGCCCTCGCTCGTGCCGGTCTGGCTGGGCGCGAACTGGCCTGAGCGCGAGACCTACGACATGTTCGGCATCGAGTTCGACGGGCACCCGGATCTCCGCCGCATCTTCCTCGAGGAATCCTTCCCGGGCCACCCGCTGCGGAAATCCTTCCTGCCCCCCCGAAGCGACGCGCGGGGAGGCTGACCAGTGCCCCTCGGCCCCTTCGGCCTCGATCCGGCGATCTGGGCCGTGCTGCGCCTGGTCATCGCGGTGCTGCTCGCGGTCGGCCTTGTCTTCAACGGCGCGCTCGCGCAGATCTACCTCGAGCGGAAGATCCAGGCGATCATCCAGGACCGCGTCGGGCCGATCCACACCGGTCCGTGGGGATTGCTGCAGACCCTCGCGGACGCGGTCAAGCTCCTCGGGAAAGAGGACATCCGCGCGCGCCTCACCGATCGCTGGTTCTTCCTGGCCGCGCCGGCGTTCGTCTTCAGCCCGATGCTCGCGTCGTACGTCGTCATCCCGTTCGCGCCGGGGGTCGTCGGGGCCGACCTCAACATCGGCCTCCTCTATCTCACGACCCTCGGCTCGATGACCGTCCTCGGCATCGTCATCGCCGGATGGGCGTCGAACAACAAATACTCGCTCATCGGAGGCCTGCGCTCGGCCGGGCAGCTCATCTCGTACGAGGTGCCGCAGATCCTCTCGCTCGTCACGGTCGTGCTCGTGGTCGGGTCGCTCTCGCTGACGCAGATCGTCGACAGCCAGCCGGGGATCTTCATCAACCTGCTCGTGCTGCCGCTCGCGTTCGTGACGTATTTCATCGCGGGCCTGGCCGAGACGAACCGGAACCCGTTCGACCTGCCGGAAGCCGAGTCCGAGCTCGTCGCGGGCTTCCTCACCGAGTACTCGGGCATGCGCTGGGGGCTCTTCTTCGTCGCGGAGTACGGCGAGGTGACCGTCGTCTCGTCGATCGTGACCACGCTCTGGTTCGGCGGCTGGCACGGCCCCTGGACGGACATCCATCCGCTCGTCGGCCCGGCCCTGGGTGTCCTCTGGTTCACGCTCAAGACCTACTTCTTCGTGCTCGTATTCATGTGGATCCGCGCGACGCTCCCGCGGTTCCGGATCGACCAGCTCATGTCGCTGTGCTGGAAGTTCCTCATCCCCGTGACGCTCACGAACCTCATGGTCACGGCGGTGCTGCTGCTCGCGTTCCCCGACGACAAGCTGCCCGTGGCCATCGCGAACTGGGTCCTGCTCGTCCTCTTCGCCGCCGCGGTCCCATACCTGCAGCGCCGCCGCCTGGCCGCCCTCCGCCAGCGCCTTGCAACGCGCCGCCTGTCGCTTGCGACGGCAGACCGGCCGAGCTAGGCCGTGTCTTTCGACCTCATCGAGACGATCCTGTTCGCCCTGCTCACCATCGGTATCGTCGGCGGCGCGGTCGGCGTGGTGTTCCTGAACCGCATCACCGGCGCCGCGCTCCTCATGGCTTTCACCTTCCTGTGCAACGCCGGGATGTTCGTGCTGCTCGGCGCCGAGACGATCGCCGCGTTCCAGGTGCTCATCTACGTCGGCGCGATCACCGTCCTCATCCTGTATGGCGTCATGTTCACCCCGCAGCAGGAGCGCCCATACGGTCTCTTCTTCCAAAAGCAGACGCCCTGGGCGGCGCTGTTCGTCGCGCCCATCGGCATCTTCGTCGCGCTGTTCGCCTTCTCATTCCGCGACAGCGAGAATCCGAGCACGAAGGGCGGGGACCTCGTCCCGCTCGCGACGAGCGTGTTCCGTGACTTCGCGTTCCCCTTCGAAGTCGCCTCCGTACTTCTGCTCGCGGCGATGATCGGCGCGATCGTCCTCGTGAAACGGGACGACGAGTAGGTGAACATCCCGGTCGGTGCCTTCATCGCGGTGTCGTCGGTCCTGTTCTTCATCGGAGTGGCCGGCGTGCTCATGCGCCGCAACGCCGTGGTCATCCTGATGTGCGTCGAGCTGATGCTGAACGCCGCGAACCTCGCGCTCGTCGCGTTCTCGCGCCGCGGCGGCAGCGCCGACGAACGAGGGAGCGTCTTCGTCGTCTTCATCTTCGTCATCGCGGCCGCGGAGGTCGCCGTCGGCCTGGCGATCGTGCTCTCGTCCTACCGCAACCGGCCGACCGTCGACGTGGACGAGCTCCACGCCATGAAGGGTTAGTAGGGTGATCCAGAACGTCTGGCTCATCCCAGCCCTGCCGCTTGCGGCGTTCCTCATCAACGGGCTCCTCGGGCGCCGCTGGCTGAAGCACGCCACTGGCTGGATCGCCACCGGCGCGGTCGCCGCGTCAGCCTTCATCGCGATCGATGTCTTCCTGGAGGTGCTCGGGGGCCACGAACGCACGACCGTCACGCTCTACCGCTGGATCGGTGTCGGCGACTTCAACATCAACGTCTCCGCGCTCGTCGATCCGCTGTCGAGCGTGATGCTCCTCGTGGTCACGGTCGTCGGCACGCTCATCTTCATCTTCGCGAACGGCTACATGGCGCACGACCACGGCTTCGCGCGGTTCTTCACCTGGTTCAGCCTCTTCGTCTTCGCGATGCTCATCCTGGTCATGGCCGACAACTACCTCCTGATGTTCGTGGGCTGGGAGGGTGTTGGCCTCTGCTCGTACCTCCTCATCGGGTTCTGGTTCGAGCGGCCCGCGCCGCAGCACGCGGCGAACAAGGCGTTCTGGATGAACCGGATCGGCGACTGGGGCTACACGATCGGCATGATCACGACATTCCTGGTCTTCGGTTCGATGACCTACACCGACGTGTTCGCCAAGGTCGGCACCGTCACGCAGGCGAATCTCACGCTCATCTGCATCGCGTTCTTCGTCGGGGCAGCCGGCAAGTCCGCACAGCTCCCGCTCCACTCCTGGCTTCCCGACGCGATGGAGGGCCCGACGCCGGTCTCGGCGCTCATCCACGCGGCGACGATGGTCACCGCCGGCGTGTATCTGGTCGCCCGCTCGACGCCGCTCTTCGTGGCGGCGGGGCCGGCGCTCCAGGTCGTCGCCGTGGTCGGCGCCGTCACCGCGATCTTCGCCGCGACCATCGCGCTCGTCCAGATGGACATCAAACGCGTGATGGCCTACTCGACGGTCTCCCAGCTCGGATACATGTTCCTCGCGCTCGGTGTGGGCGCGCCGGTCGCCGCGATCTTCCACCTCGCGACGCATGCCTTCTTCAAGGCGCTCCTCTTCCTCGGATCGGGCTCGGTCATACACGGCCTTGGGAACGAGCAGGACATGCGGAAGATGGGCGGTCTGCGGCGCAAGATGCCGGTGACCTACTGGACGATGCTCATCGCTGGTGGCGCGCTCGCGGCGCTGCCGCCCCTCGCGGGCTTCTGGTCGAAGGACGAGATCCTGAGCGGCGCGTTCCTCTCGGGGCAGACCGCGCTGTGGGCGGTCGGCATCGTGACCGCGATCCTCACCGCCTTCTACGTGACGCGCGCCATGTGGATGACCTTCCACGGCGAGCCGCGAGACCGCCACCTCTACGACCACGCGCACGAGTCGCCGGCGGTCATGACGCTCCCGCTCGTCGCGCTCGCGGTCGGCAGCGCCACGCTCGGCCTGCTCATCGGCTTCCCGCCGGACCAGGGCTTCATCCACTCGTTCCTCGGGCCCGCGGTCGCGGTCGAGGGCGCCGCGGAGCACGCGCCCGAGCTCAGCACGCTCCTTGGCCTCGCGGGCGTCTCCGTCGCCGCGGGGATCGTCGGCATCGTCATCGGCATCGCGATGTACGTGCGCCACCGGCCGGACCCCGCCGCCGTCACGCGCGCCGCGGGTCCCATCTATCGGCTGCTCGTGAACAAGTACTACGTCGACGAGCTCTACGACCACCGCGTCCTCGAAGCGGCGCGGGCCTTCTTCGGCGTGCTCTGGGCCTTCGACGTCCACGTCATCGACGGCCTCGCGAACGGGATCGGCCGTCTGGCCGCGGCTGGCGGCGCCGGCGCGCGCCGGCTGCAGACCGGCCTGGTCGGGAATTACGCGCTCACGGTCGTCGTCGGCCTCCTCGTCGTGCTCGTGGCGTACGGCGGATACGCCGCCGGTGTGTTCAAGCGATGACCATCGATCACGTCCTCACGCTGCTGCTCGTCGTGCCCGCGTTCGGGCTGCTGCCGCTCTATCTCTATCGGAGCGATCCGCGCGCAGTGAAGCAGGTGGCCGTCGTCACGACGCTCGTCGAGCTCGTGCTCTCGCTCGCCATGGTCGCGCAGTTCAAGGTGGGCGAGGCCGACTTCCAGCTGGTCGAGAAGGCGGCGTGGCTGCCGAGCCTCGGCATCCGCTACCTCGTCGGTGTCGACGGCGTCTCCGTCCTGCTCGTGCCGATGACCACGCTCCTCACCTTCATCTCCGTCCTGTATTCGAGCGGTGGAGCGATCAAGGACCGCATCGCCTCGTTCATGGCCGCATTCCTCATCCTCGAGATCGGGATGGTCGGCGTGTTCGTCTCGCTCGACCTCTTCCTCTTCTACGTCATGTTCGAGCTGATGCTCGTGCCGATGTACCTGATCATCGGCATCTGGGGCGGCACGCGGCGCATCTACGCAACGCTGAAGTTCGTCATCTTCACGCTTGCCGGCAGCCTGGTGATGCTCGTGGGCATCGTCGCGGTATGGCTCGCGTCGGGGCCGGAGGGCTCGCGCACGCTGTCGCTTCCGGACCTGCTCCTGGTCCGCGACCGGTTCCCCGCGGAGTTCCAGTTCTGGGTCTTCCTCGCGTTCGGTCTCGCATTCGCGATCAAGCTGCCGATGTTCCCGTTCCACACGTGGCTGCCGGACGCGCACGTCGAGGCGCCGACCGCCGGCTCGATCATCCTCGCGGGCGTGCTGCTGAAGGCCGGCGGCTACGGCTTCCTGCGCTTCGCGCTGCCGCTCTTCCCGACCGGCACGCAGCTCTGGCTGCCGGTGATCATCGTGCTCTCGGTCATCGCGATCCTCTACGGCGCCGCCGTCTCGACCGTGCAGAAGGACCTCAAGAAGCTCGTCGCGTACTCGTCGGTGGCGCACATGGGCTTCGTGACGCTCGGCATCTTCGTGCTCAACCCCCAGGGCGCCGTGGGCGCGGTGCTGCAGATGCTCAACCACGGTTTCGTCACGGGCGCGCTCTTCCTCTTCGTCGGCATCCAGTACGAGCGCACGCACCGCCGCGTGATCGCGGACCTCGGCGGTCTCGCGAACCACTGGCCGCTGTACACGACGTTCTTCGGCGTGTTCGTGCTCGCGTCGCTCGGCCTCCCGGGGCTGAACGGCTTCGTCGGTGAGTTCCTCGTGATCGTTGGGACGTTCCAGTTCGGCGGGGTGCCGCTGGGCGGCCTCTTCTGGGGTCCGCTCGCCGCGATCGGCGTGATCCTCGCCGCGGTCTACCTCCTCTGGATGTTCGGGCGCGTGATGTACGGCCCGGCGCGCGAGCACTACGCGATGCTGCCGGACCTGTCGCCGATCGAGGTCGTCTGCGCTCTACCGCTGCTCCTGCTCACCGTCGCGCTGGGCGTCTTCCCGCAGCCGGCGATCGCGATCATCCAGCCGAGCCTCGACCGCATCCTCAGGCTCGCGCTCGACCCGACCTGGCAGGTGGCCGTGCGATGAACGACATCGTCGCGATCACACCGGAGCTCTTCGTCCTGCTCACCGCGGGCGCGGTCATCGTCGCCGACGCCTTGCTCTCTCGCGCGGCGGCGCGCACGTGGCTGCCGATCATCGTCACCGTCGGCCTCCTCGCCGCGCTCTTCGCGCCGAACGGCCTCGCGCCCTATCCGTCGCAGGCCGCGCTCCGCTCGTACGGCGTCTTCTTCGGCGGCTTCGTCCAGGTCGACGCCTTCACGAACTTCTTCCGCGCGCTGTTCATCATCCTCGCCCTCTTCGGGACCCTCGTCGCGCCGACGTATCTCGCGCGCAAGCAGGTCCCGGCCGGCGAGTACTACGCGACGCTCCTCTTCTCCAGCCTCGGCGCGATGACCATCACGCTCGCCACCGACCTCATCACGCTCTTCGTCGGTCTCGAGCTCATGACCATCCCGGTGTACGTGCTCGCGGGGATCCAGCGCCGCGACCGCTTCTCCAACGAGGCCGCGCTCAAGTACTTCCTGCTCGGCGCGTTCAGCTCCGCGCTGCTTGTGTACGGCTTCGCGTGGCTCTTCGGCATCACCGGCTCGACGCGCTACTCCGACATCGCGAACGTGTTGCGCACGACAGGCCTCGCGAACGGGCAGACCATCATCGCGCTCTCGCTCATCACCGTCGGGCTCGGTTTCAAGGCCGCGGTCGTGCCGTTCCATCAGTGGACGCCCGATGCCTACGACGGCGCCCCGACGCCGGCGACCGCCTTCATGTCGGTCGCGCCGAAGGCCGCGGCGTTCGCGGCGATCCTGCGCGTGCTCGTCTCCGCCATGGGTCCGCTGGCGGTGGATTGGTCGGCTGTCTTCGCGGCGCTCGCGGCGATCACGATGACGACCGGGAACGTCGTCGCCCTTGTCCAGACGAATACGAAGCGGATGCTCGCCTACTCGAGCATCGCGCACACCGGCTACATCCTCGCCGCCGTCGCGGCGGTGTCGGCCGGGACCGCGTCGGGCGCCGCGGTGCTCTTCTACGTCTTCGCCTACGGCCTCATGAACCTCGGCGCGTTCGCGTGTCTCCTGTACATCGACCTCGAGGGCACGCGCGGCGCGACGCTCGACGAGCTGAACGGCTTCTCGCGCCGCGAGCCGTTCGGCGCGCTCGCGTTCGCGGTCTTCCTCATCTCGCTCACCGGCATCCCGCCGACGGTCGGCTTCGTCGCGAAGTTCCTCGTCATCCAGCCCGTGCTCGACGCCGGGTACGTCTGGCTGGCCGTCGTGCTCGCGCTCAACGCGGTGCTCGCCGCGTTCTACTACCTTCGGGTGGTCGTGCACATGTACATGTACGACGCCGAAAGTGGCGCGCCGGCGCTGATCCCCTCGCGGCTCCTCTCGCTGTCGCTCGGCATCTCGGCCCTCGCGGTGGTGCTGCTCGGCATCGTCCCGAACACGCTCTACCAGTGGGCCCTCGGCGCCGCGGCGCCGATCCTCCCCTAGCCGACCGATCAGCGCGTGCCGCTCGGCATGAGGCGCTCGCCGAAGAGACCACCGACCGCGCCGAGCACCGCGGCGCCCGCGAGCGGCGCGAGGAGCTCGGGTAGCGAGAGAGCGATGAGCGCGCCGAACGACGAGATCGGTGGCGTGTTCGGCGCGAAGTACTGATGGAGCTGCGTCGCGATGATGCTGCCGACGAACAGCGAGAACAGCAGCGCCACCGGCCCCGCGACGACGCCGAGGCGCCCCGCGATCAGGCCGGCGCAGAACAGGATCGCGGCGGGGATCGCGAGCAGGATGAGGGAGGGCACCGGCAGCGGCTCGGTCAACGCCCACCAGAACGCGAGCCCGACCGTGGTCGCGATGATGGACGCGACAAGTCGCGTCCTCACTTGCTCCGCGCGCGGGGCAGGGGCGGGGGCGTCTGGGAGCGAAGGGACCGCCTTCCACCCCGAGCGCCGAGCGCGCGCCGGCGCAGCCAACCGCCGAGCGCGCCCGCGGCCGCGCCGACGAC
>Ga0334722_10004579_pt1 | contig 14262 bp, 14 predicted proteins | sample C3_bottom_MG_FD_207210 | JGI IMG/M metagenome (GOLD analysis project Ga0334722, IMG submission 207210) | Sediment microbial communities from Yellowstone Lake, YNP, Wyoming, USA - C3_bottom | ecosystem: Environmental > Aquatic > Freshwater > Lake > Sediment | place: USA: Wyoming | collected...
TTTTTGGAAGCGATTCGCCAGCTGGCCCAGGAAGAAGGCCCGCGCCATACCATGTTTATTCACGTCACCTTGGTGCCACATATCAAAACTGCGGGAGAATTCAAAACCAAACCGACGCAGCATTCGGTTCGACAATTAAGAGAAATTGGAATTCAACCCCATGTCTTGCTCTGCCGCTCACACAAGGCGATTTCAGATTCGCTTCGCCAGAAAATCAGTTTGTTTTGTTCGGTGCCGACTAATGCGGTCATCGCCGCCGAAGATGTCCCGACCATTTACGAAGTCCCTTTGAAATTCCGCGAACAAAAACTGGATGACATTATTTGCGAGCATTTTGGCTGGGAACTGCCGCCGGCGCGTCTTGAAGAATGGGAAGATATCGTTTCTCGGATAAACAACCCCAAGCATCAGCTCAAAATCGCCGTCTGCGGCAAATATGTAAACCTCAAAGACGCCTATAAATCAATTATTGAGTCATTTGTCCACGCCGGTGTTTGTAGCGATGCCTCGGTCAATCTGGTTTGGGTCAGTTCGGAAGACATCAAACAAAGCGGGCCTGAAAAATTCTTATATGATGTGGATGGCCTTTTGATCCCCGGCGGTTTCGGTGAAAGAGGCGTTGAGGGAAAAATTGAAGCCATTCGCTATGTGCGTGAAAAAAATATGCCATTTTTTGGAATTTGTTTGGGAATGCAGTGCGCTGTAATCGAATTTGCTAGAAACGTATGTGATTTGAAAGACGCCCACAGCTATGAATTCTATCGCGACATGAAACACCCCGTAATTAATCTTATGGCCGACCAGGAGGGAGTTACTGAATTGGGTGGAACGATGCGGCTGGGGGCATATCCCTGCGTTCTTGTAGATGGCTCAAGGGCGATGCAGTGCTACGGCTCTAATGAAATTTCCGAACGCCATCGTCATCGCTATGAAGTCAATAATGCCTATCGCGAATTATTGACCCAAAACGGCATGACTCTTTCCGGCCTATCGCCCGACGGCAGATTGGTGGAAATAATTGAAATCAGCAAGCACCGCTGGTTTGTGGGTGTCCAGTTTCATCCGGAATTAAAATCGCGCCCCACCAAGGCGCATCCACTTTTCAGAGATTTTGTTCGGGCATCATTGGACTATCATTTGGAGAAAAAAGGTAATCCATCTGAAGTGGAACATTCCTTTAATTTTTCCAAGACACACCAGTAAGCTCCGCCGGGGTGCCACGTGGCAAACATCCCCTCGAACGATACGCCAATCGGGCCGTTTCAAACAAAACTCATTGCCGGTTGACATTATCTTAAGTGTTGGCTATCGTTTTGGCTGCATTGCAGATAGATGACTTTACCGGGATTGAAATGAGGGTTTATTGAAAAGTATCGCTGCTTTAATACTTTCTTTGACGGCATGTTCGGCAGTCTTTGGTCAGAGTTCGGCGCAGCTATTTGACCAACCAGTGCGGGCCGACCAATACATCATTAGACCGGGCGACGAGCTAACGGTCACATTCCTCAAGGCCAATATCGAGTCACTAAAGCTGATAGTTGATCCGGAAGGTCGCATTGTTCACAGCAACTTGGGCATATTTGATTTGTCGCATCAGACATTGGCAGAAGCCAAAGACATATTGTCAGTAGCTCTCAAGAATTTGTACAAAGTGGAAAATATTGTAATTTCCATTAATGACCCCCTGCTGGTAAGATATTCAGTTTCCGGCGCAGTCGATTCGCCGGGTGTATATCAGGATTTTTCTTCACTAAGAGTTTCAGATGCAATCGCCAAAGCCGGCGGTGTCCTGCCGGACGGCTCGACTCGCCGAATATTGTTTACCGGCGGTCCGAAAGATTTATTGGTCGATTTGGATTTGGCTGTTAGCAAAGGAGATTGGGACGCCAATCCCTGCTTGTACGCGGGCTACTCCATACATGTCCCGCAAAAATCTGGCAATCGTGTGCAAATAGTCGGTGAAGTAAATCAGCCAAGAGAAATTGAATTACTTGATGGCGATGAGATTGGACTTTTGATTACCTTGGCCGGTGGTTTTCGAAGTTGGGCCGATAGTAACAACACCCAGATTATTCGTGATGGCAACGTTTTAAATGCAAAACATGAGGGCATAAAGCCCGGAGATATCATTAAAATCAATCCATTGCCGGATTTGCCATTGCTAAGCAATGTAACGGTGTTTGGCGCCGTCATGAAACCCGGGAAGTTTTTATTCAAGAGTGGATTAACACTGGGAAATCTGATGACACAGACCGGCGGCTTCGCAGTTCAAGCAGTAAAAGAAAGAACTACTGTGTTCCGCTTAAATCCGTTTGATGCCGGTGGTAGAATTTCGACAACCCGTTTCCCGATTCAAAATGTCTTGGTGGGTGGAGCTTCTAGCAGTGATTTCAGAATTTCCCCCGGAGATTCTGTGTTTGTGCCATATTTAGTTGGCTATGTAGTGGTGGCCGGCTACGTGGCAAACCCGGGGTCGTTTCCTTATGTTTCCGAAAAGAGCGCGAATTATTACATTAATCTGGCCGGTGGGTTTCTGGCAGATGCGGATCGTCAGCAGATACAACTTTTTGATCCAATTACCAAAATGACTTCCTCACTTTCGCCGGCGGTCCATGTCAATGACGGCGCCACAATTATTGTCAATATACGTAAGGAAATCAGGTGACGGAACAATCTCCAAACAATTTTCTGCTTCTTTTGGAAATGATGGCACGGCGGAGCCGCTTCATTATCGCCTTTGTGGTTATAGCCACATTTGCGGCTGTAATTATTTCCCTGGTTTTGCCTAAATGGTACAAGGCCACTGCCACGCTTTTGCCATCTAAACAAATATCAGTTCAAGGCGGAGGATTATCAGAATTTGCAGAAGCTGTGTCGGTGACCAGCGGGCTTGATTTGCCAATTATGGTTACGTCATCGGATGTATATGCGAGAATGCTCAAAAGCAAGACTATCGCAGAACAAGTAATGAAAAAATTCAATTTAAATGAGCGTTATGAGACTTACAGCTTCGATGAAACTTACGATGCGCTTATGAAGAAAACTGATTTCAGAGTAACGGCTGAAGGTCTTCTGACGGTTTCGGTCGAAGACAAAGTACCGCAAATGGCCGCCGATCTGGCTAATGCCTTTGTTGAAGAACTGGATAAAGTTAACCGCGAAATTGCCTCAAAGAGAGCCACTCAAAATAGAGATTTTATTGAAGAGCGCTTGTTGCAGGTGAAAGAAGAGCTCGATTCAGCCCGCTCGAGATTTGAACAATTTCAAATGAAAAACAAAACGGTTGATTTTGACCAGCAAACCCGGCTGGTGACCGAAAGGGCGGTGGGGTTAAAGGTTAAGCAGGCCGAGATTGATTTGGATTTGGATCTGGCCATGCAGGAATTGTCGCCGGACAATCCCAAAGTCGTGGAATTGAAACGGAAAAGAAAGATTATTACCGACCAGATTGAAAAATTGGAGAATGAGAACCCGGACAATTCGTATTTTTCCGTGCCCATTTCCAAAATTCCAACTCTGCGCGGCCAGTATGAGATGTTGTACAGCCAGGTAAAAGTAAATGAAACTTTGTACGAATTGCTTTTGGAACAGCGGGAGAAAGCCAAAATTCAAATCAGTGAAAATTCACCGACAATTTCGGTGCTGGATCAGGCCCGGGTGCCATCAATTCGCAGCCGACCACAAAGAACTCTAATCGTGGTGGCAACATTTGGTTTCTCATTGGTAATCGCAATTCTGGGCACCGCCACTTCTGAATATTTCTCAAATTTAAGAAAGCATCATCCGGAACAATATCGTTCGGTGGAAATGTTTCTCACCTCATTTTTCGGATGGCTGCCGGGTATAAGAAAGAAGTCATAAAGAGAACTTGGTTGGAAATTATATGGGCGATTCCAATATTTCAAAGTCGGCAAAAATGGGAAAAGGGACCAGCTACGGACATCGCTGCGTATTTGGCAAAAAAGTCAAGATAGGAAAAGACTGTGTCATTGGTCACAACGTGGTTATTCATGATGACACCGAAATTGGTGACAATGTCAGAATTGATGACGGTTCAGTAATCGGAAAGTTGCCTATGCGTGCGGCAAACACAGCTGTTACCAAAGATGAAGCACTCCCCCCCTGCACCATAGACTCGAATTGTATAATCGGGACTCATGTCGTTATCTATAGAGGCTCCCAAATCGGACCGAAAGTGCTGATTGCCGACCTGGCTACAATACGTGAAAATGTGACTATCGGCAAAGCCACCATTGTCGGACGCGGAGTGGCCATCGAAAACAAGTGCACCATCGGAAAATATGTAAAATTGGAAACCAATGTGTATATAACGGCCTATTCCGAAATCGAAGACAGAGTTTTTGTGGCGCCGTGTGTGGCAACTTCCAATGACAATTTCGTGGGCAGAACAGCCGAAAGGTTTAAACATTTCAAAGGCGTGGTCATGAAAAAAGGCGCCCGGGTAGGTGTCAATGCTACGATTTTACCAGGAAAGAAAATTGCTGAAGACAGTTTGGTGGGAGCCGGGGCATTAGTTACCAAGGACACTCCTCCAAGGAAAATAGTTGTCGGGGCACCGGCCAAACCGCTTCGCGATGTTCCCCCGGAGCAGCTATTGGAAAATCAAGGGTGGAAGGACGAATAGGATTTACAATTTATGGCTGTACCTCTGTTGGATTTAACTCGCCAATATGCCTATCTGAAAGATAAACTGGACAAAGCGGTGTTGGATGTTTACCGCAGCGGGAAATTCATTCTTGGTCCGGAAGTTTCGCGATTGGAAGAGGCCATTGCCGAATTATGCGGAGTAAAATATGCCGTGGGGGTGGCATCCGGAACCGATGCATTGCTGTTGGCGCTTCGTGCCTGTGATGTCAAACCCGGTGATGAGGTCGTTACCAGCAATTTTTCATTTTTTGCATCGGCCGGTGTAGTGTCACGGTTGGGGGCCAAACCGGTATTAGTTGACATTGAGCCCAACAGTTACAACATCGATCCAAATCTGATTGAAAATGCCATTACTTCAAAAACCAAAGCCATAATGCCGGTGCATCTGTTTGGTCAGGTAGCTGATATGGACCCAATCATGGCCATTGCTCGCAAACGGAATATCAAGGTTGTTGAGGATGCGGCGCAGGCCATTGGGGCGGAATACAAGGGAAAACGGGCCGGCTCAATCGGTGATCTAGGTTGTTTTTCATTCTTCCCGTCGAAAAATCTTGGTGCGGCCGGCGATGGCGGCATGATTGTAACCAATAATCAGCAGCTTTATGAATTGAGCAAGATGCTGCGCACCCACGGAGAAAAACCGAAATACTATCATCGTATTGTCGGCTACAATTCCCGTTTGGACACAGTGCAGGCAGCGACGCTTTTGGTAAAGCTGCCTTACCTGCGCAGTTGGTCAGAAAAGAGGATCGAACACGCGCGTAAATATGACGAGGCATTTAGAGATATTGATAATATCACCACACCGCGCGTAATGGATTATTCGACATTTCATATTTATAACCAATACACTCTGGCATCTCCCGATCGAGAGGAAATTATTGCCGGACTTAATGAGGCCGGCATCGGGAACGCCATCTATTATCCGGTCCCTTTCCACAAACAGGATTGTTTTGCTTCGCTGGGGTATGAAGCAGATGAATTTCCGCTTTCCAGCAAAGCCGCCGATGAAGTTTTCTCAATTCCAGTCTATCCGGAAATGACCGACAAAGAGCAGCAGGAAGTTATTAAGACGGTTAAGAAACTGGCCGCGCAGCCGGTTTCATAATTCGCTGTCATATAAAATTGGAAAATCGACGAATTTTAATTTTTGGCTGGGCCGAATCGGTGCATGTCCAGCGCTGGTGCACCGGACTATCGCAAAGAGGACATGACATCAAATTGATTTCAGTAGGCGGTGCTCCTCTTGACACCATAGAAACTGTAATTCTTCCGCGAAAAGGAAAAACTTCTTATGCCAAAATCATGTTCAGGGGGAAAGCTGAAGTCAAAAAGTTTAAACCGAACCTCGTTCATATTCATTATGTGGCCGGAAACGGTCTGCTGGGGCTTTGTGCCGGAGTTCATCCAATGGTGGCTTCAGTCTGGGGGAGTGATATTGACAAGAATGCCAATAGCGTGCTGGTTAATTGGATATCGCAAAAAGTTCTTATCAACTCTAACCACATTACTGTAACCAGCAATTTTCTTAAAAAGCAGACTGAAAAAAGACTGGGACAACGCTCCAAGCCAATTTCAGTAATTCCGTTTGGGGTTGAAATTCCAATCGAAGTCACCCCAGCAACAAATTCCGGCACTTTCAAAATTTGCTTCATCAAAGAGCATAAGCCTGTTTATGGGGGTGACATTTTGATTAAGGCTCTTTCTAAAGTGGCAAGAGCTGTTCCTTATGTTAGATTGAGCATGGTTGGCCATGAAAATGAGTATACCACACATTTGAAATCGTTGGTCTCAAAATTCAATTTGGAACGCCAAGTCTCCTTTAAAGGATTCATTAATCACAAAGAAGTGCCTTCACTTATATCGGAGCACCATTTATTGGTAATGCCGTCAATTTCGGAAGGATTTGGAGTAGTGGCGGCTGAAGCTGCTGCCTGCGGCAGGCCGGTGGTGGCTACCTATGTTGGCGGCATACCGGAAATTGTAATTGATGGTAAAACAGGGCTTCTCGTTCCACCTAACGATTCAGACGCTTTAGCCGATGCAATTATTAAACTTGCCAATGACGCCAATCTCTGCCATAAAATGGGTCAGGCCGGACACGAATTTGTGAAGGAGCATTTCAAATGGGAGCATTCACTGGACTTGATGAGCGAACTTTATGAGAGATTAACCCATGCCGCCCAAAAAGCCTAAACTACAGATTCCTCTTTTTGATTTGAAATTGTCGGAGGCTGCCAAAAAAGAGGTAATGACCGTTCTCAAATCGGGCTGGCTGTCGAGCGGGCCAAAAGTGGCTGCCTTTGAGAGAGAAATCGGTAAAGCTACCAAAGTTCTCAACGTGGCGGCTGTTTCTTCGGGCACTGCCGGACTTTTTTTGGCATTAAAAGCATTGGATATAAAAGAAGGAAATGAGGTAATTACTACTCCTTTTACTTTTGTGGCGACCATTGAGGTCATTTTGCAGGTTGGCGCCTCGCCGGTGCTGGCCGATATCGATCCGTTTACCTTGAATATCAATCCAATCGAAGTTGAGAAAAGAGTTACGGACAAAACTAAAGCGATTTTGCCGGTTGACCTGGCCGGATATCCTGCAGACTACGAAAATCTAAACAATATATCTCTGGCACATTCTCTGAAAATCATTTCCGATTCAGCCCACTCATTTGGAGCCTCATTAAACAACAAAGCTATGCCGTTGTGGACGGATGCTTCCGTTTATTCATTTTATCCGACCAAAAATGTTACCTCCGGTGAAGGCGGTGCGGTGGTATCGCGACGTCAGGAATTAATCGATAAAATTCGACTCCTGGCCAAACACGGCCTGACCGGTAATGCCTACGACCGCAAGATTTCCGGCGGTTGGAAATATGATGCGCTGGTTCAAGGATTTAAAGCAAATATGTCGGATGTTCATGCGGCGATTGGGCTGGGCGAGCTGGCCGCATTTGCCTCGAATCAGAAAAAGAAAGAAAAACTGGTTGAGCAGTATTTCAAAAATTTGAAGGACTCAAGCGAGCTTCTTCGGCTGCCGCTGGTTCAAGACGGTTTCCGGCATGCCTGGCATCTTTTTATTGTGCAGCTGGAACTGGAAAAGCTAAAACTCGACCGCAATAAATTCATCGAGGAAATGTCCAAAGGCGGGATCGAATGCGGAGTGCACTACCAACCATTATTTGAACTGTCTTATTACAGTAATTTTTTCAGTTTATCCCTGGATAAATACCCCCATGCCGCTAGAGCCGGCCAGCGGGTAGTATCTTTACCGTTGTACCCGACCTTAAAATCAGCGGAAGTTGATCAAATCTGTGATGTAATAGTCGAAATTCTGAAACGCAACCGCCGCTAAGTATCCCCCGCCGCTTATCATCTTGTATAATCTCTCTTTTTTTTGTATTAAATAATTATGCCGGCTAATCTTCCGCCGCAATATTATGAGCTGGAGCGGGAATTCCGCGCCGAAAAAGACCCGCGTGAAAGGCTTCGTCTGGCGCAGGAACTTCTGGCCCTGATGCCCAAACACAAGGGAACGGACAAACTCCAGGCAGAGATGAAAGCCAAAATTTCCCTCATAAAAAAACAAATCGAAGGTGGCGGTGAGGGGAAACACGGTGTTCGGCAGGTCCAGACATTTGATTTTATCGAAAAAGAGGGGGCCGGACAGCTAATCCTAATTGGCGCCCCCAATACCGGCAAATCTTCGCTTTTGGAATCTCTTACTCACGCCAAGCCTCTGGTGGCCGATTACCCCTACACCACCCGCGAACCGCTGACCGGCATGATGACTTTTGAAACGATTCAACTGCAATTGATTGACACACCGCCGATCTCCGACGAGCAATTTGAACATTATTTGCCCAACTTAATTCGCAATGCCGACACGGTTGTGTTGGTGGCTGACTTAATGTCACAAAAAATGACTGACGATATAGAATTCATTTTGAAAGTTCTGGAAGAAAAGAGAATCATCTTGAGCCCGGAAAGAGCCGAGCATCATGACGACCCGAGTAACAGCTACAAAAAGGCAATAATATGCGCGCATAAGTCATTTGAAGAAAATACCGACGACCGGCTGACCGAGCTTAAAGCCATGTTTTCTAATTTCACGCTGGCACCGACATCGGTTTTGGACGAAACCAGTTTGAACGCATTCCGGAAAGCGGCTTTTGATTCGTTAGGCATCATAAGAGTATTTACCAAAAGGATTGGAGCGGAACCGGAATTCAAAGACCCGATTATTCTACATCCGGGTGGCACGGTGGAACAGGCCGCTAATGTATTACACAAGGATTTTGCGCATAAGCTCAAGTTTGCCAGAGTATGGGGCGAGGGAAAGTTTGAAGGACAACGCGTCCACAAAGATTTTGTCTTGAGCGACAAGGATATTGTCGAGTTCCATATCTGATCGGCCTGGCCGGAATTACTCTCCAATAATGACTTGACTTGCCATTTTCGCCGTCAAACATTAGGCGCATGCAGTTTCCCTTGAATTACAATTATCGTGACATATTGACTGCACCGGCAGGAGCGTTGGCGGCCAAACGAATTTTGGTAATGACGCTATTTCTTTGTGGTGCACTGGCGCTCTACGATATTTTTACCTATTTAGCGATTCTGGTCGAGGGGGAATCAATTCGCATTTTCGGGTCGGTCTACGGATTTTTCCCGTTTGATACATTTTATTTTACCCACGCAGTTTCATCTGTTTTGTACTGGGCAGGAATGGTCGTGTCCGTTTTGGCGGTGATGATGGGGATGTTTGCAGTGGCGGCATTTGAGATAGAATCTATTAGAGGGCACAGATTTTTGAGAATGCGCGATGCCATCAAATTTACTCGCAGCCGATTCAAACAAATATTTTTATCACTATTGTCGATAGTAAGTTTTCTGCTTTTAATATTACTGCTGGTCTTTATCTACGGGCTGATTGGCCGCATTCCTTTCATTGGTGAGTGGATCTATTCGATATTTTTTGTAATTCCCGGGTTTATTGTGGGAATTTTCACAGTTTTTATTTTTGCGGTGCTCCTAGTATCGGTGATTCTCCTGCCGGCGGTGGCAGCGGCTGACCGCAATGGCGAAACCTTTGATTCGATTCTCGAAACCTTCTCGACGATTATCCGCCAGCCAATTCGCTGGGTGCTGTTTACTGCCTATTCGGGAGTGGCGGCCAAAGTCTGCGGATTTGTTTATGCCTATTTTGTTTATCGGGCAGTGCAGTTTCTGGTCTGGGGTTCGAGCTTCGCAGGTGGCGACAAGATTTCCGAACTTGTCAAAACCGGTGCCAGCCAATTACCGCTTCGCTCCGGTTTTGTCCATTACACGTTCAACCTTTTCGCGGGGGTGAATTGGGGAGTTGACATTGGCGGCTGGGCGTGGGGATATGGCGCTTATGGCCCGGCCTCATATCTGATGGCTTTTATGCTCTTTTTAATCTTCGCCTCGATTTATGGCTATATGCTTTGTGTAATTGCGACCGCGCAGGCACGGGCGTTTGTCATCATCCGCTGCCTCAAAGACAATTACAAAATCTCCGACGAGAAACCCTTGTTCCTCAAAGAAGAGCATATAAATCCAAAGATTGACGAACCAGCGGACAAAGAAAACAGTTAGTCAAAATAATTTGAATCTGAAGGTGTTCGATTCCTAAAAGTTTTTCCTTTAGATCATTTTGATACTCTTTTGAATCATGCAAACTATCCGCTCCATAGTTAAAATGCAAAAAGCTGCGAGGCAGCTGGCATCTAAAGGGAACACAATCGCCTTGGTTCCCACTATGGGGTTTTTGCATGAGGGGCATATGTCGCTGATTCGGCGGGCCAAGAAAGAAGCGGATGTTGTAATAGTTACCATCTTTGTCAACCCGGCTCAATTTGCACCACATGAAGATTTCAAAAAATATCCGCGCGATGAAAAAGGGGATTTGAAGAAAATCAAATCAGCCGGTGGCGATATTGTATTCATTCCCGAAGCCGAAGAAATCTACCCGAACGATTTTCAAACTTATGTCACAGTCGAAAAACTAACTCAAACACTTGAAGGGGCCAGTCGGCCGGGACATTTTCGCGGTGTGACGACAATTGTCACCAAACTGTTCAATATCTGTCGCCCCGATGTAGCCGTTTTCGGGACGAAAGATTACCAGCAGGCTATTGTGTTAAAACATATGACCCGCGACTTAGGCTATTCGATAAAGTATATCGTTGCGCCGACTGTCCGAGAATCAGATGGCCTGGCCATGTCCTCCCGCAATAAATACTTTAATGAGAAGCAGCGCATCGAAGCCCGCTGCTTGTTCTACGCTCTGCGAACGGCCAAAGAATTGGTCAAGTCCGGTGAAACTGACAACAATAAAATAGAAGCCGAAATGCGGCAAGTAATCGGGTCGAATTGTCCAACTGCTAAAATTGATTATATAGCATTTACCGATTTTACCAGCCTTAAACCTGTCACAGAAATTCAGCCTAACACAATTTGTTCGCTGGCCGTCCAGGTTCACGGGGTACGGCTCATTGATAATCTACTGCTTAAGTAAACTGGCGAATTAATTTCACGAAATTCAGGGCACACTTGCGCCAATTCCTCTGTTAACTATATTCCGAGCTGTTTATGCTGGTAACAATGTGCAAATCCAAGATTCACCGGGCCACTGTGACCGGTTGCGAAGCCCAATATGAGGGCTCCATCACTATTGACCCGATTCTGGTCAAAAAGGCCGACCTGCTGCCGTTTGAAAAAGTGCAGGTAGCCAATGTGACCAACGGCAATCGCTTCGAAACCTATGTTATCGAGGGAACCAAAGGGGCGGGAGAGATAATTTTGAATGGCGCCGCCGCCCACAGAGGGAAACCTGGAGACATTGTTATCATTTTGGCCTATGGCCACATGAAAAAAGAGAAAGCCAAAGGCTTCAAGCCGGTAGTCGTTTACGTTGATTCCCAAAACAAGCCGGTTAAAAAATAAAAACTGGTCTTGGGGCTGCCTTTCTTTTAATCTCCTTCTAATCGTAGCCAAGCTATGAAGACCAAACGCGCCGCCATTATTCTTGCCGCAGGAAAAGGAAAGCGGATGAAATCTGACCTGGCCAAAGTTCTGCATCGGGTAAATGGCCAGCCGATGATTTGCATCCTCTTAAATACTCTTAATAAAATTGGATTTGAAAGAACAATTGTCGTAATAGGTCACCAGGGTGAAGAAGTAAAGAAAGCGCTATCGAATTTTGATGTCGAGTATGTCTGGCAGAAAGAGCAGCACGGCACCGGCCACGCCGTGATGATGGCCCGGCCGACATTGTCTGATTTTGAAGGTACAACATTGGTGGCGCTGGGGGATGTTCCGTTTTTGTCTAAAGAAACAATTGAGAAACTGCTTGAAACACATGAAAAATCCCAAGCTGCGGCCACATGTCTCTCGGCAGAATTTTCTGATCCGACCGGCTACGGACGAATTGTGCGAAGAGGAGAAAGCAAAGTTTTGGAAAGAATTGTCGAGCACAAGGACGCTTCGCCGGCTTTACTAAAAATAAAGGAGATAAATTCGGGCACTTTTTGCTTCAATAATCAGGAATTATTCAATTGGCTAAAAGAAATAAAGTCTAACAATGAACCAGGCGAGTATTATTTGACCGATGTCGTTAAGCTTATGCACGACAATGGCTTAATTGTGAGAGTGGTAAAAACGTCGAACCACTCGGAGGTGCTTGGCATAAACTCGTTGGAACAGTTGAAAGAACTTGAAAAAAGGATTGCCAATAAATCTAAACAAAATAATTATGACACAATTTGATAGTTGAATCGTTATAACTATTGGTGAAGGCAGGAGAAACCGATACAAGTAGCTGTAGAGCATCTTTTTATGTTGACCAATACTCCAGAACGGCTTAAATTTAGGGTGACTTCAATCATGAAAACTTTACTGACAATCATCACGGTTTTCTCATTGGCTCTTCCTGTCGCAGCCCAATTTGTGGAACAGGCACCATTGACTACTTCTGATGCGAAAAACAGTTTTGGATCGCGACCGGCACCAACGCCTTTTTCGTTATTGGACCTTTCGCGCATTAAATGGTCGAACAGTTATTCGGTAACTTATTTTTCAGGCGGCGCGAGTTCAGGAACGCTGGGACTTTTCACCACAGGTATGTCTTATGAATTCTCGCCCAAATTGTCACTTAATGTCAATGTCGGCATTGCGCACAATCCGGCGGCTCTATGGGGAGACAAAAGAAATAATCAGGCGAAACTCCTGCCGGGATTTTTGGTAGATTATCATCCATCGGATAAGTTCAGAATGATGATTGGATTCCAGGAGTTCGACGGTAACAGCCTATTTCCATATTATTACAGGAGAGGACCATTTTCAGGTTGGTAAAAAAACATCTTTCCCTTGTTTATCCCCCCTTTTCCTTCCTACTTTTACAAAGAATAAATGCCAGATAAATTGAATAGTTATCAGAGTGAAGAACCATTGGCTGTTGAAACGAAGGCCAAATTTCGTCCGAAGCTGAAACATGCCGTATATTTGCTGGGTCTAGTTGTTGCGGCCTTTGTTTTGCACGAATTGTTCTTCATGGTACAGATTACGGCCGGAATATCGAACGAAAAGCCGGAACCGGAACATTTTGTTACCTTGGAAATCGTAAATGCATCAGGAATTCCCCAAATTAGTAAACAAGTGGCAGCAAAAATTGATAAAAAAAAGCCAGACGATATGGCTATTACTCTGGTAAATACAGAACGGTTGGAATATAGAGACATATCGAAAAGCCTGGTTATTTCTCGAGATGAGAATACCGAACTGGCCAAGATCATTGCCGAGGTGATAGGTCTGGACAAATCTGAAGTAGTTTATCGTCCTTCGATAGAAAATGATTTGTCGCCATCGGTGACGCTCGTGTTGGGAGAAGACATCGCACAAATACTAAACCCGGAAAAAACCAACCAGGAGGCAAGCAAAGTAATTTGAAAAGACTGTCCCCTCTGGAATTGGCCAGAACAGCAGGTAGTTTGGCGCTATCAAAGAAGGGATTTGACGTCCGAGTACTCAACCTGAAAGGGTTATCCTCGGTCTGTGATTACTTTGTTGTCGTTTCGGGGGAAGCTGATGTTCATGTCAAAGCAATTGCGGAGGCGATTGATGAAGGATTATCGAGAAGGGGCGAATGGCCTTATCACATCGAAGGAATGGAAGAAGGTAACTGGGTGCTCTTGGATTACGTAGATGTGGTAGTGCATGTTTTTCGGGAGCGCACGCGGCAGTTTTACGCTCTGGAAAAACTTTGGGGCGATGCTTCCTCGGAAGAGCTTGCCGAAGCGGCTGTCGCCAGATAAATTAGTCATTTATTAACTTCAATTTAGCAGGAATTAATCATGGAAATAGCCGAACTGAAAAATAAGACAATCGCGGAACTTCTGAAAATGTCCGAGGATTTGGACATTCCCGGTGTTTCGGGATTACGCAAACAGGAGCTGATTTACAAAATTATGGAAGCTGGTTCCGCATCCGAAAGCACTATCCTGGCCGAAGGTGTGTTAGAAACTCTCGAAGAAGGTTATGGTTTTTTGCGTTCGCCCGACTATAATTATTTGCCCGGTC
>Ga0334722_10004580_pt1 | contig 14258 bp, 12 predicted proteins | sample C3_bottom_MG_FD_207210 | JGI IMG/M metagenome (GOLD analysis project Ga0334722, IMG submission 207210) | Sediment microbial communities from Yellowstone Lake, YNP, Wyoming, USA - C3_bottom | ecosystem: Environmental > Aquatic > Freshwater > Lake > Sediment | place: USA: Wyoming | collected...
GGGGGCCCTTGCCCGCTATTTTTATAAAAGGGGGGGCTGCCCCCGCTCCTACAACTTGGCTGGGAATTGTTTAGAGTCCAATTATGAAATAATCGCCAGGCAACCAGGAGGATTTATCCGTGCCGGAACCTCATAGCACCATCAATCTTGCCGATTATCGGCAACCCGACTATCTCATCGACACCGTCCAGCTGACCTTCGAATTGGCCGATCAGGAAACCCTGGTTTCCTCGCGGCTTACTATCCGCGCCAATTATGAGATGCGGCAGGGCGTCCGCCCCCTCAGACTTGATGGTCGCGACCTGCCCCTGAAAGGGATCATTATCAATGGTCGGGTTCCCGGGGCTGATGAATATCGCCATGATGCGACCTCTCTGACCATTTTGCAGCCGTCTGATGAGCTGGTTTTGGAACTGAAAACCACTCTTAACCCGGAGGCCAACACCCGCTTGGAAGGGCTCTATCGCTCGGGCAGCATGCTCTGTACCCAGTGCGAGGCCGAAGGCTTTCGCTGCATCACCTGGTTCCTGGACCGGCCCGATGTTCTGGCGCGCTACGAGGTGACCATCATCGGCGCCCCGGAGCGTTACCCGGTGATGCTCTCCAACGGCAACCTGATCGAGCAAGTCGAGCAGCCCGATGGTCGCCGCTTGGTGCGCTGGCAGGATCCGTACCCCAAGCCCTCTTATCTCTTCGCCCTGGTGGCCGGTAATCTGGTGGAGGTCAGCGACTCCTTTACCACCGCTTCCGGGCGCAAGGTGGCCCTGCAATTCTTTGTCGAAAGTCACAATCGCGACAAGTGCGGTCACGCTCTGGCCTCGCTGCAAAAGGCCATGGCCTGGGATGAGTCTCGCTATGGTCTGGAGTATGATCTCGACCAGTATATGGTGGTGGCGGCCGACGATTTCAACATGGGGGCCATGGAGAACAAGGGGCTGAATGTCTTCAATTCCCGCTATGTCCTGGCCAGCCCGGAGACCGCCACCGATGTCGATTACGAGAATATCGAGGCGGTCATCGCCCACGAGTATTTCCACAATTGGACCGGCAACCGGGTCACCTGCCGGGATTGGTTCCAGCTCTCCTTGAAGGAAGGGCTCACCGTCTTTCGCGACCAGGAGTTCACCGCCGACATGACCTCGGCCGCCGTCAAACGGATCAACGATGTGGTCGCCCTGCGGGCCCGGCAGTTTCCCGAGGATGGCGGCCCCCTGGCCCACCCGGTGCGGCCCGCGTCTTACATTGAGATCAACAATTTCTACACCGTCACTGTCTACGAAAAAGGTGCGGAGCTGGTGCGGATGCTCCAGACCTTGGTTGGACCCGTCGCCTTTGCTGAAGGACTGCGCCGTTACCTGACCCGGCACGACGGCCAGGCCGCCACTGTCGAGGATTTTGTCCGGGCCATGGGTGAGGCGGGCCAGCGCGATCTGACCCAGTTCTTGCGCTGGTACAGCCAGGCCGGAACTCCGGTCCTGAAGATCAGCACCCTGCACGACCCGATCACCAACACTTTTGTTATCGCCATGCGCCAGTCCTGCCCGGACACCCCAGATCATACTTGCAAGGAGCCCTTTCATATCCCGGTTCTGGTCGGCCTGCTGGACCGGCAGGGTCGGGAATTGGCCCTGCACCCCATCTGCGGAGCCAAGGCGACTGGGGACCAAGGCCTGCTGGAGCTGCGCAATAAGGCGGAGATCTTCCGTTTCGGGGGGATCAGTGAGCCGCCGGTGGTCTCTTTGCTGCGCGGTTTTTCCGCCCCGGTCCACCTGGAATATGAGCATAGCGATGAAAATTTACGGCTGTTGCTGGCCCACGACTCCGATCCCTTCAACCGCTGGGAGGCGGGACAGCTTCTGGCGGTGCGGGTCATCCGGGGGCTGCGTGAGGAGTATCGGCAGGGACGGGAGCTGCGGGTCGACCCGGGCTTTGTCGAGCTCTTCCGAGAAATCCTGGCCGGGCGGGGGCAGACCGAGGCCGCCTATCTCTGCCAGCTCTTGACCATGCCCGGGGAGGATTATCTGGCCGAGCTGGAGCCGGTTATTGAGGTGGCGGCCATCCACGCCGCCCGGGAGGCGGTGCGCCTGGCCCTGGCCACGGCATTGGCAGGGGAACTGCGGGCGATCCAGGCAGAAAATGACAATCTCGGTCCCTATCGTTATGATCCGCTTCTGGCTGGCCGACGTCAGCTCAAGAATCTCTGCCTGGCCTATCTGGTGCGGCTGGGTAAGCCTGAATATGATGAGCTGGCCTTCCAGCAGTTTGCCACGGCTGACAACATGACGGATGAGATCAGCGGGCTGCGGCTGCTGGTCCATGGTGGTTCCGCCCGCGCTGCTGAGGCGCTGGCGATTTTTGCCAAGAAATGGGAGAATGATCCCCTGGTCATGGACAAGTGGCTGGGGGTGCAGGCCACGGCGCCACTGCCCGGAACTCTGGGCGAGGTGGAGCGTCTGATGACCCATCCCGCCTTCCGGCTCACAAATCCCAATCGGGCCCGGGCCCTGCTGGGGTCGTTTGCCAATGGCAATCCCCTCTGCTTCCATGCTGATTCCGGGGAGGGGTATGTCTTTATGGCTGAGCGCATCCGGGAGCTGGATCGGATCAATCCCCAGATTGCCGCCCGGATGGCTGGCTGCTTCAACCGCTGGCGCCGTTTCCCAGCCAAGAATCAGGCCCTGATGCAAGCGCAGCTGGAACTGATCAAAAATACCGCCGGCCTTTCGCGGGATCTTTTTGAGGTGGTGAGCAAGAGCCTGGTTTAGATGCTGGTAATCGGTCTATTAATAACAGTCAGTGAGCTGAGAATTATGGGAGCAATGATGCGAATTACCAGGGTGATTCCGTTGGCGATGCTTGGGCTGTTGGTGATGCTGGGTGGGTTGCCTGCCATAGCGCTTGCCGATGTGGCACGAAGTGCAAAAATGGTTGATGCCGATGAGGGCAGTGACGCCGCCATGAAGTACGCATTGGGGCAGAAGTATTTCAAGGGCGATGAGGTGCCTCAGGATTTGACTGCCGCGGTGCTCTGGTGGACCAGGGCGGCACTGCTGGGCCATGTGGGAGCGCAGCGCAATTTGGGGGTGAGCTATCACCGCGGTGAGGGGGTGGCGCAGAACTTGAGTGAGGCAGTGAAATGGTACACGCGGGCAGCTGAGCAGGGTGATGCCAAATCCCAGTTCAATCTGGGGATGATGTATGAGCGAGGTGATGGGGTAGAACAGAACCAGCGAGAAGCGGTGAAATGGTATGCCTTGGCTGCTGAACTTGGCGATGTTGACGCCCAGAGAAGTCTGGGGGTGTGCTATGTCTTGGGCGATGGGGTTGAAAAAAGTTACAAGGAGGCGGTGGTGTGGTGGAGTCGCGCCGCCGCCCAGGGTAATTCCGACGCCCAGTTCGACCTGGCGGTGATGTACGATCGGGGCGAGGGGGTGGTGCAGAACTATCGGGAAGCCGTGAAGTATTACGCCATGGCGGCCGAGCAGGGTGATCCCATGGCCCAGGTCAACCTGGGGATGCGTTACGTGGTCGGCCAGGGGGTTGCCCAGGATTACAAAGAGGCGGCCAAGTGGTACCTCCGGGCCGCGCAGCAGGGCGATGCCAAGGCCCAGTTTAACCTGGCCGGTTTGCTATACAACGGGCAGGGAACCGAGCAAAATTATGCCGCCGCTTACACCTGGGCCAGTCTTGCCGCCGCGCAGGGGGAACAGAACGCCGCCCAGAACCGCGATGGCGCCGCCAGTCATTTGTCGCCGGTGGAGCTGGTCGCGGCCCAGGAACTTGCCACTAAGATGCAGGCCTGGATCGAACTGCCGCTGCCCAAGGGCGAGGCGCCGCTTCCGCCTGTGGTTGCGGCTGTGGCCGTCAAGGTCAAGGATAAGCCACCAGTGAAACCGGCCGCCAAGGAGCCAGTTAAGAAGGTCACAGTCAAGGCGAAGAAGCGGAAAAAATAGTGCGGTGATGATTTTGTTGACCTCTAGTATCCGTTATTAGTCCGGTAGTAAACCAGTCCAGTCAAATTCCAGGCTTTTGTGGGGAGGATCGCAGAAATGAAAGGCCAATGTTTCGCCTTAATCAAGGTGGTCGTGCTGGTGCTGCTCGGCTCGGCGCTTTCCGGTTGTGTCACAATGGACACCATGTCTTATCTCCGAAATCACAGGGGAGAAGGTTCGCGGGTGGCAATGCTGGGCAGTGAAGCTGAGCTTATGGATGATCTGGTGAAGCACATAGAGGGAACAGGTGACATCGTCACCCGGGAGCCGCATGTTGTGCTGTCCATCTTCAGAAACAACCTGTCATACGGGTTTTATTTTTATCCTTCCCAGCTGAGCAATCATACCGATGTCGAGGTGGTTTACACTGACATACTGGGACCGGATAGTAACGATCCCGGGAGACTTGAGAATCAAGCCGATGCTTTTTTTGACAAGTTTTCGGCACAATATCTGGATGCAAATCTCTTAAAAGGAGGAGCAGATAAGACCTTGCGGGAGGGGGCGGCTAATAAGTTGCGCTGGGTCGCTCATATTGGTAATCGCGAAATGGCTTTGCACTGGATTGAAATGGGGGCGGATGTCGATTTAGCGATTAAGAAACACTCAAATTATGCCGCAAGTTTGGTTCAATATTTCCCCCATCCTGAATTAGAAAAGGTTTATGCGAAAGCCCTTATGGTGGCACCGTTTTTAACTGAACTGAAAGGTGAACCGGAGCGGGTTGCCAAGCGTAAAGAGGCAGAGAGAGCGGAGGAGGAGCGTTTCCAGGCCGCCTTGCGGGAGTATCTGGCCGCAGCGATTAAACCGCAGTTACCGGAAGAGGCTCGCAAATACAAGGTTCAGGCCGAGGGGGCGGTGAATGACAAGAATTTCGCCGAAGCGGCACTGCTCTTCCGCCAGGCACTCATACTCGCACCCTGTTGGCCGGTAGGGCATTTCAATCTTTCGCTGGTTCTGGCGGAGTCGCAAGATTACGCTGCCGCGATTATCGAGATGCAGCGCTACCTTGCCCTAGTTCCGGAGGCTTCAGATGCCCGCGCTGCCCAGGACAAGATTTACGGATGGGAAAGGAAGGCGCACAAGGATGCTCGTTAGCCAAGGAGGCCGCTCATGCTGAGTATTTCTCGGAAGGTATGTTTATTAATCTTGTCAGTGGCCGTGCTGCTGGGCGCGGGAGGATGTGCCACGGCCTTGATCAAGGCCGCGGAGCAGGGTGATATTGGTACGGTGGAAACCATGCTGGCCAATGGTGCCGACATCAACGAATCGGCGCCGGGTAGTTCGGGGCGTTTCAATACCACGCTTCTGGCGCATGCCGCCAGAAGCGGGCAAGCCGATCTCGTGAAGCTGTTGATCGAAAAAGGCGCCGACGTAAATGCCGGTTGGCCACCGCCCTTGGCTTTTGCCGCCCTCTACGGGCAGAGCACCACCGCGCAGATCTTGATTGATCATGGCGTGGACATTGGTGCTTCGATAGCGGTATTGGAAGAAATCATCAGCAATATGTGGGTATTGCACGATGAGTCAAGGCAGGGAATTGAGCTGATCAAAACTCTTGAGCAATCGGTCAGAGAGCAGCGGCGCGCGGTTGAACAAGCGGTTCGGGAGCAGCATCTCGCCGCTGAACTAGCCGAGTTTGAGAAGGCGGCGTCTACCTACCGCAATACCACCCCTAAACCAGTGCTTGCCGAAGAGGCGCGTAAATTCAAGGTGCAGGCCGAGTCGGCGGTGCGCGAAAAGAATTTTGCCGATGCCGCTGCTCTCTACGACAAAGCACTCACCATGGCCCCATGGTGGCCGGAAGGCCATTTCAACCGCGCCATAGTCCTCTCCGAAACCGGCCAGTACGCGACTGCCATCGTTGAGATGAAACGTTATCTCCTGTTGGTGCCTGATGCCCCCGACGCCCGTGCCGCCCAAGACAAGATATATGAGTGGGAACGCCATACTGATAAAGCTGGGGCGGGAGGAATCTCGCCGCAACCGATAGTTGCCCGCAAAGACTCTGCACTTTTATCCGACGTCGCCAGGGCTAAAAGGGGTGGTAAATGAGCCTCTTGCAAAAATCTCATTTCGTCATTCCCGAGGTAGTAATCGGGAATCCAGTTTATCTCGAAATAAAGGGTTCTGAATTCCGCCTGCTCGGGAATGATGGGAATAACTGGCATCAATAGATTATTGCAAGAGGCTAAAATGAGAAATCATCTTGTCAAAAAATTGCGGTTAACAGTGCATGTTTTTGCAATCGGGGTTTGCCTGGTGATTTTCTCAAGCGAGAATGCCCTGGCCGTATGGTGCGGCACATCGGAGTGCAGTACCTGTGGCAGCCACAGCTGGAGCAAGCGCGAAGAGTGCAAGTTTGACAGTCAGGCTGCCTGCAATAATGAAATTGACAGGATCAGGCGTGATATGAGTGTGTCTGGTGCAAGATTTACTTGTTACGAGAAGGGCTCAGGGAGTAGTCCCTCTGGGGGCAGCAGCAGTGGCAGTGGTGATTTGAATTCCTTGGCGGGGGAGGCCATTGCCAAGGGGCTCGTGTACGGCAATGCCAATATGGTGGCTCTTGGCGGGTTTGCGGCGATTCTCAGCGGCGCCATGCAGGCAAACACCACTACCCCCCAGGATGATGGCCGGGCCGCTGCTGAGGCTGCGGCCGCTGCGGAGCAGCGGCGGAGGCTGGCTGAGCAGGAACGACTGGCCGAGTTGCAACGGCAGGAAGAGGCCAAACAGCGGATTCTCGGGGCGCTCAAGGGCGCGGAATCTTCCGCTGAATTGGGACTGAAGATGGATTCGGACCAACCGCTGCTGGTTGCTTCTACTCAAGGATTTTTCGGCAGCACCGCGATAGTGCCGGTCAGCCCAGGCGCGCTTTCCGCCGGCGGGCTTCAGCTTAAGATGGGTGGTGATGACGCCGAGCAGAAGAGCGCCAAAGCCCGCCTTGGCTTTGACACTGCTGGGAAAATGCTGGGCAGTGATAATCTGCCTCCACCACCAACTGTCCCCCCAACGTACCCCGCCGAAAAGATCAAGGCTGACAAGATCGAGAAAGTTGATAACCTCAATGTGTCCATAAAGAAGGTGGCAGAGGAGCAAAAAGCGCTGCTGTCCCTTCTTGAAAAGCTCAAGCAGTCAGCGAATCCCGCGGACTCGACTCTTCAGGATGTGGAAAAAATGATCACAGCCAAGGCCGACGAAAACCAGAAGCTGGAAAAGGAGCTGCTGGATTTGACGGCGGAAGATGATCCAACTGAAACGAATTCCCCGCCGGATGGTGCCCTGGCCAGGAGTGGCCAATGAGAAGATTACTCATCACCCTCTTAGTCATGGTTAGTTTTTTCCCGGCAACAAACGCCTCAGCCAAGGTCAGCATCAATCCCCCGCCGGATGTAGAATCAACCCTCGGCGCTAGAGACCTGAAGGATTTAAGGGCTGAGAGAGATTCCTTGCTGGTGCAGTTTAACGCCACCCAGAGAATGATCGACCACCAAGCAGATAACTGTCGCGGTGTCGAGGCTGGTTCAGCCAAGGTTAGCGAATGTGTGGCTGAGGCAACGACCGTTAAGGCCGCTGCCAAGGAATATCGCGCGGCAGTTGAACAATTTAAGGGGGGTATTGCCAATGCACAACAGGCCTACAAAGTCCTTACGGGGCTAAAGGCCATGGCCAAACGCCTGGGCTGGGAAGAGAAGGAACAGGAGCGACTGGCCAAGGCTCTTAACGCCTTGGGCGCAGATGGCAACGACGATACAACCAGGGCTGAGTTTATTCTGGCTTGGCAGGAAATCATGGCCCGTGGTCAGGGTGGCGTGTTGGCGAGCGAGGCGGCCCGGGGCGACGGTCCTGGTTTCCCCGGGGCCGGGGAACAGATCAATTTTAAAGATTGCGCCATTTTTGCCCTAGCCAATGCGGCTGGAGTTCCTTACTCAGTGGTCGCCGCCCGTGCCACCAAGCTGATCAATGAGGAAGAGTGGCGCAGCAACAAAGAGCAGGCCGACCCGCAGAAAGTTATTGAGAAAATTGGCCTTAACGGCGGCGAGGTAATAATGCTGGCCGAATCCCTGGGGCAGGCTGAGGTGGTGACAAGCAAGGATTTCGCCAAGGTGCTTAATGAAGGCAGGCCGGTAATGGTGAACGTGATGCCCCAGGGCGGAGGTGGGCACGAGGTGGTACTTACCAAGTCCTTCCAGCATGGCGGGGGAACCTGGTACGAAATGATGGATTCCAATCAGGGACCGGTGCGGCGTCTGTATTTGAGCGATCATGAGTTGAACGCTATCCTGCAAGAAAATGGTGTGGCTTTTCGTCCCCAGACGGGAACGGTGCCGAACCTGCTGCGTTGAGTTTTGGGCAGTCCAGGGCGATGAATAACATGTTGAGGAGATGGCGAAGATGAAAAAGATTAAATTGAGTTACCGTTTGTCTTTAATGCTCATGGTTACATTGTTCGCCGGGTGTATAACCCCGCTACGGGAGGCCATAACCAGGGGAGATATCGAAACAACACACGCACTCCTCGACCAGGGTGCGAATGTCAATGAAAGAGACGACCTGGCGTCAACTCCACTGCACGATGCAGCAGATATGGGCCGTAAGGATATTGCCGAGTTGTTGATTGCCAAAGGCGCGACGCTGGATGTTAATACGGGTCAAGGTAAATGGTATGGAACTCCGCTTCACGCAGCTGCCCTGAAAGGCAAATCTGATGTGGTCAAGCTCTTGCTTGCCAAGGGAGCTGATCCTGGGGCAAAAAGCGCTTATGACGGCCGCACCCCCAGCATGCTTGCCGAATCGGCAGGCTTTGCCGATATCGCCAGGCTTCTTAAAGAGGCTGAGGAAGAAGGGCCTCGGCGGGTTGAATCTGTCGACGAAAATCCTGAGGATCTCGCTCGGTTTGAAAAAGCGGTTCAGGACTACCGTAACGCTGTCAGTAAGCCGACTCTTCCTGAGGAGGCAAGGAAATACAAAATCCAAGCTGAGGTTGCCGTACGCGAAAAGAAGTATTCAATGGCCGCAGAGCTTTATGGTGAGGGATTGAATATTGTCCCATGGTGGCCGGAGGGGCATTTCAACCGGGCATTGGTTCTCGGTGAAAGCAGATACTACCTCACCGCCATGCGCGAGATGAAGCGCTACCTCCAGCTGGCACCAGACGCCCCAGACGCCAGAGCGGCCCAGGACAAGATTTATGAGTGGGAACTCAAGGCGAAATAAGGTGTGATTATTCTCTAAACAGATTCAGGGTGTATGGAATAGCTGGTTGCTACGCTGCTTGTGCCGTGATTGTAAAGTGGGAGCGGTCGCCTGACCGCGAATAACGAAGGTGTTGAAAATTTCCATATTCACCGCCAGCCCCGGAATACCAGTTCGCGACCGGGAGGTCGCTCCTACCGAAGCGAAAAGGGCTGCCACTATCCCATGATTCGAACTGGGAATTACTTGTTTAAATTCTGCATGGCCTGATCAATTCCCTCGGTGCGTTCCTCGCCCAGATTCTGGGTGGCGCGGGCCTTATTAATCGGGGTTTTGATCGCCTTCACTGCCGCGTCGGCGTTTTCGGTATTGAACTGGTCCACCTTCTGCGACACCTTTTCGATGGGGCTTTCTTCCTTGGAACAGGCGGCAAAGCTGATAGTCAGGGCCAGCAAGGCCAGGGGCAGGATTTTCTTCATGTTGCTCTCCTTATGGTTTCTTGCTTAAATCCGGCCTATTCTTGCCCCGGCTGGGTCTTCCAGCGCTTGTGCATCCACACCCACTGCTCCGGGAAGCGGCGGATCATCGCCTCGTAGGTGTCGGAGCATTTCTGGGTGTTGACTTGGATATCATACGCCTCATTGTCGGTCTTGACCAGCTGCAAGGGGGGCAGGCATTCGATATGGTAGGTCAGGTCATCTTTAAGATACATAAAGATGGGAATGATCGGCAGATCTAGCCGCCGGGCTAAAACGGCCGGACCGCTGGGGGTATGGGCCGGGCGGCCGAAAAAGTTGACGAAGACGCCATCGGCCTTGGTGTCCTGGTCGATCAACATGCCCACCGCCTCACCTTTCTTGAGGGTGCGGATGATATCGCGGGTGCCTTTGCCCCGGGCGATGTTGGTGTAACCGGCGTTGGTGCGGGCTTCCACCAGAATTTGATCGAGGCGCGGATCAAAGAGGGTGGTGCCGACCACGCTCATCCGGTAGCCATTCTTGGCCAGCCAGCCCCCCATCAACTCCCAGTTGCCAAAATGACAGGTGATCATCAGGAGGCCACGGCCAGTGGCGAAGGCCTGGTCCAAATGTTCCAGGCCGGAAGTGGTGATCAGACTGCTGAGGTCCTTTTTGATTATTATCGGCATCCGCACAAAATCCCCGGCGACCATGGCGAAGTGGATAAAAACTCGCCGGGCCAGGTTTCTGATCTCGGCGGAATTCTTCTCCTGACCGTAGACCATGGTCAGGTGCTTGATGGCCCGGCGGCGCGGGGCGCTGGCCAGGATGAAGCTCAGACGCCCCAATAGCCGCATCAGGAAAAGAGCAACCCGGCGGGGCAGCAGACGTAGCAGCTTGATGAACCCCACCACCAGGAGGTAGAAGAGGTTGTCGCGGGTTTTTTTATAGCGTTTTTTTTCAGCCATTATCGTGTGAAATGCTGGATTGTGAATTATTGCTGAAACAATGGCGACTATGGCGTAAGTTGCCCACACTGTCAAGGCGGAGCGGCAAAATTCTTGACCCTCCGGGGCCAGTACTGCTAATATCACCAGTTCCTGATAATCCGAATGAATTTCACCGGGGCGCTATCCTTTATGTTTGGCAAAGTTCAATCATCTGCTGGCTTCTGGCGGCGTCTGCTTCTGCTTAGCGGCGCTCTTGGTCTGCTGTTGCCGATCTTGGGAGGTTGCAGCGCGCCGATCCTTGACCTGTCGCTACGGCCGGTGCTGCTGCCGAAGGAGATGGGCGCGCCGGTGGCGGCAGTGATCGGGGTTGATCGTTTTATTGATCTGCGGCCCCAGACCCGGGGTGACGATAACCAGAAGTGGCTGGGGGCGGTGCCGGGGGTATTGTGGCTCAATATCGCCACCGACCAGCCGGAGCTTTATACGCCTTTTTCCTTTTTTAACTCCCGGCCTCTGGAGCTGAGTAGCGCCGAGGCGGTGGCCTTTGCTTTGGCGGAAGGGAAGGTGGCCGATACGGTGCTGTTTCTGCCTGCCGATCCCTACCGCCAGGTGGACTATCGTTTGGAAGGTCTTCTGCATCGGACCCTGGTTCGGGAGCGCTGCTACTATTATGGTTCGTTCATGTATTCCTGGTTGACCAGAATTTTCGGGTTGCCTTATGTCTCCTACGAGGTCGAGTTCGATCTGGAGCTGCGGTTGCGCGAGATGAAGGGCGGGCGCATTATCTGGGATGAACGGATCACCGGTCACCGGGAAGATAAGTACAATAACATTTACAGCCTCACCAAGGGCCGGGATGGCAAACACCTGATCGCCTATAACTTTGCGGCGATTCTGGCCGAGCGCTTGCCGGAGCTAGAGGCCGGGATCAGCCGGGCCATTCGGGAAAACCAGTGACCGACGCTTTTGCCTATCTGCTCCAGGATGAACCGGTTCCCGAAACCCTGGCGGTGATCGGCTTTACCCCCAAGCGCTGGGGGCGGATGGACCGGATCAGCCGCTTGGCGGTGGTCGAGGTGGGCCGGGCCTTGCGGGCGGCCGGGTTGCTCCGAGAGGAAGCTGGAAAAGTCTGCGTCACCGGCAGCGGTGGCCTGATCGGCGCCAGTCGTTATGGCTCCCTGGCCACCGACCTGGCCTTTGCTGCCACCCTGGATACCGGGCTCAATTTAGCCAGTCCGACCTTGTTCAGTTATACCTTGCCCAACATCGCCCTGGCCGAGGCTGCCAGCCATTTCGGGCTGACTGGCCCGGTTTACTCGCTCTTCTCCGGCGACCCGGAGGAAGCTGAGGCCGAGGCCCGCCGCTGGCTGGCCGACGAATCTGGGTTGGACTTCATGGTGGCGGGTGTTATAGATGTCGTGCCGGAGTCCGCCGCCTCGGGGCTGGGCGGTTTGGCCGAGGTGGTAGTTGCCAACGAAAATGTCGCCGTTAACTTTGTAACTATCCAGTTCGGAGCTGAGAAATAAGGATAAACACCGAGCTGTAACTGTTCAGCAGCGCCGCAGATGCTAGGAAGAGGCATGTGACGTGTGCTATTGCACATGAGCAGGCCGATGACGACGCAGATGCGGTGCTGCTGGACAGTTACCGTTAACTTTAAGATAGTGAGACCAATATGCCCCATGTAACGATTATCTATCCCCGCTGGCCGAAGATTCCCGAGCAGACCGAATTTCATCTGCCGCCCCACGGCCCGGTTTGTATGGCCGCCGAAATTCCCGCCCATTATCAGGTGACCTTCATCGACGAAAATGTCGATCACATCGCCCCCGATCACCAGACCGACCTGGTGCTGCTCTCGATGATGCTGACCTGCCAGGTGCCGCGCGGGTTGGAGATTGCCGCCCGCTTCCGAGCCCAGGGCCTCAAGGTCATCGCCGGGGGAATCTCCACCATGCTTCACGCCGAGGAGGTGGGGGGCGGAGTGGACGCGATCTTCCTGGGCGAGGTCGAGGGCGGTCGCCTGGCCAAGGTCCTGGCTGATTGGGAGAAGGGCCAGCTGGCCCCCAAGTACGATTTCTTCCACGACTTCCCGCCCATCGAATCGGTGGGTCCGGCCCGGCGCGATATCCTCAACCACGAGCGCTACATGTACCGGGGGGTACCCATGGTCGATCTGGTGCACGCCTCGCGGGGTTGCCGCTTTAATTGCTTTCCCTGCGCCACCGCCTATCTGGGCGGGCGGCAGTTCCGGCCCCGGCCCATCGATAAGGTGATCGAGGAGCTGGCCGGGCTCGACAACAACCGCCTCTTCCTGGTCGATAACTCCCTGGCCCAGGACCGCCAGTGGATCATGGATCTTTTCGAGGCCATGAAGCCGCTGAAGAAAAAATTCGTTTGCCACCCGATTCTCGACGAGGAAGCGGTGGTGGCCAAGGCGGCCGAGGCCGGTTGCTGGTATGTTTACCAAGCGATCTTCGACACCTCCGACGTGATCCGTAACCGGGTCAAGCGCTTGAAGGATCACGGTATCGGCGTCGAGGCGGCGGTGCTGCTGGGGCCGGACAACCAGAGTGTCGATCAGATCAAGAAGCTGGTCGATTTTCTCCTGGAGATCGATGTGGAGATGGCCGAGTTTTCGATCCTCACCCCCTTTCCGCATACCCCGGTCACCACCCAGTTCGAGAAGACCGGCCGCATCCTGCACAAGGACTGGCGGCGCTACACCACCGCCGAGGTGGTTTTCCAGCCCAAACACATGACCCCGGCAGAGCTGCAAGAGATGTACGACTACGCCTGGACCAACTTCTACAAGGGCTCCTCGCAGTCGCTCCGCATGTCGCGGCTCTTCCAGAAGGTGGTGCGGGCCGAGATGGAGGAAGGCACCTATAAGTCGCCGCCCCGGTTGACGGCGGTGCGGCGGCATTGGGAGTTGGACCGGGATTCTAACGGGTAATTCCGATAAACGTCATAACCTGGTAAATTTGCTCTGTAGAGCCAGGTAGAACTTGGATTCCCCGCATCCCGACCTTCCCCCAGTCAAGCTGGGACTGTAAAAAGTCCCTGAGGGAGAAGGAGAAACATTCCCTCTCTCCCAGGGAGAGGGTTAGGGTGAGGGGATGCAATCGAACTTTATTCTCCTCCTTGAGAGTCTTGAATGTCCTGCCGCTGTCTCCTAATTTCCACCAACCGGGTGATGACCCCGTATCCGGTCTACCCCCTGGGGGTAGCCCATCTCCTGGGCGCTTTGCAGGCGGCGGGCCACGAGGCGCGCCACTACGATGTCATGGCCAACGGCGGATTGGATGGTCTGGCTGTATTGCTGGCTGAGTACGATCCGCAGCTGATCGGCCTTTCCATCCGCAACCTGGATACGGTGGACTCCACCGCCCCCGACGCCTTCATGGACCCGGTCCAGGAGACCATGCGCTTTATCCGCGCCCATCACGCAGCCCCGGTGGTGTTGGGTGGCCCTGCCTTTTCGATCATGCCCGAGGCGGTGCTGGCCTTTCTGGCCGCCGACTACGGGGTGGTGGGCGAGGGCGAGAACCTCCTGCCCTGGCTGGCTGGAGAACTGGCGGCAGGCCGCCCCCCAGCTGAGAGAATTCTCACCGGACCTACCGACCCCTGCCCCTGGCGGCCGGTGGTTTATGACCAGCCCACCG
>Ga0334722_10004581_pt1 | contig 14257 bp, 13 predicted proteins | sample C3_bottom_MG_FD_207210 | JGI IMG/M metagenome (GOLD analysis project Ga0334722, IMG submission 207210) | Sediment microbial communities from Yellowstone Lake, YNP, Wyoming, USA - C3_bottom | ecosystem: Environmental > Aquatic > Freshwater > Lake > Sediment | place: USA: Wyoming | collected...
TAACTGAAGACGTTTCAACCCCTCATCCCGACCTTCCACCCTGAGGGAGAAGGAGAATTCCCTCGCCCTCAGGGAGAGGGTTAGGGTGAGGGAGATACTAACGTAACAACCATCGCTAAAGGTGGGGGTTTTAACCCTCCCAAAATGGGGCTTAAATTTCTCCACCATAAAGCGGTGTTGCTACCCCTCTCATCCCACAAACACCCCGATATCACAAGCATTTTACCGGCAAATAGGCTACTTTGCCTGACACTCACTCCTACGGAAGGCGACCATGCTCAACTCTAAAAAATTTACCCAGAACCCTTTCCATCAGCTCAACCCCGACCAGGTCATTACCCTGGCCGAAAAGGAACTGGGTGAGCCGTTCAGCAATCTTTGCCGCCCCATGAACAGCTATATCAATCGGGTTTACGAGTTGGAAAGCCGGGCAAAACAAGGGTTCATCGCCAAATTCTATCGGCCCGGTCGCTGGTCGCCGACCGCCCTAGCCGACGAGCACCAATTCCTCCAGGAACTAGCGGCCCACGAAGTACCGGTGATTGCCCCCCTGCCCCTTAAAGATGGGACAACCCTGGGTTGTTTCGCCGGGGTCTACTTCGCCATATTCCCTAAGAAGGGTGGGCGCTTTAGCAATGAATTCAGCGAAGAACAGTGGCTGGCCCTGGGGCACCTGCTGGGCCGAACCCACGCCATTGGGGCTCTGGCCAAACCAAGCGACCGACCGACCATTCACCCGGCCCACTCCACCCGCCAACACCTGGATTTTCTTAAACGTGGGAATTTTGTCGTGCCGGAATTGACGGAGAGTTTCTTTCAGATCGGCGATGAATTACTCGCCGAAATCATCCCGCTTTTTGCCGATCGAGAGATATTGCGGATCCACGGCGACTGCCACGCCTCCAATCTCATCTACCGGCCCGGCGAGTCGTACTACCTGATCGACTTCGACGACTTTGCCAACGGCCCGCCAGTGCAAGATTTGTGGATGCTGTTACCAGATCTGCCAGAAAAATCACTTTATGAGATCGATCTCTTCCTGGAAGGCTACGAAACCTTCCGCGCCTTCGACCGCCGCACCTTGGCCCTGATTGAACCACTGCGGGCCATGCGCTTCATCCACTACCAGGCCTGGTGCGCCCATCAGGCTGAGGATCTCAACGGTCCACCCACCCCAGACTGGGGCAGCCTTCAGTACTGGCAGCAGGAATTAGCAGACCTAAGCGATCAGCTAATCCGGATTAGGGAGACTCCAGATTTCGGCAACTGGTAGAAGTAGAAAACTAAAGCGCAAAAAAGCCCGCGTCCTCTCACGATTAGGAGAAGACGCGGGCGACAAAAAGGTTCAGCAGAGAACACGTCGCCAGGCCAAGACCATGGCCCAGCATCAATCAATCTCTCTCAGAGTGAGGCGGCCACCACCCGCCGGGTCAGTTCTTCAACCACCAACTTTATACAATCCTTAAAAGGCTCGCGGACGTTGATCACCACCACCGTGGACTTGGTGGTGGTCGGATTGTAAAATTCCAAACGATAGCCAACTTCCATGATGATTCCCCGGGTGGGGGCAACAATGGTATCACGGCTCAAAACGGTGGCAAACATTAGCAGATCCGGCTCAGCCTCCAGCTCGTAATCGACCTTTAACTGGGCCGCGCTCTTGGACTTGGCCTCGGCAATATTCTTTTTGGCCTTGGCATAGCGATCACCCATGTGTAGCTCGGCATAAAAGAACCCGGACCGATTTAATTCCGTCGAGAAATAAGCCGCGTCATCACCCCGGGCAATTTCCCAAGCCCCGGGAGCCATATCGAAGGGCCCGACAACCAAGATATGTTGACCCTTGCGAAGGGCGACTAGATCCCCACTGACAACCTGGAAATTTTTCACTCCGTCGGCCGCCCGCATTAACTGGCCAATAATTGGACCACAGGAAACCAGCGACAATACCAGAGGGATAACCAGCATTAATCTTTTCAACATTTCAGCCTCCCAAAAGGATTCTATGACATTTTAAACAATCACCACGATCCTGAGAATGCGGCATATTATTAGCGTGACAGGCCAAGCAGTCGGCAATGGTTTTGGCTTGACGATGATCAGGATTATCACTGCGATGCGGCGAAAAAAGCGGCCGATTCACCGCGCAAGACGTGCACACCAACAACAGCACGGTAAGCAAAAGCAACATATTCTTCGTCATAATATCCTTCCTTTGAAACACCTCAGGTATTCCCATTGCTTGAGAATAAGTCGTGCGTATACGCCATTTAACCAGAACTGACGCCTTCCTAATCAATACTCATTCCCATTATGATTGTCACTAGCAATCAACTGAAATAATCAAATATGGATGTCGCTCTCATTGCCAAACCCAATCGGTAGCCTATTCAAACTGGGCGCGGAAATCACGAAAGGCCTGCCGGATCTCGGCCAGCTCTTCCTTCACTCCAACTAATTCACTCTCAAGGTCGGCAAGCCGTTCATTTTCAGCCCGCACCCGCAGGGTAGACTCTTCGGGCCGCGAGGTTACCGCAATCACCTCCGATTCGACAACCACCCCGGACAGCAAATGGACATAGCGGCATTCCTTGTGGCCAGCCATTCGAGCCAGCTTCTTAAGAAATCCCATCTCGGCCAGATTCACCAAGACCTCTTCGGTTTCCTCCAACGAGGCAAAGGCATGCATCCGCTCACTGCGGCTCCGCAACTCCCCAACAGTTTGGGGCCCCCGCAGTAGAAGCAGACTGAGCAAGGCCATTTCCCTAATCACCAGTTTGTGGTGGCGAAAAAATATCTCCTCATACTTAGGCACCCGGCTAGCATCACTCTGGATCACCAGCCGCTTTCCCTTGAGACCATCCAGCCCCCGTACCACAACAACTTCATCCAGTTCCATGACCGGTTCCCGGTTGGACTTCTGATTACAGGCGGCGGTCAAAGCCTTCAGGGAAAGAGGGTAATACTCCGGAGTGGTCATCTCCTTTTCCAGAAGAGACCCCAATACCCTGGCCTCAATCTCGTTTAAAGTGTAGTCAATCATCTAAGCTCCATGTCGCGGCTGTCCCTTTACTCACTCAATACTTCTGAGCATGTTGTCTTTGATAATTTCGATGTAACTGGTCAATTCTTTTTCTGATTCACCATCCGTCTCGAAGGCGACACCATGACAAATCTGATTGGTGATGCTGTCCTCAAAGGTCCGGACAATCCGCCCCTGCTTAATCACCGGTAATTCTACTATTTCCTCATCATCCTTGGGCTGAAACTTGGGAGAAAGCGGTAAGGTGATATTGATGTCGTTGATCACGGTGTTTGGTGGGAACTGTTCCTCTTGTTTTCCGGTGCAAATCAACATACCACCGGCACTGATATCTTTGACGAAGCCCCCATCCCGAACTTGGTCATGCTCCCGGAAAACTGCTCGCGTTCCTTCGGGCACATCAACTCGGTGATACTGTCGGGTCTGGAGGCGGTAGAGGGCATCTGGATATGAGGAACTGACGGTCATATCAGGCTCATTTGCAGAGATAGTCTGGACCTGAAAAAAGCTCCAGACTCCCAGAATATCCTTGAAGTAAATCCGGAAAACATCGATGGAACTCTCGTCAAAATTATTGGGCTTGTCAATAATCATACCGTCCTGATCAAAATTGATCAGGATGGTATTGCCGTAACGGTGGCCATCCAGGGAGGCAAGCACCAACAGGACATGGTCGTCCTTGATGACGTTCAGACTTTTTTTGAGCAACTCAGGGCTGTCGAGTCGACCATAATGATCGCTCTTGATCTCCCAAGGAGCGCGCTCTAACTCCTGATCGTAAAGAGGATTGCCGGTAACCAGCGTTCCAAAGATCGAACCTGCCTTGTTATCCATAATTTTTCTCTCCCATATTTCCCGCCAAACCGCAGCAAGGGATGGCGCTTTTCACAAGCAAATGAATTAGTAATTCGTCATCTTCGACTTTTTCGAAAAAAATGGCAAGGCTGGATTATAACTTAGGCAATACTTGCTCGAATGACACGACCACAATGGCCAGAAATCATAGAGTTATTAAAAACACACCGGGTACAGCCCGAAGCCACAGCCATAAAACTCTCGCCTGCTCAGGTTCCGACCGCTATATTTGCGCAATGAAAAACACCGAACATGATTACCTGCGAATCTGGTCCGAGCAATTACTCCGTGAACATCAGCGCATCTGCTGGCAACACCAGGTGCATCTGGCCACACCCTTAATAGAGATTGGCGATGCCCAAGGCTACTGGGGCAAATGGTGGCCGACCCGCAGAACCATCGTCATCTCGGCTCGCTTAATCAGGCAACATCCATGGGAGACAGTGATCAACGTCTTCCGACATGAGATGGCCCATCAGCTAGTCAGCGAGAGCCCCAGCCAGACCAGCGCCCACGGTAGTTGCTTCTTGGCAGCCTGCGAGAGACTGGGGGTCCCACCCGAATATCGCCGCGCCGGTGGAACCTTGGTAGAACTCCAGACTCTGCCTGATCCAACTGGCCTGGACAAAACCAAGTCATTGCTGGAAAAAGTCAGAAAACTTCTGGCCCTTTCCGAATCAGCCAATGAGCACGAATCCCTTCTGGCCATGCGCAAAGCCCGGGAGCTGATTGACCAGCACGGTCTGACGACCGACGGTAGTGTCAGTGAATATTGCACCCTGGTCATCAATCTCGGTGGCAAGAGAATCTCCAGCCATCACCGGGCCATCGCCTCGATTTTAATTGATCATTTTCAAGTGGAGGTGGTTCTGTCCACCACCTATGACGCCGCTACCTGCACCTCCGGCAAATGCCTTGACCTCATCGGCCGCCCCGGACAAGTAAAGGTCGCAGAATATATTTTTTATTTCCTGACAAACCGCCTGGAATCACTCTGGCTAAAACAGCGCCAAATTCGGCCCAGCCGCGGGCGGACTGGTAAAAACTCCTACAATCTGGGGGTACTCAGGGGATTTCGGGAGAAGTTGGCCGATAAAAAACCAGCCAGAGAAACCGGGATGAGACCCGACCCAGCCAGGGCAGCTACCAACCTGCCGGTGCCTCTGAGCAATCCCGAACGCGACCAATTTCTGGCCTGTCGTTATCCGCGACTGCGTAATACCAGAGGCCGAAGTGTCAATATCGACCGGGAACATTATCAGGCAGGGCAAGAGGATGGCCGTCGCCTGGAACTACGGGCTGGGCTTGAGCGGCCGGGCAATTCGCCCATTTTACCGTTGGCTCACCTGCCCAAGGGATAAAACCCCACCAAGGCAAAGGGGGGTCAGAGACGAGAGTGAATACGCCACCGGCTAAAGCCGGTGGCTTCGTGTAACAGCTAAAGCTGGCGGGGTCGGCTTCGCCGACTTGACAATATGGAGAACGATTGATCCCCTCATCCCATCCATCTCCCTGAGGGAGATGGTTAGGGTGAGGGAGATGTTAACGTAACAACCATTTCACCTTTACGCGCATATTCAAACGCTAAGGCTGCCACCTAAAGGTGGGTTTTAACCCTCCAAAGTGGGTCAATAATAACCGGGACATTCGGGCCCATTATGATTGCGGTTCGATATAGGCGTGGATATAACCACAACCCTGATTGGGGCATTGCCAATACTTGCCGGTCTTATATAGTCCTTCCTTCTTAACCTGAAGTTGCATGGTCGCACCGCATTTGGCGCAGAGGGGCGGCCCGCTGGACTCGGCAGGTCTGGGACTCCGGGGCGTCTCGGCTGGCTTGGAAAATCGCGCTGGTGTTGCCTCGGCAACCTTGGGCTCCCGCCCGGCGGCCAGGGTTTCCCGCAGCAGATTACGGCCGATCTCGGGAAGGTTATTAATAAGTTCGACAAACTTGACCCCGTCAACAAGACTGATCTTATTGGCTGAGGCAAAGTCCCGGACGAGTTGACCGGCGGTCTCGACCGTTACCAGATAGCCGTTGTTCAGACTATGTTTAGCCATGGAATTTTTCACCTGAGCCAGTTGAATCAACTCCACTCTGGCCCCAGCCTCCGCGCACTGCAGCAAAGCAAAGGGGGCATTGCTGGACTTGCTGTAAAGCACCATAGCATCACCGATCCCCGGCATCGCGTCGGCACCGGTAGATTTGGCGGTGAAACCCATCTGGTCGAATAAAAACCGACTGGCCTTCTCAAAGGTTTCGAGATCTAGTCTTTCTAAAAAAGCGATATCCACGCGGGAACCTCATGGGCCAAAAGGTCTGGGGGAGAACAACCGTAATTGGATTTTTTATACTCGGACTTAGCAGAGCCCGGCAAGCGATATAATCGCGATCGGCCGCCGCCAAGCAAAAAGGCGCAACGCCTAGCACCAAAAAGATTTCGCAGTATTTCCTTGCCGCTTACTTCCAGTTTAGTAGCAGTTCCAGCAGTGTCCGCACCCCTACCCCGGAAGGCCCCTTGGGAACGTAGGATTTCTTGGTGAAATCCCAGGCGGTCCCGGCAATATCAAGGTGCGCCCACGGGGTCTTACCAATAAACTCCTGCAGAAAACAGGCGGCAGTTATGGTGCCAGCGGCCCGATCCTGCCCGACATTTCGAAGATCGGCCACCTCAGACTTCAGCTGCTGACGATACTCCTTGCCCAGAGGCAGCCGCCAGAGCGGTTCTCCGCATCTTTCCCCGACGGCCAATATTTTTTCGGCCAGACCATCATCGTTACTCAGCAAACCGGTACGATGGTGGCCCAGGGCGACAATAACCGCACCAGTCAGAGTGGCAATATCAATTACCACCTCAGGTCGATAATGTTTTACGCCGTACGCCAAGGCATCAGCCAAAATTAGCCGCCCCTCGGCATCGGTATTGACCACCTCGACACTTTTGCCGTTAAATTGGCTGATGATATCTCCCGGTTTCAGGGCCGCCGGTCCGATCATATTCTCGGCGGCCGGAACTAGACCAACGACGTTTATTCCAGCAGGCCGCAACTGGGCCAGGGCCTGCATAACCGCCAAGACCACCGCCCCGCCGCTCATGTCAAACTTCATGTCCTGCATCCCGGCGCCGGGCTTCAGAGAAATACCGCCGGAATCAAAGGTCAACCCCTTACCAACCAAGAGCAGGGTCGGGGCCTTGGCCATTTGTCCGCGATATTCCAGAGCGACCAGGGCCGGAGGTTGGGCCGAACCTTGGCTGACCCCAACAATGCCGCCCATGCCCATTTTTTTCAGGGCACTCTTATCGAAAACCTTGCAGGTCAAGCCAAATTTCTTGGCCAATTCTCGACCTGCCTTGACAAAATGCCCCGGAGTCAACTGATTACCCGGCTCGTTGACCATATCCCGGGCGCCATTCACCGCCGATGCTGTTATCAGGCCCAGATGAACGGCACCGGCTACAGAGCTGTCACCACCGGTATGAAGGGTGATGGACTTAATGCCGCCGCTTTCCTGCTCGGGATCTAGATCATTGCGATATTTGGCGAAACGATAGGCGCCCAGCATCACTCCTTCAACCAGGGCTTGGGCCAGATCCCCCCGGGTTATCCCGCCCATCTTTTCGGGCAAAACAATCATTAACCTCTGGGCCTTGGTGCCCAAAGCGGCGGTGACGGCAACCCCACCAGCCTCGCGGAACAGTTCCGGCGTCGGTTTATCTTTACCAATACCGACGACAATTACTCGCAACCCAGACTTACCAGCCAACACAGGTTGTTTATAAAATATTAAACTTCGCCCTGCCTGGCCTTTGAAATCCCCCAATTTCCAGGCGGCTTCCAGATAGTCAGCCACCACTACATCCGGGCAGTTCGGGGCCTGCCGGGCTTTTTCCCTGACAAAATAAACCGCCGTATCTTCATCCCCTTCGCCCAAGGGAAGATGACTAATTGCAAGCATAAAAAGTTCTCCAAGTTCTCTTTTTTCGTATTAAGTCGGTCAGAGCGCAGCCACCGGAGTTATCACCAACAGTCATTTATGACTGCCATATGTTTACACATTCTGTATAATATTGCCCAATACTTATCGGCCACCGTTTCCGGCCAGAAACGATATTTTTCATCCTTGGAGGTTTGAACTTGCTCTTGCAACTCTGTCTAACGGTGGGAATCGCCATCTTGGTTGCCGCCCTTTGCTCTCTTCTGGAGGCCGCCCTCTACTCCTTAACCAGTTCCCATATAGCCGTCATGCAGAAGGATGGCCTGACCGCCGGCCATATCCTCCAGCGCCTGAAGAGCAACATCTCTCGACCGATCACCGCCGTTCTTACCCTAAATACGGTGGCGGCCACCATGGGTGCGGCTCTGGCCGGGTCTCTGGTGGCCACCATCTTCGGCGAGCACAGTTTGGCCTGGTTCTCTGCCGGCTTCACCCTGGTGTTCTTGATTGTCGCCGAGATCCTGCCCAAGACTATCGGAGTCGCTTACAGCCGGGAGCTGGCGCCTTGGATCGCCCTGCCCCTGCAGGTGATGGTTACAACCTTGAGTCCGATCATCTGGTTCTGCCAGTTCATCACCCGTCTTTTACCAACTCCCTCCGACAAAAATCAGGCCTACGCCGAGGAGGTCCGCGCCATCGCCGCCCTGGGGCTACGCTCCGGCAACATCGACCCCCAGGAGGAAAAGGTCATCGGCAACATCCTGGAACTGAAGAAAAAAGACGTCATCGACGTCATGACCCCGCGCACCGTCACCTTCTGCCTGGACGGCAACCTGACCATCGCTCAGGCCAAAGAATACCGGGAAGAATGGAATCGCCACAGCCGGGTGCCGGTTTACGATCACACTCCCGACGAAATCACCGGCATCATTCTGCGCAAGGATCTGCTGCTTTACAACACTGAAGGTGGCGACTCTGAACACCTGGCCAAGCTGGCCGGGCCGGTACACTTCGTCCCGGAAACCGTCCCTTTAAGCCGAGTTTTGTTGGATTTCTTCGAGAAACGCCAACATCTTTTTGTGGTGGTGGATGAATACGGCAGCTTCACTGGGGTAATCAGCCTGGAAGATGTCATTGAAGAAATCGTCGGCCAGGAGATCATGGACGAATCCGATCAGGTCCGCGACATGCGCGCCCTGGCCAAGAGCCGCCGCAAGGAGCGGACGGGCAAGGGGAAGGAGCGGGTTACCTGACCACCTGGAAATTAACGGGAACCGTAAGAATAGACAGAAAGGCTGGAGATGCTTGCCGGGTTAGAAAGCAACAAAGAAGGAAATTCCCGCACCCATATCCGGGCTGCCGTTGCTTAGTCCTTTCAGAAGATAGAACTCAACGGAGGTGTTCTCGCGGAAACCCCAGACAGTTTTCAACCGCATCTCCAAGGGCGCCGCCAGCCCGGCAAAGGCGCTGGAGCCCAACCGGCAAAACAACGAGTTAGAGAGATTTTCGCTCCAGGCATAGCCAAGACCGACATCAGCCAGGAAGTAATTTCGGGCGCCGAACTCCTCGCGGGAGGAGCCCCCTTGCAAGACGTAGCGGGCTTCGGAAAAAGGCTGCCAATCACCCAGGCGCTTGGAAAGCGACAGACCGGGACCCCAATCAAAGGCGCCGGTACCCAACCCCTTGTTTTCATCGGCGGTAGGAAATTTAAGATAACCGGTAACCGCAAAATTCGGCGAACCATCGCCGTCCAGCACTAGATTATAGGCGCCAGTCAAGGTTATATCGCCCAATCCTGATTGGCTCTCTCCGCTGGACAAAATCACCCCGGCCCCCGCCCCGCCCATCATTCCCTGGCCACCAGCGCCGGTACCGGCGTTATCGGTCGCCCCAGTGCTGACCGCCATGCTGCCGGACGCCATACTGCCGGTCGCCATGTTGCTGGTTTTGCCTGAAGACAGCTTAACGAACGGCACATTCAATTCCAGATTTAGCCGCTCATTGGGGATCCAATCGAAAATCAACGGAAAGGTTGTACAGGTGCTGGTGAAATCGGTATTAAAATCCCCCTTGACGTAATCAATGCCTAGCCCTAACGAGAATTGGGGCATATCGGCGGCAAAGGTCGGCATAGTGAACAAGAGAATAATAACCGCCAGAATACCGAGCAATCTAGACATCTGCAGGAATCTCCTTCTTGACTGACGGACTTAATGACCCATCATACCGCCGCCCATCCGCATCGATGGATGCTGACCAAGCAGACCTGGTCGGCCGCCGTTCCGCCCCATCTGAGCGCCCATACCATTCCCGGCCCAGACCGGCTTCCCGGTATCGCTGCGCAGAGTAACTTCCTGCCCCCGGCTGCTTTCACTGACCGTCTGCGCCAGGATATAAATACCCCCATCCTTTCCCTGGGCCTTGGACCCCCTGACCGTCACCTCGTCGCCGATCCTAAGATCGATGCCATGTTCCGCCCAATAGCTGCGCGGTCCAAGAACCACGATATAGCGCCCCCCGGCCGCTTCGAGCTCTGCCTGAATCTGCGGATGCGTGGCATCATTCTGCACGGCCACAATCCGCCCGGCCACTGTGGTGACGGTGTTGGCGTCATAGCCCAATTCCAGATCAACGCGGCGGTCATCACCACCGCCCCACCACGAGGCCGCGGCCGACATGGGCAGAAAGAGGGCCAGACCAAGAAGCAGGGAGATGGTGAAGTTCGCCGGTTGCATGTTGTTCCCCCACGGCCGGAGGCATGCCTGCCTCCAGCCGTCGTAGCCTAGAATTATTTTCAAAACTCATCACCCCAAAAACCGCCCTTGCGGTCTCACTTCATGGGCATGGTGCTCGGCCGAGTGCCGGTCATGGTGCCGGTCATGGTGCCAGTCATGCTGCCGGTCATGGCACCGGACTTGGTCATCCCACCTTTCATGGTTCCCATTGAGCCGCCCATTGCCATGGCCTCAGCCCCAAGGGCCAAGACAAAAAGCGCCGCGACTGCCACTACTTTGATTCCGTTAGATTTCATGGTTCATGCTCCTTTGCGTAGTCTTCGGCGTCCGACCAGTTTCGGCCGCCTTTGCCTACTACCTAGACCACAAACCATGCCAAGGCCGAAAAAATAGCCGATTCACACTAATACAGACACTTATCACTAACACCTCCCGGGCAGCGGGCGGGAAACATGTGCAAAACCTGCACCACCGGGATATTTTTGCACCACCTGGCGGAACAACTATGAATTTCACCAACGGCTCTATTAACTTCACTTACCCTCTGCCAGCAGACCATATTCGCGTAAACGATATTGTAGGGTCCGCCGGGAAATCCCCAGACGTTCCGCCGCCAGACGCCGATTGCCGCCGGCCAGTTTGAGAGCGGCAAGAATCGCTTCCCGCTCCGCCCCGCGCAGGATGCCGCCATCCTGGGGTTCCGCGCCCGACGGCAGCACCCGGAGCAAATCGGGAAGTTCGTTCAGGGTGATCTCATTCCGGGCCAGGATCACCGCCCGTTCCAGGACATTGCGCAACTCGCGGATATTCCCCGGCCAATGGTACGCCCGCAGGGCTTTGGCGGCGGCAACGGCGAGGCCGGGGGCCTTGCGCCCCAAGTTGCGGGCATGGAGCCGGACAAAATAGCTGGTCAGATCGTCCAAAACCTCGCGGCGGTCCCGCAAGGGTGGCAGGGTAAGGGGAAAAACGTTCAACCGGTAGAAAAGATCCTCCCGGAAACGCCCGGCCGCCGCCTCCTTGGCCAGGTCACGATTGGTGGCCGCCACCACCCGGGCATTGGCATGGAGCTCGCGGTTGCCGCCCACCCGCTGGAAGGTGCGCTCCTGCAGAACCCGCAACAATTTGGCCTGCATCGGCACCACCATCTCGCCGATCTCGTCCAGCATGATGGTGCCGCTGGCCGCCGCCTCGAACTTCCCCTGGCGGGCGGCAACAGCTCCGGTGAAGGCACCCCGTTCATGGCCGAACAACTCGCTTTCCAGCAAGGTTTCCGGGATGGCCGCGCAGTTTACCGTGACAAAGGGGCCACCCTTGCGACCACTGGAGAGATGGAGATAGCGGGCCAGTAATTCCTTGCCGGTGCCGCTCTCACCGCCGATCAACCGGGCCACCTCCTGCATGGCCGCGCCGGCAAAGAGGATTTCCAGGGGCGGCAACCCCGCCAATTCCGCGGCATCCAGGGCCACCAAACGCCGCGCCCGCCGGTTTTCCTCCAGGAGCCGCACCACCAGGCTCCGCAGGGTTGCGGGGTCGGGCAACGGCTTGGTGAGAAAATCGCTGACCCCATCCTTGATGGCGGCCACCGCCTCCTCCACTGTGCCAAAGGCCGTGATTAAGACGAATGGGGTTCCGGCCAGCTCCTCGCGGGCGGCCTGAAACAAGGCCAGACCGCCAAGTTTGGGCATCTTGAGATCGGAGAGGACCAGATCAAAGTCCTGCTGCCGCAGCAAGGCCAAGCCAGCCGCGCCATCCACCGCCAAGGTCACCTGGTGACCGGCCCCTTCCAGGATGGTCGCCAGCAGCCCCCGAAAGGTGGCGTCGTCTTCAACGATCAGAATTCTGCCGTTCAGCACTATTCTCTCCCTCGCACAAGGCACAGGGCAAAAGCACCCGAAAAAGGGCGCCGCCACCCGGGGCCGCCTCGGCGCTGATGCTGCCGCCGCAACCGTCGATTATCTTCTTACAGATTGCCAGCCCTAAACCGGACCCCCGGGCTTTGCTGGTTTGAAAGGGCTTGAACAGCCCAGGCCGCATCGCCACAGCAATCCCTTCCCCCTGGTCAGCCACGGTGAACTCTACCTGTTTGCCGATCCGGCGCGCCACCAGGGTGACCACCCCGCCGGGGGGCGAGGCCTGCACCCCGTTGTTCAACAGATTAACCAGGACGCGCCGTAATCCCTCCGCCGGACAGACCGCCTGCAACTCTGGAGGGACATGACAATCCACCCGCACCCCGGTGCTGACAAATTGCGGCGCCAGCAAGGCCTGAACGTCCTGGACCAAGGCGGCAAGGTTAGTGGCAACGAGAGGATTTTGCATGGGCCTGGTGTAGAGGAGGATATCTTCCACCAAACCTTCCAGATGCCTTGCCTCGCTGACGATCAAGCCGGCAAAGTCCCGCTCCTTCCCCGGGGCCAGCCGCTCTTCCAAAAGTTGGCCGTAACCCTTGATCCCAGCCAGGGGATTCCTGACCTCATGGGCCAGCACCGCCCCCACCTCGCCCAGCCGTGCCAATTCATGCTGCCGTTCACTCAACCGCTGCTGCTCGACTTGGCGTTGCAACAGCCAGAAAACCCCCAGCCCCAGCAGCCAGCTAACCCCCAACAGGGAGAAGATAACGGTCATTCCCTGCCGGGCCTGGCGCATGACCGTTTCGGCGCGCCAGGTGTGCAAGGCCAGTCGCAAAACCCCAATCTCGTTGCCCCGGTGAAAGTGGGATTGAAATTCGTAAACAACTTCTCCGGTTCCCAGGCGAATCCGCGATTCGTGGAAGGTTTCCGAGGCCAGCACCGGCCGGAAACGCGCATCGGGAATGGGGCTCCCGATCAGAGCCCCATTGGTATGAAAAAGAAATTTCCCCTCGGCGGAGATCAACGCCGAATAGGCGACTTCAGGCGACATCAACGAGTTCAAGGTATCCAGCGGGACACCTCGCAAGACCAATTCTTCCATGCCCCCGGCCACGGTCAGGGCCAAACCGCGCAGAGTTTCCTCGGCCAGCGGCGCCGCCGCACGGTAGTTGCGGACGGCAAGCCAGGATAGCCCGCCGGTCAGAACGAGCGCCACCATAAGCGGTAAGAGAAAGAGCAAGAGACGACGCATGATCTCCACAAACCGCCTTATTAGTAATTAGAAAATCACGGCCAGATAGATAAGCAGCAGAATAACGATCAGAAAGTTGATCCCGATAAAGTTCTTGAGCTTGACGATGCCCTCAAAATCTTCCAGACACATGCGCCAGAGGATATAGGCCCCAGCAATGGCCCCGTTCAGCATAAAGAAGGCCGCAAGAATCTGGACCGGAAAATCCGGGATGGTGAAGGAGAGATTGGTCAGCCAGGAGAACCCGAACTGGCGGCCCAGGGTGGGCATGAATCCACCGATTCCGGCGGCAAAATATGACATCCGGTAGACCAGCTCGCCGGTAAAGGCCATGGGGATCAGGATCGGCACCAGGGGAGAAAAGCGGCCAAACATCGGGTCATCGTTGATTCCGAACAGGCGGGAACCGAATTTTATCATCGCCAGGACCACCAAAAACCCCGCCACCAGCAGGATGCTAAAAGATGCGGTCGCCGGCAACCCCAACCAAGACTCGCACAGCGCATAAGCCTCCTTATGGCGAAAGAAGCGGGCCAGCTGCGAGCCGATCAGGAAAGGGACAATGTAGGTGCAGGTGATGTA
>Ga0334722_10004582_pt1 | contig 14257 bp, 12 predicted proteins | sample C3_bottom_MG_FD_207210 | JGI IMG/M metagenome (GOLD analysis project Ga0334722, IMG submission 207210) | Sediment microbial communities from Yellowstone Lake, YNP, Wyoming, USA - C3_bottom | ecosystem: Environmental > Aquatic > Freshwater > Lake > Sediment | place: USA: Wyoming | collected...
CCTCGCCGCAGCCAGCCACTCATCGCGGCCCTCGATCGGGATCTCGTAGGTTGCTAACGCGCGCCCAACACCTGTCGGGCGCGCCACTTGCTCACGTTTGAGCGTGGAGCGACACGCCAACCCCTGAGTATCGGCCCTGAGTGCCCGATGCGGCCGGTCACGTCGGGCGGGGCGGCGAAACTGCAGCCGAACTGAGAGTCCGTGCCGACTTGACGACTTCTCAGTTATCCCGCAGACTCGCCCCGTGGTCAGCCTGTCTGAAGCCATCGATCGCATCCGCGCCGGGGCCGTCCCTCGCGAACTCGAGTCGGACCAGCTCGAGTTCAAGCAGGAGGAGTCGGCAGATCCTCGACGATCCCTCGAGATGCTCGCCGATGCCGTCGTGTGCCTCGCCAACGCCGAAGGCGGCACCATCGTCGTAGGCGTCGCGGATGCAGTCCCGGGCCGCTCGGCCTTCCGGGGCGTCTCGACCAGATTGACAGCCGACGTGATCCGGAAAGGGATCTTCGATCGGACACGACCGTCACTATCGGTGCCAGTGTCCGAGGTCTTCGAGGAAACCGCGCGTCTGGTCGTGATCACCGTCCCCAAGGGCGCGGTCCTCTATGCCAACGCCGCGGGCACGGCAACGCGACGTGTGGGCGCCGAGTGTCGTCCGTTCCCGCCCGAGGAACAGCGGCAGGCGATGGCCGCGCGGGGCTTGGCTGACTGGTCAGCAGAGACCACGGACCTCGGGATGGAGGCGGTTGCCGCCGAGGAGGTGGCGCGAGTACGACGGCTGCTGCTGCTTGCGGGCCGCGATGACCTCGCGCGGTCCGACGAACGCAAGTTGGCACGCGACCTTCGCCTGCTCAACGGCCGCGGCAAGCTCACGCGTGCCGGCCTGCTGATCCTCGGTGATGCGGAGGTCATTGCCGCCGCAATCCCGAACCACGGGTTCGCCTACCAGTACCGCGCCAGTCCCGGCAGCGAATCCTCCGCCCGCTTCCGTTCGACCAAGGGGATCCTCGCGGCGATCGAGTCCCTGCTGGACGCCGTCGCCGTTCGAAGTCGGGTCCACCCGCTGAGCGCATCGGGCGGCGTCCAGATCCAGATCCAGGATTACCCCAGGGACGCCGTCCGCGAGCTCGTCGTCAATGCGCTCGTTCACCGCGACTATGAGCTCGCGGGCGCAGTCGAGGTCGAACACTCGCCGGACTCGCTCGCAGTGACCAGCCCGGGCGGCCTCGTGTTCGGCATCACCCCCGAGAACATCCTCACCCACCCCTCAACCCCGCGCAACCGCCTGCTACTCGAGACCGTGACGGCGTTCCAGATCGCGGAGCGGACTGGCCAGGGCATCGACCGGGCGTATCGCGAGCTGCTCCGGACCGGCAAGGTCCCGCCGACGATCAGCGACGACGGCTACCAGGTCCGGGTCCTTGTCCCGGGCGGCACAGGAAACGACGCGTTTACGCGCTTCGCTGCCGAGCTCGATCCCGAGCTGGGAGGCGACGTGGATGTCCTCCTCGCGATCTCCCACCTGAGGGACTCGCGCAACATCGATGCGGCCAGGCTGGCTGCGATCGCCCAGCGATCGACGAGCGAGGCGCAGGGCGTGCTTGAGCGCCTGGCACACGCGAAGCTTCTTGGGACAACGGCTCGAACGGCCTCGCGTGCTCTGCCCACATACGTCCTGACGGGCCTCACGCTCGCAAGCCTGGGTCGCGCGGTGCGGTACCGCGTGCGCCGCGCCGACGAGACCGACCGGAAGGTGGCCGATCACATCCGCGAATACGGGCACGTGACCAACCAGACGCTCCGGCGCTTGTTCGATCTGGACGTAACTGGGGCCCGTGACCTGCTCCGCGCGCTCCAGCAGCGAGGGCTGCTCGTCAAGCTCGACCAGGGCCGCGGAGGCCCGGGGATCAGGTACGGACCAGGGCCCACGCTGCAAGCGGGCAGCACTCGAGCGTCCCGAACCGAGCGTGCGCATGCACCGGATGTCGAGCAACTCGAACTTGAGGTCGTGACACCCCCGCACGAGCGGTGAGGTTCAGGGTCATCCAGGGAGGCGACGGTCGGCGCGTCCGGCAATTGGCACCCGGACCCTTCGTATGGCATCCGCAGGTTCGAATCCTGTCGGGCGCGCCATGACAACCCCCCGCCGTGTCGGGATAGGATGGCGCCCCAGAAGGCTGGGACTAGTTGCTGCGACGGACCGGATCATGGCGGCTGCCCGCCTGTCGCACCACCGAAGGGAGCGCGCCATGCTTGGGGACCACCTCGTGTTCCCGATCCTGCTGTCGATGGACCTGGCGAAGAGCCGCGCGTTCTACCACGACACGCTCGGTCTCGAGATCGTCCGACAGGACGAGGAGCGGATCATCTTCCGCTGCGGCTCCGGCTCGCAGCTCGCGGTCACGCGCAGCACGACGGGGACCGCGGACACGCAGACCCAGCTCGCCTGGCGGGTGCCCGACCTCCGGGCCGAGCTCGCCGATCTCCGCGCTCGCGGGGTCCGGATCGAGGCCTACGCGGCGCCCGACCCGGAGACGGACGCCGACGGGGTCGCCGACATGGGGTTCGCCTGGGCGGCCTGGATCCTCGATCCGAGCGGGAACGCCCTCGGGATCATCCAGCCGAAGGGAGCCCCGGCCGATCCGCCGCGCGTGGCCTAGCCGGGGGGCCTCCGTCAGTCCCGGGCACGCTCGGCGGAGGGCATGCGTCCGGCGCGCGCGAAGCGCTCACCGGGCAGCGCGGCGAACTCGTGGACGCGCACCGAGGCACCGTGCACGGTCGAGGGTCGGGACGCCTGGAGGTGGCGCGGCTGCGGTCGGACGGGCGGGCGAGCCGGGTGGTTCGGCGCCTCGCCTCGGTGGGCGGGCATCGGTCGCCCAGGGGCGGTGCGCAGGCGGATGGGCTGGGGGCGGATCGTCCGGTCCGGTTCGAAGCCGGCCACCATCTCCGTGGGGATGGGGCGGCCCAGGAGCCGCTCGATGTCCCGCAGGAGCCGGGCCTCGTCCACGCAGACGAGGGAGATGGCCTGGCCGTCGGTGCCCGCCCGGCCGGTGCGGCCGATGCGGTGGACGTAGTCCTCGGTGACCATGGGCAGTTCGAAGTTCACCACGTGCGGCAGCGCGTCGATGTCGATGCCGCGGGCGGCGATGTCGGTCGCCACCAGCACGGCGACCCTGCCCGCCTTGAGATCGGCCAGGGCGCGCACGCGCTGCGGCTGGCTCTTGTTGCCGTGGATCGCGGCGACGGCGAGGCCATCCTTCGTAAGCTGTTCGGCGAGCCGGTTGGCGCCGTGCTTGGTGCGGGTGAAGACGAGCGCCTGACCGATCCGCCCGCTGCGCACGAGGTGGCTGAGCAGCTCGCGCTTGCGCTCGCGGTCGACGGGCACGACGAGCTGGCTGACCAGCTCAGGGGCGGTGTTGCGACGGGCGATCTGGACGTAGGCCGGATCGGCCAGGATGCCGGCCGCGAGGCTCCGGATCTCGTCCGAGAAGGTGGCCGAGAAGAGCAGGTTCTGGCGGCGTGCCGGGAGCAGGGCGAGGATGCGGCGGATGTCGCGGATGAAACCCATATCGAGCATGCGGTCCGCTTCGTCGAGGACGAGGATCTCCACGCGCCCGAGGTCGATGGTCCTCTGCGAGACGTGGTCGAGCAGCCGCCCCGGCGTGGCCACGACGATCTCCGGGCCGGCGCGCAGCGAGCGGACCTGGGGATCGAAACCCACGCCGCCGTAGATGGTCGTGGAGCGCACGGGACGCGCGGCGCCGTAGGTGCGCACGCTCTCCTCGACCTGTAGCGCGAGCTCGCGCGTCGGGGTCAGGACGAGGGCGCGGATGGGCGAGCGGCCGGGGTGGCGGTCGCGGGATGCGTGCAGGCGCTGCAGCATGGGCAGCACGAAGGCGGCCGTCTTGCCGGTGCCGGTCTGGGCGCCGGCAAGCAGGTCGCGGCCGGCGAGGACGAGCGGGATGGCCTCGGTCTGGACCGGGGTGGGCTCGCTGTAGCCCTGGTCCGCGACGGCGCGGAGGAGCTCGGGCGTGAGCCCGAGTCGATCGAAGGACATGGGAGAGAAGCTCCTGGCTGGGCCCTCCCGCGTGGCTCGCGGGGCCCGGTCAGGGCGTGAGGTGGATCGGGATCGGACGGTGGGATGACCGGGGCGCAGACCGGTGCGCCCGTCGAACACGAGGGACGAAGGATACCCGACGCGGGCCGAACGCGCCCGAGTGGTCCCGCACGCGCTCCGCCGGAGGGCTAGAGCCCGAAGAGCCCGAGCGCCTCGATGGCGATCCAGAGGGCGAACAGGAGCCCGAAGAGGAGCACGGCGACCAGCGCGATGCGGCGCAGGTCCTGGGCCACGTAGACGTACTCCTCCGCCGCGCGGGTCGCCAGCAAGCTGCCGGGGCGGACGCGGCCGGTGCGGAGCTGGTTCGGGACGACCGCGCGTTCCAGCTGGGAGGCGGCCGCCGCCGGGCGCCCCTCGACGATGGCCTCGGCCGCGATCGCCGCGGCTTCCAGTGGGCTGGCCGAGCGCGGCTGGCGATCGCCGCGGCCGCGCTGGCTGGGTCGGTTGGGCGGGGGCCGGCGCGCGCCGCGCGTCCGTTTGCTCACGTCTGGTCGTCCTCGTCGTCACGGGTGGCTGCCGGGTCACGGCCTCGGCCGCCCGCAGGATAGCGCATCGGCCCCACGCGGACGTCCGGCGGCGCGTGCGAGAATCCGCAGGTGCCCGACCTCGGACCCGCGCTCCCGCTCATTGCCCTGCTCGCCTTCGGCGCGACCTTCGCCTGGGTGCTGCTGCTCACCCGCCGCGTCCGGGACCTGCGGCGCCGCCTGGCCGGGATCACGCGGGGCGCCGAGGGCCGCTCGCTGGAGGCCATCCTCGAGGCCCATCTCCGCCGCGTCCACGAGGTGGATGACGAGCTGCGCACGGTCGAGCGGCGCACGACCGCGCTCGAGGCGCAGGCGCGTAAGGCCGTGCAACGGGTGGGGCTCGTCCGCTTCAACCCGTTCGAGGACACCGGCTCGAACCAGAGCTTCGCGCTGGCGCTCCTGGACGAGGATGGCGATGGCGTCGTCGTCTCCAGCCTCCACTCGCGCAACGCGACGCGGCTCTATGTGAAGCCGGTCGTGGCGGGAGGGACCGAGACGGCGCTGTCCGCCGAGGAGGCCGAGGCGCTGCGGGCGGCCCGGGCGCCGCGAGGGACCGACCGTCAGGCGTGACACCCTAGCTGGCACGTCGCGTGGCGACGATGCCGCACGTGACCAGCCCCCTGCCCCTCCCTCCCGCTTCCTCCACTCCTATCCCGGGGACCGCGCCGATCTCCCTGGAGGCGGTGGCGGGACTCCTGCGTGGCCTCGACCGAGCGCAGCGCCGGGCCGTCACGCACGGCGACGGACCGCTGCTCGTCCTGGCTGGCCCGGGCACCGGCAAGACGCGCGTCGTGACGCATCGCATCGCCTGGCTCATCGCCACCAGGCGCGCGCGGCCGGAGGAGATCCTGGCCCTGACCTTCACGGAGAAGGCCGCCGACGAGATGCAGGCACGGGTCGACCGGCTCGTGCCGTATGGGCAGGCCGGCACGGCCATCCACACCTTCCATGCCTTCGGCGACCGTCTCATCCGCGATCACGTCTTCGAGCTGGGGCTGCCCGGCGAGCCGCGCGTCCTCGGCCACGCCGAGGCCGTGGTCCTGCTCGCGAGCCGCATGGAAGCGCTCGGTCTGAGCATCTTCCGGCCGCTCGCCGAGCCGACGCGTTTCCTTGGCGCCCTGGTGGACCTCTTCGGGCGGGCCCGGGACGAGGACGTCGAGCCGGACGCCTATCGGGCGTACGCCGAACGACTCGCCGCGGCGGTGGACGACGAGGCGACCTCTGACACTGCCGCGCGCCAGCTCGAGCTGGCCGGCGCCTATGCGGCCTATGAGCGGCTGCTCGTCGGGGCAGGCGCCATCGGTCACGGCGAGCAGCTGGGACTGGCGTTGCGGCTCCTGCGCGAGCATCCCGCCGTGCGCGAGGAGCTGCGGGCGCGCTATCGGTACCTGCTCGTCGACGAGTTCCAGGACACGAACCCGGCCCAGCTCGCCCTGCTGCGTCTCCTCGTCGGGTCCGGCCGCAACGTGACCGTGGTGGGCGACGACGACCAGGCCATCTACGCCTTCCGCGGCGCCGCGCTGGAGAACCTGCTCGGCTTCGGCCAGGCCTTCCCCGGGGCGCGCACGGTCGTGCTGCGACGCAATCATCGCTCGCGCGCGCCGATCCTGGAGGCCGCGCGGCGCCTCATCCGGCACAACGATCCGCACCGGCTGGAGGTGCGCAGCGGTGTCGACAAGGGGCCCTGGCCGGCGCGGCGCGCGCGCCCGCGGCCGTTGACGGCACGGGCCTTTGCCACGGTCGCCGACGAGGCCGACTGGGTGGCCGGCGCGATCGCCGCCCGCCTGGCCAGGGGAGTCCGGCCGCGCGAGATGGCGATCCTGGTGCGCACGAACGCCGACGCCGACCCCATCCTGCGCAGCCTGGACGTGACCGGCGTCCCATGGCGCTTCAGCGGCGCGTGCGGCCTCTACGCCCGGCCGGAGGTCCGGGAGCTGCTGGCCTTCCTGCGCGTCGTCGCCGACCTCGGGTCGAGCGTGGAGCTCTACGCCCTCGCTACAGGCGAGCCATACAGCCTCGGGGGCGAGGACCTGACCACGATCCTGGAGCGTGCACGGCGGCGCCATCGGTCGCTGTGGGAGACCCTCGTCGAGATAGTCGAGCAGCCGGGGGTGCTGCGTCTCGAACCGGCCACGCGTACGAACGTGGCACGCCTCGTGGCCGACCTGCGGTCGGCCTGCGAGATGGCCCACCGGCGGCCGGCCGGCGAGGTCCTCTACGATCACCTGAAGCGCAGCGGCCGCCTGGCGCGGCTCATCGCCGCCGGGCCGGCCGGCGAGGAGGCGCTGGGGGACGTCGCTCGCTTCTTCAGCGTCGTGCGCGCCCAGGGTTCGCTCCTGCCCGATGATCGCGTCGCCGTCCTGGCGACCCACCTGCAGGCCCTCGTCGAGGCGGGCGATGCGCCGGCGGCGCCGGTGGACGACGACGTGGACGCCGTCTCGGTCCTCACCGTGCACAGGGCGAAAGGCCTGGAGTTCCCGGTGGTCTTCCTCGTGGGTCTGGCCGACGGGCGCTTCCCCGGACGCGGGCGGCGCGAGGCGATCCAGCTGCCGGTGGAGTTGCGCCGGAGCGCCGCGGGCACGGAAGGGGAGGCGCCGCACGCGGAGGAGCGGCGGCTCTGCTACGTGGCCATGACCCGCGCCCGTGACGAGCTTCACCTGAGCTACGCGGAGCACGCGGAGCGCGGCCGCGTCCGTCGCCCATCGCCCTTCCTGGCCGAGGCCCTGGACGCGCCGGTCATCCCGGCGCCGGCGGCCATCGCACCCGGAGCGCTGGAGGCGATGGCGGAGCGCCCGTCGGCGGTGACCGTGGCGCGGGGGACGCGTGTCGCCGGAGAGCCCCTCGTGCTGAGCTACTCGCAGCTCGACACGTATCTCTCCTGCCCGCGGAGGTTCCAGCTGCGCCACGTCCTGCGCGTGCCGGAGCCGCCGCACCACGCGCTGGTCTACGGCAGCGCCCTGCACCAGGCAGTGGCGGCGTTCAACATCAGCCGGGCGAAGGGGACGCCGCTCGACGATGCCGGCATCCTCGCCGCGTTCGAGGCCCACTGGTCGAGCGAGGGCTTCCTGTCGCGCGATCACGAGGAGGCTCGCTACGCCGCGGGCAGAGAGGCCCTGCTCCGGTTCCGCGCCGCGGAGCTGGCGACCGGCGCACCACCTGCGAGCGGCATCGAAGAGCGCTTCAGCTTCGCGCTCGACGGGGACCGCGTGGACGGGCGCTTCGACCGCGTCGACGAGACGCCCGCGGGCACCGTCATCACCGACTACAAGTCGAGTGACGTGCGCGACCCGGTCAAGGCCCGGCAGCGGGCGCGGGAGTCGTTCCAGCTCGCCATCTATGCGCTCGCACACGAAGCTCGGACCGGGTCCGCGCCGGCCGCGGTCCAGCTCCACTTCCTCGACTCCGGCGTGGTGGGAAGGGTGCCCGTCGAGGACCGGCGGCTGGAGACGGCGCGGGCACGGATCCGGGTCGCCGCGGACGGTATCCGGGGACGCGACTACGCGGCCCGCCCGGATCTCATCGCCTGCGGCACCTGCCCGTTCCGGCGCATCTGCCCCGACACCGTCGCATGAACGGCGCGGGGCCCGCGCCGACGGCGCTCGTCGGGCCGCTAGACTCGGGCGCGATGTACCCGCGTGACCGCCTCTCCAGCCTGGGCCTCTTCGGCGCGGCGCTGCTCGCGTGGGTGGTCGTCGCGCTGCTCTTCACGACCCGTTCACCGGTCGGCGACGTGGCCATCCAGATGACCGGCGCGGCGCTGGTCGGGGTCGCCTTCGCGCTGACCATGATGCCCCTCTTCTGGCTCGCCGCATTCAGCCGTCACCGCCGCATCGCCTACAAGGGCGACTGGGTGCGGGCGGTCCGCCGCGGCGTCTGGGTCGGCCTCGTGGTCGGGTTCCTTGTCGTGCTGCGCAGCCAGGATGCCTTCAGCTGGCCCCTGGCGCTCTTCGTCACGGTCATGGTCGCCTTCGTCGAGGTCAGCCTCTCGGTCGAGCGCTGAGGGGCGCACGGGCCCGGATGCGCCCACCGGGCCACCGGGGGTAGGATTGCGCGGCGCCCCGCTGGACCCTGTCCCGGAACCGGCGGCGCTCCCCCGGGAGCCTTCCGTGGCCGAACCCACCCGTCCCGACTTCGCCGCCATGCACGGCTGGGATAGACCCTACGAGACGTACGGCGAGCGGGACCTGCCGACCTACGTGGGTCTGCAGACCTACTGCAAGCGGGACCCGGTGGGCGACGTCGACGAACTGATGCGCCGTCGTCCCGACGTGGCCATCGTCGGCGCCCCCTTCGACGACGCGGTCAGTCATCGCGCGGGTGCGCGCTTCGGGCCCCGGGCGATCCGTCAGGCGACGTACACCGACGGCGAGCACTCGCTCCAGCTCGAGGTCGAGCCCTGGGCGGAGCTGGACGTCGTCGATGCCGGTGACGCGAACATCGTGCCCGCCTGGCTCGAACGCGGCCACGCCCTCATCTACCGCAAGGTGCGCGACGTGGCGGCCAGTGGCGCGGTGCCCATCGTGCTCGGCGGCGACCACTCGATCACCTGGCCCTCGGCCACCGCGGTCGCCGAGGCGGTGGCGCCGCGGCGCATCGGCATCGTCCACTTCGACGCCCACGCGGACACGGCGCCGGACGACTACGGCGTGCTGGCCGGCCACGGCACGCCGATGCGTCGCCTCATCGAGTCGGGCGCGGTGCTGGGCAGGAACTTCGTGCAGGTCGGCCTGCGCGGCTACTGGCCCGGCCCGGCGGTCTTCGCCTGGATGCAGGCGCAGGGCATGCGCTGGCACAGGATGCGCGAGATCGAGGAGCGCGGCGCGGAGGCGGTCATCGACGACGCCATCGCCGAGGCGCTCGACGGCCCCGACATGATCTACCTTTCGATCGACGTGGACGTCGTCGATCCCGGCATGGCCCCCGGCACCGGCACCCCGGAACCGGGCGGGCTGCTGTCGCGGGAGCTGCTGCGGGCGGTGCGCCGCATCGTGGGCCGGGTGGAGCTGGCCGGCATGGACATCGTCGAGGTGTCGCCGCCCTACGACCACGCCGAGATCACGGCCATGCTCGGCCACCGCGCCGCCCTCGAGGCGATCAGCGCCCTGGCCGTGAAGAAGCGCGACGGCGGGCGCGTCCGACTCGCCGACTGATCGAACCATCTCACCATCCCGATCGCCGCATGGGGAGTCTTCCGTGAGCGTTGATCTGAGCGCCACGCCGGCCGCGCCCTTCGCCGAGGCCAAGGCCCGCGTCGCCGCCGCGGTGGCCGCCGCACGGGACACGATCCTCGAGCTCAGCCACGCCATCCATGCCGACCCGGAGCCCGCCTTCGAGGAGCACCGCGCCGCCGCCCGGGTGGCTTCGGTGCTGGCGCGCCATGGCTACGCGGTCACCCATCCGGCGGGCCGTCTGGCCACGGCCGTGCGCGCCACCCTGCCCGGCGGCCGTGGAAGCGCTGGGCCGCGCATCGGCATCCTCGCCGAGTACGACGCCCTCCCGGGCCTGGGCCACGGCTGCGGCCACAACACGATGGCCGCCTCCGGGGTCGGCGCGGCCATCGCGCTGGGGGCAGTCGCGCCCGAGCTGGCGGGCGAGATCGTCTTCCTGGGCACGCCCGCCGAGGAGCGCGGCTCGGGCAAGCAGTTCATGCTCGACGACGGGCTCTTCGACGGGCTCGACGCGGCGCTGCTGTTCCACCCGTCGGACCGCACGCACGTTGGCTGCGCCCTCCTCGCCAGCGAGGACGTCGAGGTCACCTTCAGCGGCCTCCAGGCCCACGCAGCCTCGGAGCCGTGGATGGGACGCAACGCCCTCGATGCGCTCGTCCTGCTCTTCGGGGCCATCGGCCTGTGGCGCCAGCAGCTCCCCCTCGACGCGCGCGTGCACGGCATCGTCCTCGAGGGCGGCACGGCCGCCAACATCATCCCGGACCGCGCCGTCGGTCGGTTCATGATCCGCAGCATGCAACAGGCGCGCTTCGAGGAGATGCGAACGCGCTTCCGCGACCTCGTGAGCGGCGCGGCCCTGGCCACGGGCACGACGGGCACGGCCGTCTTCTCGGGCGGCTCCTCGACGATGAAGGGCAACGCCACGCTGGCCGATCGCTTCCGCGCCAACCTCGCGGCCTACGGCGTGGCCGACCAGGGCGTGGATCTGGGGCATCTCGGCAGCTCGGACATGGGCAACGTCAGCTGGGTCCTGCCGACGATCCACCCCTCGATCGCGATCTGCGACGAAGGGGTCCCTGGCCACTCGATCCTCTTTCGCGACGCCGCGGCCACGCCACGCGCGGACGAGACGACGTTGCTCGCGGCGACCATCGTCGCCCAGACCGCGTACGAGCTGTTCGCCGACCCGAGCCTCGTCGACGCGGCCTGGCGCGAGTTCCGCGGTGGCTGAGGCCGCCCTCTCGGGGACGCGTGCCGAGCTGCTGGCGCGCTGGTACGACCTCGACCTGGGGGACGACCCGGGAGATCTCGACCTCTACCGCGCCCTCGCCGCACGCACCGGCGGGCCGATCCTGGAACTGGCTGCGGGCAGCGGCCGCATCGCCGTCGCGCTGGCGGCCGCCGGCCACGACGTCGTCGGCGTCGACCTCGATCCCGCCATGCTCGGCCGCGCCCGGGCTGCCTGGGATCGGGCCCGGGGACGGACCGGGCGCCACCGCATCGGCTCGCTGGAGCTCGTTGAGGCCGACCTGCTCGAGGTCGCGCTCGGGGCGCGCTTCGGGCTCGTCGTGCTCGCCCTCAACGCCTTGCTCCTGCTTGGGACCGCGGAGCGCCAGCAGGCAGCCCTCACGACGATGGCCCGTCATCTTCGCCCCGACGGTCGCGCGGTCGTCGACGTGTGGCTGCCCGGCCCCGACGACCTCGCCCTGTACGACGGCCGCCTGCTGCTCGAATGGGAGCGTGCGGACGAGGCCAGCGGGCAGCGCGTGGCCAAGCTGGCAGCGGCGCGCCATGACCCGGCCACGGCGGTGGTGGAGCTGGCCACGATCTTCGATGCCTGGCCGGCCGAAGGCGGCGCGCCGAGCCGCGTCTCGCGCACCGACCGACTCCGCCTCGTCGGCGCCGCCGAGCTGCAGCGCATGGCGGAGGCGGCGGGCCTGCGCGTCGAGATCGTGGGCGGGGACCACGAGCTGACCCCGTTCGGCCCGGGCGCCGAGCGGGCGGTGCTCGTCGCCGGCTTGGTATAGTCGGCCACGTGTCCACTGCCGCAGGCCAGATCCGGCTGCTGCTCGTCGAGGACGTCCCGCAGGTCGCCCAGTACGTTCGTGGCCTGCTGAACGCCCAACAGCAGATCAGGCTCCTCGACGTCGTCAGCGACGGCCGCAAGGTGCCGGGCCTGGTCAAGGAACTGCGCCCGGACATCGTCATCGTCGACGCGCTGCTGCAGGGCAAGGTACGCGGCCTCGCGGTGGCGGCCAACCTGCGCGACGGCGACCTGCGGCTGCCGACGATCGTCCTGACCGTGCCCCAGAACCCCGTCCAGCGCGACCCGTCGAAGGGCGTGGACCACGTCCTGAGCATGCCCTTCAGCGGCTACGAGCTGATCAACCTCCTGCAGGCGGTGGCGGCCGAGGCGGAGGCCTCGACGCCCGAGGGCCGCTCGTTCGTCTTCTCCATCTTCGCGCCCAAGGGCGGGGTGGGGAAGACGACGATCGCGTTCAACCTCGCGGTGGCGCTCGCCCAGCTGAACGAGGTGAAGACGGTGCTGGTGGACGGGAGCCTCCAGTTCGGCGACCTGCGCTCGCTCCTGCGCGTTCCCGCCGACACCCCGTCGATCCTCGACCTGCCGACCGACCGCATCGCCGAGAGCGACCTCTCCGACGTCCTCTGGCGCGACCCGTCGGGCATCGACATCCTGCTGGCGCCGCCGCGCGTCGAGATGCACGAGATGCTCACCGTGCGCGATGTCGAGAAGGTCCTCTCGATCCTGCGGCGGGTCTACTCGGTCGTCGTCATCGACACGCCGGCCGCGGTCGGCGAGATGGCCATGGCCTTCCTCGACGCCAGCGACGTGGTCGTCGAGATCGTCACCTACGACTCGACGACGATCGTCAACACGCGCTCGATGGCCGAGTTCTTCCGGTCCATCGGCTATCCCCCCTCGAAGATCCGTTACCTGCTGAACCGTGCCGATTCGGCCGGCGGCATCGACCCGGCCTCGCTCGCCGCGGCGCTCGGTCGAGAGCCGGAGTTCCGGCTCTCGAGTGCCGGCGAGCTGGTCGTCCAGTCGAACAACCAGGGCATCCCCTTCGTCCTCGCCGACCCTGGCGCACAGGTCAGCGCGGAGATGGCGCGTATCGCCACGGACCTCATGGCGCTTGCCTCGGCGGGCGTCGCGGAGCCCGTCAAGCGACGGCGCTGACGGCGATGGCCGACGCGCGCCCGATCGGCTTCTTCGATTCGGGGGTGGGTGGCCTGACCGTCCTGCGGGAGGTCATGCGGCGGCTTCCCGACGAGTCGACGGTCTACCTCGGGGACAACCTGCGGACGCCCTACGGCCCACGCTCCGACGACGAGGTGCGACGCTTCAGCCTGGAGTGCCTCGACGAGCTTGCCGCGCGCGAGGTGAAGGCCATCGTCGTGGCCTGCAACACCTCGAGCGCGGTGGCCCTGCCGCAGATGCGTGCCCGCTACGACCTGCCCATCGTGGGGGTCGTGCGGCCGGGCGCGACGGCGGCAGCCCTGGCCACGCGCAGCCGCCGGGTGGGCGTGATCGCGACGCCGGCCACCGTCCGCTCGCGCGCCTACTTCCACGCCATCAAGGACGAGGATCCCTTCGTCGAGGTCTACGAACACGCCACGCCCGCCCTCGTGCCGCTGGTGGAGGCCGGTCGCCTGGATGGTCCCGAGGTCGAGGCCGCGGTCCGCGCAGCGCTGGCGCCGCTGCTCGGGGAGCGCGGTGCCGACGGCGAGTTCGTCTTCCCGCTGCCGGAGCACGAGCGCATCGACACCCTGCTGCTCGGCTGCACGCACTACCCGCTGCTGGTACCGGTCCTCGAGCGCTCCGTCGGCGATGGCATCGCCATCATCGACTCGGCCTCGGCCACCGCAAGCGCGCTGGCCGGCCTGCTCGAGGTGAACGGCCTGGCCGCCTCCGCGGGCGCCGCCGCGATGCACCTCCAGCTGACGACCGGGGACGCGGCCGTCTTTCGCCGCACCGCCGAGCGGCTCTTCGGCAGCCTGTTCCCGACCGTGGAGCGCGTCGTGCTGCGAGGTGCGGCGTGAGCGCCGGCCGCGCCGTCGCGCTGCGCCCCCGTCGCGTGAGGACCTGGCAGCTGGGTCTCGTGGTCGGCCTGGCGGCCGGGGTCGCGGCGGATTGGATCGGGCGTCGCGCGGAGGCCGTCGCCCGGCTCGGACTGGTGGACTGGCCCCAAGCGGAGGCGATCGCGGCGAAGCGCCTGCGCGCCGCTCCGGGCGCCCTCGACCCGACCGAGCTGGCCGCCGTCGAACCGGACTGGGCGGACATCATGGCGCGCATCGTGCCCCGACTCGAGGCGCGCCTGGGCAGGCCGCTGCCGGGGGTCGTCGAACGCCACGCGGTCGTCGATCGCGCCGGCTGGGCGGCGGCGAACATGGGCACGTTCCGCGAGCTGGTCGCCCGGCTCGAG
>Ga0334722_10004583_pt1 | contig 14254 bp, 13 predicted proteins | sample C3_bottom_MG_FD_207210 | JGI IMG/M metagenome (GOLD analysis project Ga0334722, IMG submission 207210) | Sediment microbial communities from Yellowstone Lake, YNP, Wyoming, USA - C3_bottom | ecosystem: Environmental > Aquatic > Freshwater > Lake > Sediment | place: USA: Wyoming | collected...
CAGATCCACAAACTGCCGGGCGGTGCCATGGGCAGCAGCCTGGAGCAGGCGGCCAAGGGCGGCTTCCTCGACAAAATGCCGGAGATCCTCCATAAGGAACTGCCCAAGGTCCAGATTGAGTTGGGCAACTATTGGAGCGTAACGCCTGGTTCCCAGATTCTCTGGACCACGGCGGTGAGCAACGTGCAAGGCGGCGAGCGCTACGGCAACTGCTCCGGCGACCTGAAAAATCTGCTGCTTGGCAAGTATGGGCCGTTTCCCTTTTATCCGCCGCCCGACTGGATCTACGAGAAGGCCTTTGGCCCGGATTGGAAACAGGTGCTTGAGCGGGATGGCGGCATGGAGGCCATTGAGGATATTGATCTGGAGAAGGAGCGCAAGGCCTTGGCCGACAAGCTTGGTTCCGTACCCACCGAGCAGCAGTTGGTCACCTATCTCCAGCACCCAAATGATGCGGTGAATTTCTTCCGCTTTGAGGAAAAGTTCGGCAAGGTCTATGTGTTGCCGCCGAGCATTCTTTTCCGGCGGGGCGGTTTTAAGCTGGGAGAAACCATTGCCTATAAAGACCATACCGGCAAGGAGCACATCGTCGAGATGGGCCCCATGCAGGAGAATGAGGACGGATCAGAAACCAACGTCTATCTCAATATCGATCACCACCAACGGCATTTTGTTTTTGAAAATGCCGTGGCCCAAGCTGGCGAGGCAAAGGCAGCCAAGCTGAGCAAGAAGGAGATCGAGGACCTGGCCAAGGCCGGCGATGTCCGGGCGCCTTTTACTGCCAATATCTGTGAGATTTCCGTTCAGGAAGGCCAGGAAGTGAAGGCAGGAGAGAAGCTGGTGGTTCTTGAGGCCATGAAGATGCAAACCCCGGTGAACAGCGAGGTGGACGGGGTGGTCGGCAAGATTGTCGCCAAAGTGGGTGACGCCGTGCAGCCCGGCGATGAGTTGATCAAGGTGACGCCCGCGGCCTGAGCCGAAGCGATTGTCTCAGAATAGTAAAGGCCCGTGTGCACTGTGTGTCCACGGGCCTTTTTTGTGAGCAGTGTTTTAACTGTTGATCTGGATGATCGAGTTTTCCATGCCAAAGGGATTGGGGCAACAGGCGTCGTTTTGGGGGTCTGTCCACCAGTCGCCATCAACGAGAAAAAGGTATTCGTAGCGTCCGGGTTTGAGCTGTACCTTTTTTCGGCAGATACCGTCCTTGAACTTGCGCATCTGGAAACCTTCGGCCTGCCAGCCGTTGAAATCCCCCACTAGAAAAACCTCCCTGGCCTCGGGAGCCATCACCGTAAATTCGATGGATGATGGCGCGGTTGGCCGTGATTTTTTGGCGGCGGGTGCCTTTTTTGCCTTCTCTTTGGTTGCCATGGTTTTTCCTCCCTTGCTGTGTATTGCGGATGAGCACTATGCCAAACATCAGCGTGATTTTTTGCAGGGAACTATTCCCATGATGCGGGAAAGCCGGGGGAAAAGTCAAATGGAAAAATCAGGGAGAGGTCAGGGAGCAAAGGTGAGGCGATTGAAGCCTCCTTGGGCAAACCAGGGGCGGGTGGCTTCGATGCCGTCCAATTCGAGGATCAGGACTTCGAGGATGAGATAGACCTTGGTGCCCTTGCGTACGCAGGCGGTGAGGGTGTCGCCGTGGTGGCCCAGGGCGGCATGGAGATGGATGCGCGGCTCGGTTTCATCCCAATAGATGGAGCCGCTGCCCAGGGTTTCCCGAGCGCCGTCTATCTGCGCCCAGACCGGCTCCGGGGGCATGACCGGTTCCTTGGGACCGGTAACCACCCCGGCCTCGCGCAGGCCGCCCAAAACATGGAACCAGGCGCAGCGGATATTTTCTGTGATGATGAGCTGCCGCAACCCATCGAGAAAGTCATCCCCTTCGTCAAAGCGTACGGTGAAAACCCGGTTGATCGAGCCGGTGCGGTATTCCATGGCGTTCTTATGCCTCGTCGCTGTCGCTGGTGGGCGGAGTTTTCTCGCTGAACTGCTGGCGTTCCATGGCGGCGTGCAATTGCCGGAACATCTCCCGGCGATGCACTGGCTTTCTGGTGGCGGCATAGCGCAGGGCCGATTTTTTTAGGGCATTGTGGTCCAGGGCCGGAAACCTGCGGCAGGCCACGGCAATGGTCTCGGACTGCCAGCTTTCCGTGAGGTGTTCTTGGTCCCGTTGGGCTTCTTCCCGCGCTTCGATCACTTCGGTGATAATGTCTTCCCGCAGCCGTTCCAGCTCATGGAATTCCCCGGCTTGCTTGAGATGGGAACCCTTGCGTTCCGTCAGGAAGGCAAGCACCTCATCGGATCCGGTTTCCCGCAGCATGCCGGCGATGAATTTGGTCTGCCGTTTGAGTGCGCCGCCTTTGAGGTCGCGGGAGTTGAGCAACTCTGTTTTTAACAGATCGTCGGCGGGCAGTTTTTTGATCAGGGCCGGGGAGAGAGCAACCAGTTCCTTGGCGATCTCTTCGATGTTCTTGGCCTGCCGTTTCTTTTCCGAGCGGCTCACATAGATTTCTTGCTGGTCGGTATCTTTGCTGCTTGATTTTTTAGTTGCCATGCAAGTTCTCGCTACAGTAGTATTTCGCGTAACTGTGCAGCAGCACCGCATCTGCTTCGCAGTCTCGCAGTGCTCGCTTAGCTGTCATCGGCCTGCTCGTGTGCACTAGCACACTTCGCAGGCCTCTTTCGCGCATCTGCAGCACTGCTGCACAGTTACATATCTTGGACTAGCCTTGGTTTTTGGCTCCAAGCTGGATAGTTACGTACGCAGTTATCTTCCTGGGACAGTATCATTGCCCGCAAGTTTTATAAACAAAAAAGGGGACCCATCATGCATTCCCAATCCTTCACCGTCACCCAACCCACCCGGATTCGTTTTGGAGTGGACGCGATCAACGACCTCCCCGCCCTGGTAAAAGAACTGGGCGGCAGCAAGGTTTTTCTCGTTGTCGATCCGGGCCTTATCAAAGCCGGGCTGGTGGAGCGGATCACCGCGCCCCTTGCCAAGGCCAAGATTGCCTTTGAGCTTTACGATAAGGTTGATCCCGAGCCGGGGCTGAAGCTGGCCGACAACGGCGCCAAGCTGGCCAAAAAAGCAAAATGCGACTGCGTGGTCGGCGCGGGCGGCGGTTCGGCCATGGATGTGGCCAAGGCTGTCAGCATTCTGCTCACCAACGGCGGTAAGGCCGAGGATTACCTGGGCCTGGGCAAGATCAAGAAGCCTGGGGTGCCGAAGATCATGATCCCTACCAGCGCCGGGACCGGGGCTGAGGTCACCTTCACCGCCGTGTTCATCAATGAAAAGACCAAGTCCAAGGGCGGGATGAACGGCGATCCGCTGTACCCGGAGGCCGCCATTCTCGATCCGGCCCTCACCGTGTCTCTGCCCCCGAATATCACCGCCACCACCGGGGTGGACGCCCTGACCCATGCCCTGGAGGCTTTTGTTTCCACTCAGGCCCACGCCATCTCCGACATGTATGCCCTGGAGGCCATCGACCTGATCAGCTCCAATCTGGTCAAGGCCTATGCCCACGGCGGTAATCTGGAGGCCCGTTCCAACATGCTCCTCGGCAGTTTGCTGGCTGGCAAGGCCCTGGCCACCGCCGGCGTCGGCCTGGTGCACGCCATGGCCTATCCCCTGGGCGGCATGTTCGGCATCCCGCACGGGCTGGCCAATGCAGTGTTGCTCCCCTATGTGATGGCCTACAACCTCATCGGCAACCCTGGCAGATTCGCCATGCTGGCCGAGGTGATGGGCGCCAAGGTCGATGGCCTTCCCGAGCGCGAAGCGGCCGAAGCTGGAGTGGAATATGTCTACCGGATGAATCAGGACCTCGGCATCCCCGCAAGCCTGGCCGAGTTGAAGATCCCGGCCAAAAAGATCCCCGAGATGGCCAAGATCGCCCTCACCGTGACCCGACCGGTGGAAAATAATCCGCGCAAGCCCAGCCTGGAAGATGTGATCCGGGTCTATGAAACGGCCATGGAAGGTTGGGGCTGAGACGGAACAGATTCACGTGACAAGACAAAAAACGGTAGGAGCGGCTTCAGCCGCGAGAAGAGCCGCAGACAAGGAGTGAAACATGCCCGGTTTTGAGATATTTGGCGAAGAAGAGAAAAAAGAGATCTTGGAGGTGTTGGAGACCGGAGTGCTGTTCCGCTACGAGTTCCCCAACGAGCGCAAGGGTGTGTACAAGGTCCGCACCTTTGAGGAAAAGTTTGCCGCCTATTGCGGGGTGAAACACGGCCAGGCCGTTACCTCCGGCACCGCAGCGCTTAAGGTGGGCATGGCTGCGCTGGGCATCGGGCCTGGAGACGAGGTCATCACCCAGTGCTTCACCTTTGTCGCCACCTGGGAGGCGATCCTTGAGATCGGGGCCATCCCGGTTTTTGCCGAGGTGGACGAAACCCTGAACCTGGACCCGGCTGATCTGGAAAAGAAGATCACCGCCAAAACCAAGCTGATCATCCCGGTGCATATGATGGGTGCGGCGGCTCGCATCGAAGAGATCAAGGCCATTGCCGACAAGCACGGGATTCCGGTGCTTGAGGATACGGCCCAGGCGGCCGGGGCCAGCCTGAACGGTAGGCGTCTCGGCTCTTTCGGAGCCTGCGGCACCTTCTCCTTCGACCCGGTCAAGACCATGACCACCGGCGAGGGCGGGATGATCGTCACCAACGACGAAAAGCTCTGGCGGGACATGAGCGAGTACCACGACCACGGCCATGACCATGCGGTCAACCCCGGCGGCAGGGGCGGCGAGGGCCGTAGCTTCATCGGCTCCAACTACCGGATGATGGAGTTGCAGGGCGCCATTGGCCTGGCCCAGCTGGCCAAGCTCGACTCCATCGTCGCGGCTCAGCAGCAGAATAAAAAGGCCATGAAGGCCCTGGTTGCCAAGCTGCCAGGGGTGACCTTCCGGACCATTCTTGACGAGAAGGGCGACAATGCCTCCTTTCTCGCCTTCTTTCTGTCGGATAAGGACAAGGCTCAGAAGGTGAAAAAGGCCCTGGCTGAAAACGGGGCCGGAGCCATCTGCTTTGCCGAAAACACCTGGCATTATTATCCCAAGTGGGAGCATCTGCTGGGTGGGGCCACCCTTGCCAAGTCGGGCTGGCCTTTTGTGGAGCCGGGCGGAAAAAAACGGGTGGTGTACGATGCCCAGGCCCTGCCGAAATCAGCGGCGATCATGGATCGTCTCCTCGTGTATCCGGTGCCGGTCAAGCAGGTTTCCCAGGAGCGGCATGACCAGATCGGTGCTGCCATCGAAAAGGCGGTTGCCGCTCTTTCCTGAGCGGGAGAAAAATTTTCCGCTTGTTGGGGGTATGCCATTATTTCTTTAGTGATTGGATTTTATGCTCAGCCATCATTTCTGTATGACCATGAATGCCAACATTTCTAATTTGTTTTATACATGCTGCTCGGTTTGATCGAAATATGAGTGCAAAAGTTTTTGATATAAAATTGTTGAACATCTTGCAACTATTTGGATCTGAAAACTCTTTACATGCAGCACATGACGAATATTGATTATTGATACAACAAGAGCGAGCCTTGCACCAAGTCGCTTGATTGTTCTCATGACAACCCTGACATTTTTCTTGGAGATATCGTTTGCAAGCTCCGCAGTATAGTCCACAATATGCTACTAATTTGGAATCTGATATAATTTGTTTCACTTAGCACATCTCCTTGTGTCTGCATATTTAGTTGATAGGTCGGGTAAAGCAAAGCGAAGCCCGACATTATCTTTACTCACTCATTTCCGACGTTCTTGTAGAAATCATTTTTTTTATCCGCACCCCAATCTGAGGAACAAATCTCCCGCTTCACAAAACGATGGAAAGTGGAATGCGGCCAAGCTGTTGGCGAATTTACTAAGCCATGTTTTACCGGATTGAAATGAATATATTGCACGTGCTTCATGGAATAAAAATCCCGTCCTCCCAGGGTTGGAGCCTGAGAGGACGGGTAGAGTAAACCGATCAGCCGGAGCAATTGTGGGATGGCTCAAGATTTTACTGATCGGGGAGCTCTCGCTAAAGAGATTGAAAACCACTGAAGCCGTTTGGGATAGAGGATCATCCCAAGCGGTTTCTCTTTTTTAGAAATTCGCCTCAAAGGTCAGATATACCTGATCCATTGATTCGATGGCGGGATAGAACTGGGCCGAGAGCGGATCGTTTTTGATATCTTCGATCTTGGTCGGTGTGCCGAGCCACATGCCGCTGTAGGTGTAGTTGTAGTCATAATGCTGGTAGCCCAGGCGGATAAAGGCCTTGCCGTATTTGGAAATGGCCTCGCCGGCAGGGAGGTCGTAGATGCCGTAGATTTCATAGACATTGCCGCGGGTTGCCATCTTGGCGGAATACATGTCATCATGGCCGGGAGCAAAGGACAACCAGTTCTTGGTGCCATGGTTGTATTCTGCGCCGATCTTGAGGCCGAGATCGGTAATGTCGTAGCGTACGCCGACAAGGAGGCTGTACCCGTCCTTCACTTCCGGTTCAGCCCAGAAATCGCCCAGCAGGGCGATACCCATCTCGTCCGTGGCCTTGGGAACACTATGACTCCAGCCAACGGTCCCAAAGTAGTTCAGGTTCTGATATTTATCCATGTACACTGCGGCGGACTCGAAGAGATTGCCCATGTTCGTCCGGTCGAGATAGGTATTGGTCAAGACGGTAGAGCCATCGGCGGTGCTTAGATAATGGCCTGTTGTGGGGTCGAATGTAAGACTGCCGCTTGTGAGACCTTGGACTGCGCGAGCCTTTTCAAGCGGGTTGGGGAAGTAGGTGTCGCCAGGCACGTTGAAGAGGTTGAAGGCGCCGAAGGACATGATATTGAATAAGCGGTTGCCCTTGCTGTAGACATCCCAGTCGAGCCCGGCAAAGTCCACATCGCTGATCCCGGTATTCTCGACCTTTGGGCCATTCTCGAAACCACGGCCATAGCAGAAGCGGATTCGGCCAGGGGCGTCGGTCAGGCCGAAGAGATTGTTATAGGCATAGCCCAGGGAAATTCCGTCAAACGGGTAATCCATGTAGGCAATCGGGGTAGCCATCCGCTCATCCTGGCCCAAGCGCAATTGGGCAGGAGGGCCGTCGGTGGTGGGCCGACGACCGGCGGAGAACCATACCGGCGAGCCGCCGATGTTGTTCCAGTTCATGAAGGCTCGGTCCAGGATCAGCTTGTTGTCCCCGGGCGCACGGCCTGCCGTGCCGTCAAAGGAACGGCCGTTTAAGAAGTAGGGGCTGTCGGTGTCATGGATGCCATTTTCATTGGTTTCCGGGGTGGGGGAGTCCTGGCTGCCCCAGGCCTTGTAGCCCACGATCCTAGCCTTGACCTCAACATCCTCGGTGGCTTTGGCCCGCAGGTTCAAGCGCATCCGGGTGGTGTACATGGTGTCGTTGTCGTAGGTGGCGGCAGGGGTTGGGTCGAATCCCATGTTGTGGAATATCGCGACCCGGTTTGCCGGAGTGAGAGTCTTCATGAAACCGGCAAGCGCTTGAGGGCTTGCCATTGCATTTGTCAGCATGCTCGTGGGGGTAGCCCCAGGCAGAGAGCCGAGGAAGCTGTTGACTTGCCCATTGGTAAACATGGCCCACAATGCTGTTGCCTGCTCAAGGGTCGTATTGTACGTGCTGCCTGGGGGTGGAGGACCACCGTTAAGAGCGGTTCGCAATGTTGCTGCGTCGCCAAGTGATCCGCCTAAAGCACCGAGCAATCCACCAATAGTACTCATAGGACCGGCGGACGTCATACCAACCAGCAGTGGCTGCACACTAGTAAAACTGGTTATCCCGGTAGCCACATTGTTGGCGCTATAAAAGGCTACGGTCTCTGCGGTGTGATAATCCATCCTGTTCCGCATATCGCCGGACCACTGAAAGCGTGAGGCCAGGTCCCACTTTTCAGATTTTGCATCAAAATCCTCGAATTTTGCGTCCTGGGCATTTTTGATGTCTGCCATCTGTGCCTTCAAGGCATTCAGTTGCTTGGTCAGGGCATCTACCTGCGCTTGCACGTCCGCTGTGGCGGCAGCGCCGCCCGCACCCGCGGAAGCCATGGCGGGCAGAGCCAAAAGACCGGCCAGTGCCAATACAGAAATTTTTTTCACCATCTTCCTTCTCCTTTTCTTGTTGGTTGTGGTGGTGATCCCGCTTCAATGGAATCTAGCTGCCTGTGTGAGCTTTTTTAGAGACCGATATTGTTTCATGTCTTGCCGCTGGAGAAAGAAAAGGAGCAGGTAGTATAATCATAAAAATGAACCTTCATTCTTTTATTTTGCGCTAACTCCCCATTTCTACGTTTCTTCGGCGGGTCGGAAACGCTCCGCATGAATTATTTCAGCTTGTTATTACACGGGATGTGGAAGATTTCAAGGAAAAAATGAACATTCATTCCTGTTGGGGGCGAAAAAAATATTATGCCTTCACCGCACGCCAGGCTGATTCCCACATTTCGTCAAGAAAGGTGGGAATTGGTTCTTGCACCACCCCCATCAGCCGTAGATGGATGAGTCGCATCATGCCGCCCAAAAAACTCGGTCCGGCAGCGGCGGGGGACATTGGCCTGAGTTCACCGTTTTTGATTCCTTCCTGGATGGTTTGCCGGATAAGACCCTGGATTTTTCCGGTACAAACGGGTGGGGCCGTCGGGAGAATTTCATTGTGTCTTGTGAAAAATATGAAATCAACAACTTCGGGAAAATCTTCGGTGAGCTGGGCATAATAGGCCATGATTGCGCGGCACCGGTCATGGGTGTTGGTGTGTCGGGCAATAAGTTTTTCAATATTTATAAAAACATCTTCAGCAAGTTCCTGATAGAGAGTCTGCGCGATTTCTTCTTTATTTTTGAAATAACGATATACCAATCCGATACTGACATCCGCCTGTTCACGTATATCATGAACAGAGGTCTTGAAATATCCCTTGCTGCGGAAAAGCATCAGGGCCGCGTGTAGAATCCTGTCGCGTTTGTTTTTTGAACTCGTTTCGTAGAAACTCATGGGCTGAACCTGAATGTGTTAGGGGAATGTTACACAATCAGATTTCTATATAATATTAAGGGGGTTGTCAATCTCTGTCGCTCAGGGAGGCAAAGAATTCATGCTTTTCCGCCTTATGGTCGCACGGCTCGGATATACCCTTTGGTGCTCGGCGCATACTGGCGTACCGGGTCGCACTGGTCCGCGATCTCCCAGGCTCCGGCCTTGCCCTCGCCATCTTTCACCCCTGACCAGTATTTTCCCTCGCGGTCCAGGGTGCAATCGCCATTCTGGAACAGATCAAAGAAGTAATTGAGGTCGTAGAGTTCATAGACGGTGGGCAGACGCCAGTCGCTGTAACCTCCCAGGTTCAGGGCGTGGACGTATTGTTCTGCATCCTTTAGACTGGTGGTCATCTTGCCTTTCTCAATCTGCCACATCTGGCCCGAGACCGTGTCCTGGCAGGCGCCGTTGCCAAGGTTCTGAAGACGCGCCTGATGGGAAGATTTCCCGGCGCAGCCCTGGAGAGAGAGAAGGACAAGTGCCAGGGAAACCAAGACGAGATGTGTGTGTTTCATGCCAGACCTCCTGCGGTCGTGTTGTGGGAAGAAAACACTCGCGTCCTCCCCGTGGTATTTTTTTGAGTAAAAAATCACCGCCCCCGCAAAACTGTGATGGCGGTAAGGAAATTGTTATTTTGATTTTATGGTGCTTTTAGCAGCCTGGTGCTAAACAGTTTCTAACGTGCCAGAAGTGTTTGCGAGTAAACACGCTTCAATCTTCTTCCCCAGCAGCTGTGCTTCTTGGATCTTCTCCGGTTGTCGGGAAAGGTCTGGAATGGTTTCCTCGGTGATTTTTTGCCCCGGCCCCAAAAGAATTGATACCGCCCCGACGGAGCAATGCTCGCCGTGGCCGCAGGTGAAGCAGGAGGCGGCCCCCTGTGCTGTGACGGTGCCCACGAGTTTGATCTGATAGTAGGGAAGCATGGCTTCTATTACTTTCGCTGGAATTTCCGGTTCAATGCCGCCGACGCTGACAATTGCCGCAAATTTTCCGGCCAGGGCTGAGCCGGATCGGTGCCGGAATTGGCAAAGCCTTTCCAGAAAACAATGGGTCAGACTGTTCAGTGTTGAAAAATAATTTGGCGCCCCGAAAACATAGGCATCAGCAGTCAGAAGTTTGTCCCGCAGCCAGGCCATGTCGTCATTTGTTTTGCATATATTATCCGCAACGCAGGCAAGGCAAGCGTTGCAGGGGGCAATTTTTTTTCCTGCCAAAGAGATGAATTCTGTTTCGCAGTTTGCCGCTTTGAGCACTTCTTTGACGAGCAGTTCTGTGGTTTTTCCTCTGCGGGGGCTTCCTGAGATTCCGAGTATTTTCATATTCTTTTTCGATTCCTTGTGCATGTGCCGAGCGATTGGCACAAATTTTTTGCAAAAAAAATCATGCCTCCAAAATATTTTCGATGGCCTTCAGGAAATCGCGCAGATCTTTTTCACGTTTACTGACCCGTGACATCATAATGGCCCCCTCCACCATTGCCACCACGGTTTTGGCCAGGAGCTGCGGCGGAGTCTTTGCGCTGAGGGTTCCAGACTCCTGGGCATCAATGAGAAGGGTTTCAAGGTTTTTTGTCCATTGGTCAAAAACCTCTTGGATAACTCCGGAAAATTTTTCGTTGCTGTCGGTCATCTCCAGGGCGGTGTTGCCGAACAGGCAGCCCCCGACAAAGTTGTTTTTCTCCTGTTCTGCAAAGATCGCCTTACAGGAGTTGATGATCTTTGCGATGGCGTCGTGGCCGACAAGGGCCTTGGCCAGAAAAGAAAAGAATTCATCCTTGGCATCTTCGAGAACCGCGAGTCCGAGGTCCTCCTTGCTGGCAAAGTGGTAGTACAGGTTGCCTTTCTTGACCCCGGTGGCCGCAATGACCGCGCTGATGCTGGTGTTGTGGAAGCCTTGGGCAACAAGGATTTTTCGAGTTGTCTTCAGGATATGGTCGCGGGTTTTCTCGCCCTTGCTGGTTGTGGTCATCGGGTGCTCTCTTTGAGATGAATTAAACTGACCGTTTGGTACAATTTATCCCGGAAGCGGTTCAACGTCAAGGGCAATCTTTCTGTTTTCTTCCCCAACTGAGATTCCCGATGCGGTATACTGGGAAGGAATCATGCACCGGAGGATTGCCATGGGGATGTCGGCACGTTTTTTTTCACTCGCCGTTTGCTGCGGCCTGCTCATCACTGTGGGTGCCGCCAATGGTGCACTGCCTGGCGGCCCGGAGGTGTGGCAACCGGAGACGGTGTCGCTCCCGGTATTCGGGGCGATCCGGCTTGCCGATTTTTCCCTGCCAGCCCTGGCCGTGCTCCTTGGCCTGGCAGACGGCTTCAACCCCTGCGCCATGTGGGCCTTGGTCTATCTTCTTTCCCTGCTCGTCACTCTTCAGGACCGGCGCAAGATTTGGCTGCTGGTGGGTTCATTTGTCCTGGCCTCCGGGGTGCTCTATTTCCTCTTCATGACCGCCTGGCTCAATGTCTTTCTCCTCCTCGGCTACCTGCGGCCGCTTACCATCGTCATCGGTGCAGGCGCCTTGGTCATCGGCTTGCTTGATCTGCGCGCATTCCTGCTAACCCGTGGTGCCCCGGTTTGCGGGGTTGGCAACCCCGGCCTCAAGAAGCGGACCATGGGCAGGATGGAGCGGCTGGTGGCGGCCCCGCTTTCCCTCGCTTCCTTTTTGGGCGTTGTCGTCCTGGCCTTCACGGTAAACGCCATAGAGTTCGCCTGCTCCGCCGGGCTGCCTGCTATCTTCACCCACACTCTCTCCTTGCGCCAGCTTTCGGCCCCGCAGTATTACGGCTACATCCTGCTCTATGATTTTTTCTTCATGCTGGATGATTTGTTGATCTTTAGCCTCGCCGCTATCACCCTGCGGACCACCATGGCCAGCGGCTATGTGCAATACGGCAAGCTGGTGGGCGGCATTGTCCTGGTGGGGCTGGGTCTGGTCATGCTTTTGGCGCCGGAGATGCTGCGCTGAGGGGAGAGAGGCTGCGGACAGAAAACAAAATGTGGTTTTGGAAAATCAGTGTGGTTTTAATGCCGTTTTTACAAACAGAGGAGGGAAAATGAAAACACAGACAAAATGTGCAGTGGTCGGCTTGGTTGTGTTGGCAGGCGGGGGCTTGGCCTATGCCCAGGCGGTCAAGAGTAAACCCCCGGTGGCCCAGGCCTGGCTTGATGTGGCGACTTTTTCCGGCATGGGGATGATGGGCATGGCCGGCGGGGGGAATCCCATGGCTATGCTGGGCGGGGCCTTTGGCGGCGGGAACAAAAACACCTTTGGCAATACCATGACGGGCAAGACCGGTTCTTGGCTCGATGTCACCCTCTTCACCCGCAACAACCCGAGCCTGGCCGAGGCGACCCAGTCCGTGCCCGTGGGTAGCAAGCTGGCCCCGGAACTCAAGCTGGTTTCGCCCAAAACCCAGAAGGCGCCACCGGCAACGGATGACGAGGTGGTCCGGGAAGATTTCGAACCTCCCAAGGGCAAGATTTACCTGTACTGGGGCTGCGGCGACACGGTGCGTCCGGGCCAGCCCCAGGTGCTGGATATGTCCAAGGCCAGTTCGGCGGACTACCAGAAATTCTTCGTTGGTCGCCGCGCGACCCAGCGTGGTGCGCATCTGGCCGACGGCCGTCCCTCCTGGCCCAACGAGCAGGATGCGCGGTTGGTGCCGGATGGTGCCAGCCTGATCGGAGCGCATCTCTTCAAGGGGCAGGGGGTGCCGGAGGGGTTTAAGTTTGCCATCGGTCAGGCCCAGGACATCATGCCGCCCCTGGAGCTCAACCAACGCAATAAAGATGGGGCAACCCAGCTTGATTGGAAGGGGCTCCCAACGGCGCGGGCCTATTTCATCTCGGCCATGGGTGCTCGCGGTGAAAATGAGATGGTGTTTTGGTCCTCCAGTGAAGTGCCGGAAAACGGGACTGGATTGGTGGATTACCAGACCAACGCCGCAGTGGATCGCTGGTTGAAGGAAAGGGCCTTGCTCTCCCCCGACGCCCGGACCTGCACGGTGCCCAAAGGGATCTTCGGCAATGGCGCCATGCTGCGCATGATCGGTTACGGTTCGGAGTTGAACCTGGCCTACCCGCCCAAGCCGACCAACCCGAATCAGGTCTGGGAGCCGCAATGGGCGGTCAAGGTAAGGCTGAAGTCGGTGGCCAACGCGATGTTGGGCATGGATTCCATGGGAGAAACTGGTTCCGGCAAGCCACGTCGCGGGAATGCGGACCAGCCACAAGGCGAGGGCACCATGGAGGGAATCGGCAAGGGAATGGATAAACTCAAAGGGGTATTTGGTTTCTGATCTCAGGTCAGATACACATCAAAGCGGCTGTTCTTGCCGCCGGTGGTGAAATTCGGCTCCGGCCCGAGCAGGGCAGGGGCCAGGCGGGGCCGTTTCACCACCACCCGACGGCTGGCGATGGCAAGGGCTGCGGCCAGTAATTGGTCGCTGTCCTCATCATCGCCGACCAACAGGCGGATGAGGCGCATCTCTTTTTTGACCAAGGCGCTCTTGCTGCGGTGCGGGTACATGGGGTCGATGTAGATCACCTCGGGCCGCTCGCCCTGCCAAGCGTGAAGGATATCCAGGCTGTCGCCCACCATGAGGCTGATCCGGGCCATGATCTCGGTCAGCATCGGCTCCTCTTTTGCTCGCGCCAGAGCATCCGCCAGCAGGGCCGCCACCACGGGCGAACGATCCACCATCTGTACCGTGCAGCCCAGGCTGGCCAGGATGAAGCTGTCCCGGCCCATGCCTGCGGTAATATCCAGCACCACAGGCCTTGCCCCGCCCTTGAGGCCCACCGCTCTGGCAATGGCCTCCTTGCGGCTGGTGGTTTGCTTGCGGCGGTACTCGATGGCCCCACCGATGAAATCCACGAACAAGGGGCCTTCCGCGCCCTTGCCGGTTTGCCGCAGCTCCAGGCGCTCCGGGGTCAGGCTGAGTAACAGGGCCGGGGTGCTTGCTGCCGGGTTGTCCTGCGGCAACCCCAGTTGTGCGGCCAGGGCGCAGGCTTTGTCGGCCAGACTTGGGTCAGTATGGCTGACGGCGATGTGGGTTTCCTGGGTGCGGCTCGTCATGGCGGGTGGTGGATTATTTCCTGGTTGTGGGCGGAAAGCCGCGCGCGACTTTTTCCCGGTGCATCATTTCCTGTACATGGTATATTCAGGAGGTTTTTTCGCAGGCCACTTGGT
>Ga0334722_10004584_pt1 | contig 14251 bp, 15 predicted proteins | sample C3_bottom_MG_FD_207210 | JGI IMG/M metagenome (GOLD analysis project Ga0334722, IMG submission 207210) | Sediment microbial communities from Yellowstone Lake, YNP, Wyoming, USA - C3_bottom | ecosystem: Environmental > Aquatic > Freshwater > Lake > Sediment | place: USA: Wyoming | collected...
AGAAAAGCTATCGTTCTCGTCAGTCTCATCACTCTTGCCCTGTTCGCCGGGTGCACGAGCAAGGATAAAGAAAGCGCAACGGCTACGGCCCCCGATTTCACGTTGCAGGATGTTTCCGGGAAGAACGTACGCCTTGCCGACCTCAAGGGCAGGGTGGTCCTTCTCGAGTTCTGGGCGACCTGGTGCCCTCCCTGCCGCGCCGAGATCCCCACCATCGAACGCCTGCACACGCAATACGGCAGCAAAGGACTTACGATACTTGCTGTTTCCCTTGACGAGGGCGGCTGGGACGGGGTGAAGGCCTTCGCCGCGGAGCACAAGATCACCTATACGGTACTAAAGGGCACCGAGGAGGTGTCCTCGAAGTATATGGTGCGCCTGATCCCCACGATGTTCCTTATCGATAAACAGGGGATCATCAAGAAACAGTCAATGGGAGGGGGAAGCGACGATTCCCTGGAACAGGAGATCAAAGCGCTGTTATAAGGCAGTCGAGGGGCAGTCGAGAATCAGTCGGGAGGCAGTCGACTGTCTTTAGGCGGCATTTTGACTGCTTTATTAGGACTGCCTCATGACTGCAGTATGACTGCCTTTAGGCTGCAGTTGAAATTCCATTGACAACGCCCATAAGCGTAATTATAATACCTCACATTAAGCGGGCGTAGCTCAGTTGGTAGAGTACAAGCTTCCCAAGCTTGGGGTCGCGGGTTCGAACCCCGTCGCCCGCTCCATTTATATCAAATGCCCCTGCCTGACGAACCAGGTGGGGGTTTTTTGTCTGAGAAAGGCGTCCATCATACGGCATGACCAATAAGATCATCTTTATCACCGGCGGCGCGCGTTCCGGAAAATCATCCTTCGCCGAGCAACTGGCGGTCGACATCTCCGGAAAACGGGCGTACCTCGCGACCGCCCAAGCCCTTGACGCTGAGATGGTCGCGCGGATCGAGCACCACCGGAAGCGTCGCGGCAGCGCCTGGGACACCTATGAGGAGCCCCTTGCCGTTGCCGAACTGTTCCGGAAGCTTGCGGGCAAGTATCAGGTTGTCCTGCTTGACTGCGTGACCTTGTGGCTCAGCAACATCATGGCCCGTTCGGAGAAGGACGAGGCCATCCTGGCCCAGGTAGACGATCTGATAGCCGCGCTCAAGGCTTTCAGCGGAACGTGCATCGTTGTATCGAACGAGGTGGGACTGGGCATCGTTCCCGATAATGCCCTTGCCCGCCGGTTTCGCGATCTGGCAGGCGTCTTGAACCAGAGAATAGCCAGGAGTGCGGATGATGCATATTTTCTCGCGGCAGGGATCCCGATGAAGATCAAGTAATTCAAGAAGACGGGGCATGGGTCAGGGGTCATGGGTCAGGGAACAGCAAAAGCACGGCCGGGGTCATGGGGCAAGGGTCATGGAATGTCACAGGCGAATCATAAGGACGGGGGCATGGAGAAAGATACGGAAGGATTCAAACAACTCAATGTCTGGCAAAAGGCGTATGAACTGACCCTGGAAATTTATCAAATAACGACAGCCTTCCCGAAAAATGAGATGTACGGATTAACGTCTCAACTTCGAAGGGCTGCAGCTTCTGTTCCTGCAAACATCGCTGAGGGTTATGAACGAAATCATAGGAAAGAATACGTGCAGTTCCTGTATGTTGCCAAGGGATCTCTTGGAGAAGTAGAGACATTTCTCCTTCTATCAAGTGACCTTAAGTATTTATCGAAAGACGAATATAAAGCTGTCGACGAAAAAAGAAAAATTACAGCGCGGTTGCTGAAAGGTCTTGTCAAATCATTAACATGACCCCTGACCCATGCCCCATGACCCAAAATGTCCGCAGGCGACAGATCGTCTTAAAGGAGAATTACTTTGAAAACGCTAAAAGAAGTGATTAATGGCATAAAACCCGTCGACGAATCGCGGGCCACGGCCATACAGGCGAGGCTGGATAACCTCACCAAGCCCCTGGGCAGCCTGGGCCGGCTGGAAGAGCTTGCCAAGCGGTACTGTCTCATCACCGGCAGGGACAAGCCGGTGATCAAGAACAAGATCATCTTCACCTTTGCCGGCGACCATGGCGTGACGGGGGAAGGGGTCAGCGCGTTCCCGAAGGAAGTGACTCCCCAGATGGTCTATAACTTCCTGCGCGGCGGTGCGGGGGTGAACGTGCTGGCGCGGCATTGCGGCGCGCGGGTCATCGTCGTCGATGTAGGCGTTGACCACGAATTTGAACCGGCCGAGGGCCTGGAGATCAGAAAAGTTGCCCGCGGCACGAAGAACATGGCCATCGGGCCGGCCATGACCCGGGAAGAGGCGGAGCAGGCCATTCTCGTCGGCGTCGAAATGGTGGAGAAGTATAAAGAAGGCCTCGATATCATCGGCACCGGCGACATGGGGATCGGGAACACGACGCCGTCGTCGGCGATCGTATCGGTCATCACCGGGACCGAACCGGAGCTGGTCACCGGCAGGGGGACGGGGATCGACGACGCTTCCCTCAAGGGCAAGGTCGCGGTCATCAAGAAGTCGATCGCGGCCAACCGGCCCGATCCAAAGGACGCCATGGACGTTCTTGCCAAGGTCGGCGGGTTCGAGATCGCCGCCATCGCCGGCCTCGTGCTGGGCGCGGCAATCCATCGCATCCCTGTCGTTGTTGACGGGTTCATCTCGACGGCAGGCGCGCTCATTGCCGCGGAATTGAACCCTCTGGTAAGGGGATATATCATCGCCGGGCACCAGTCCGTGGAGATCGGCCACCGGAAAATGCTGGAGCACCTCGAACAGCGGCCGCTGCTGGACCTGAACCTCCGGCTGGGCGAGGGCACCGGCGCGGCCCTGGGCATCTCGCTCGTCGAGGCAGGAGTGAAGGTCCTCATGGAGATGGCGACCTTTGCCGCCGCCGGGGTTTCGGAGAAGAGCAGCGAAGAACCGGTGAAAAAGTAGATAAGCAGCCTGATGCGAAGTCGCGGAGAAGGTTAGCTGACAAGTGCGTTAAATTCGAATCACCACCGAGTTCAACGAGATCACCGAGGTAAGAATAGTATTCTTTCATCGTATTTCTCTGTGAATCCAGGAGCGAGTGCATTCCCCGTAGCTTGCTACGGGGTAAACAAGCGATTAGACTAAATTACTACCTTGAGGATCGAAGATTCCCTGCTGCTTGCTGCAGGGAACTTCAACTCGGTGTTCTCTGTGGCAAAATGATGTTAGCTTTGGCTGGTGTCAGAGGATAAACGATGCTCCATGGCTTCATAACAGCGCTCCAGTTCCTGACGATCTTCACGGTCAGGAAGGAACACGAAGTGGACGAGAACGACCTGGCGCATTCCATGGTCTATTTCCCCTTCGTCGGGTTCGTCATCGGCCTTGTCCTGGTGTACGCCGACAAGGCGCTGCTCATGATCTTCCCTGACACGGTCTCCAATATATTTCTTCTTCTGCTATCCGTGGTCATCACCCGCGCACTCCATATCGACGGCCTGGCCGACAGTATCGACGGGCTCATGGGCGGCAGGGACCAGGAGTCCCGGCTCGCCATCATGCGGGACAGCAGGATCGGGACTGCCGGCGTCCTCGCCATCTTCTTCGTCCTTCTGATCAAGTATGCCTGCCTGAATACGCTCTTCTATGACTATAAGACCGCGGCATTGTTGACGGCGCCCGCGTTCAGCCGGTGGTCCCAGATGCTCATGATGTTCCAGGCCGGTTACGGCCGGGAGGACGGCATGGGCAAAGCATTCGTGGGCCATGTCCGACTGGGCGGGCTCATCGCCGCGTCAGTGATCACCGTCGGCCTGTCAGGGTTCGTGATCTATCAGTATGACACTGTGACAGCCGTCCTTGCCGTCGGCATTCCCCTTGCGATCGGACTGCTGACCTTCTGCTGGCGGTGGTTCATCGTTCGCAAGGTCGGCGGCGTCACCGGAGATTCCGTCGGAGCGGTCAGCGAGATGAACGAAGCGCTGACGTTTATCCTATTCGTGTTCTTGTTGAGTGAAAGATGATCTTTCACTTACCTATTGAATATTGAATCTTGAGTGTTGAATCTTATGACCTTTACTCGTGTCTATCTCATGCGCCACGGCGAAGTGGCGAACGGCGGCGAGAAACGCTACAATGGCCATATCGACGTGGATATCACGGAGAAGGGCGTTGACCAGATGCACCGGCTTGCCGGCCTGCTGGAAGGAAAACCGGTCAAGGCGGTCTATTCCAGCGACCTGATCCGGTCGGTGAAGGGCGCGCAGATCGTCTCGGAGCGACTGGGCCTGACCCCAAGGCCGGTGCGTATGCTTCGCGAACGGAGCGTGGGAAAGTGGGAAGGGCTCACGCAGGAGGAGATCAAAGAGCGCTATCCCGAGGAGTTCGTTGCCTGGCGCGCTGATCTGCTGAATTACCGTCCGCCCGATGGCGAGTGCCTGATCGATGTTCAGAACCGCATATTGCCGGAATACAGGAAGATCGTCTCAGCCCATCAGGACCAGGAGATCGCCTTGCTGCTGCATGGCGGCGTGAACCGGGTCATCCTTGCAGACGCCCTGGGGCTGGAACCGAAGAACCTGTTCCGCATCGATCAGTCCTTCGGCGCGCTGAACATCATCGACCACTTCGATGACGGTATGGCGGTGGTGAAACTGTTGAACGGATAGGTAAGACCGCTTCAAGGTCCAACGTTCAAGGTTTAGGGGTCAGGGGTCAGGGGTCAGGGGTCAGGATCTTCACCTCTTTGATGCATGAGAACAAGGAGCAACATGAACATGGGTGCGATAAAATACATTGTAGCAATGATGTTCGTTCTGCTCGCGGTGCCGGCCATGGCGGCGCAGGATGAGACGGTCGTGGTCGAGGCTGAGGGCATGATCCTGCTGGGCGACGACTCGACGATCGGCCAGGCCAAGGCGTCGGCGCTGAACAACGCGCGCCGTTCGGCTCTCGAAAAAGTGACGGGCGTGGAGGTCCACGGATCTTCCATGGTCTACAACTATCAACTCATCAATGACCTCGTGATAACGGCCACCAAGGGCATCATCGTTAAGGAGAGCGTGATCAAGAGCTCATGCACGGTGAAGGACGAGCAGGTGTCCTGCTCCGCACGGATCCTCGCCACGGTAAAACCCCTGCATACGGAGCGGCGGGGCGATTTCGCGGTCACCAAGGCGGTGGTCCATCGTTATGGCAGCGAGGCATCGAAGATGAATCCCGTGTTTCAGAGCAAGGACGAGGTCCAGATCCATGCAGCGGTGAACAGCGACGCCTGGCTGTACCTGTTCAACGTTGACCAGAACGGCAACGTCACACGGCTCTATCCGAACGAGTATGCCCAGGCGAACATCATTACCGCCGGCAAGGAGCTGGTCTTCCCGGAGCCGGCCATGCGCGAGGCCGGGATGAAGCTCAAGGTCGCGACGCCCAAGGGCGTGAAGAAGGCCGTGGAATCGGTGCTGGTCATCGCCACGAAGGGCAAGAAGTCCTTGCTTGAGGGGAACATCGAGAACCCGACGATCACGGACCTGATGCGGGAACTTTCTGAGATCGACCCGTCGCAGTGGGTGGAGAAGACCGTGGGGTATGAGGTGCGGGAGTAGGAAAACCAATCGAGGCATTGAAGTGCAGCCACCGGCCATTTTTTCGGGAACTCCTTGACTTGGGTCCGGTTTGTGCTGTATTGTGTTCCCAACATAGCTGGGGGAGCCGAATGGCTGAGAGTTCTTTATTTGAGGACGACCCTTGGAACCTGATCCGGGTAGTTCCGGCGTAGGGAAGGCGAGAACGACCGTGCATATCCAACCGCTCAAGCCGTATCCTTTCCCGGGATGCGGCTTTTTACGTCTGCTTGCCAGCTGACAGGCTTGCAAGCTTGTCAGCAAATGCAGCCACGACAGTACGGATGAAAATGACCATTATCCTCAACGGAGAAACAAAGACCGTTCCCGACGGCATCACGGTCATCGGCCTGCTCGAACACCTGAGCATCCAGCATCAGCGGGTGGCGGTGGAGCGGAACGAAGAGATCGTTAAAAAAACCGCTTATGGGTCGACCGTACTCAACGATGGCGATGCATTGGAAGTGGTGAGTTTTATGGGAGGGGGCGCCCGCTAAAGGGCGACTCAAAATTCAATATTCAGGATTCAAAAAAGGAGGACCTTATGGAGAAAAAACCTTTTCTGAAACATTGGTCCAAACTGCGCGCGAACCAGAAGCTGAGCCCCAAACCGGTGCGGTATACCCACGAGGGCAGCACCTACGCCGAGGACGGCGTCAGGATCACGGGCAGCAAAGCTTTCGTCGACAGCGTGCTTTCGAGGCTCAAAGATCTCTTGAAGTTCGAAGGCGAGGAGACGCGGCTCCAGGTGGTCTACAAAAAGAGCACGGACCGCGAGAGCGGAAAGACACTCACTTCCTATAATTGTTACGTTCAGGTTCATACCCGGGGCGGCGTCCCCGCGAAAAAAAAGGCGAAGAAGAAAACGAAGTAACCCCACCCAGCCTCCCCTTAAGGTAAGGGGAGGTGTAGAGGGGTTATGCATATGGTCTGAAGTGCATTGCGAGAAGTGAATTTGGGGGTGTAAGAAATGTCCAACGATAATCTTGTCATAGCTGGCATCGAGTTCACATCCCGGCTCTGGGTGGGCACGGGAAAGTACAAGGATTTCGACGAGACGCGGCGTGCCATCGAGGCCTCGGGCACGGACGTGGTGACGGTCTCGGTGCGGCGTGTGAACATCATCGACAGGTCCAAGGAGAACCTTCTCGACTACATCGATCCGAAAAAATATAAGATCCTTCCGAACACGGCGGGGTGCTACACGGCCAAGGACGCCATCCGGACGGCCATGCTGGCGGCCGAAGCGGGCATCACGAAGCTCGTGAAGCTCGAGGTGATCGGCGACGAGAAGACGCTTTTTCCCGACAACGAGGCGACCCTCGAGGCCGCGAAGGTGCTGCTGAAAGAAGGGCTTATTGTCCTGCCCTACATGAGCGACGACCCCATCATGGCGAAGAAGCTCGTGGACATCGGCTGCCCGGCGGTGATGCCGCTTGCGGCGCCCATCGGCTCGGGGCTCGGCATCAGGAACCCCTACAATATCAGGATCATCATGGAGACCGTGAAAGTACCGGTCATTGTGGATGCCGGTGTGGGCACGGCCTCGGACGTTGCCATAGCCATGGAACTGGGCTGCGACGCCGTGCTGCTGAACACGGCGATCTCTGCGGCCAAGGACCCCATCATGATGGCCGAGGCGATGAAGTACGGCGTCATGGCTGGACGTCTCGCCTACAATGCGGGCAGGATGTCGAAGAAGCTCTATGCGACTGCCAGCAGTCCGATAGAGGGGATGATAGGGAATTAGAGCGATTTACCGCAGAGGACGCAGAGGAACGGCAGGCGAGGAAGTCGGCGCCTTGATTCTATCTTAAAGAACAAGAAGAGCAGTGGTTTTTGATGTCCTCTGCGTCCACTGCGGTGAAAAGAGGTTGGCCGTGGCTGTAGATTTCCGTTTATATTTGATCACCGACCGCAAGGTCGCGAGGTCGCCGCTCCCCGAGGCGGTCCGGCTGGCGCTCGAAGGCGGCGTGCGTGCGGTCCAGCTCCGGGAAAAGGACCTGCCGGTCCGGGAACTGCTTTCCCTGGCCCAGGAACTGAGGGCCATAACCCGCGAGTTCGGAGCAAAGCTTTTCATCAATGACCGGGTGGATGTGGCGGTGGCAGTGGACGCTGACGGGGTGCATCTCGGGCATCAGAGCATGCCGGTCGGCGCGACCAGGAAGATCGTCGGAACATCCATACTGATCGGTGTCTCGACCCATAATGCGGAAGAAGCGAAGGCCGCGCAGGTTGGAGGGGCTGACTTTATCACCTTCGGGCCAATATATGAAACGCCATCGAAGGCTAATTTAGTGGATACAGTGGGTATCGATGGACTAATAAAGGCATCAAGTGGGGTCAAAATACCAATATTTGCCCTAGGTGGAATAAAAAGTGGGTCAATTGGTAATATTTTAGCTTCAGGAGTATATGGCATTTCCATGATATCGGCCATTCTTGGGAGCAAAGATATCAGGAAGGCCGCGGAGATCGTTGTCCAGGAGATCGCTGAATCTGTAGTGGCATAAGTTTATGAAAACCTGAAGAGCTTTTTTACCGCAGTGGACGCAGAGGAACGGCAGGCGAGGAAGTCAGAGCCTTGGTTATGGATTTAGCAGGTTGTTGAAAAACACCTTCTCTGTCATTGCGAGGAGCGTTTTTTGCGACGCGGCAATCTCGAACTTACTGATTTCTTTAACTACGAGATTGCTTCGCTCCGCTCGCAAAGACGGCTGAAATACTTTTTCAACAGCCTGTTAGAGAAAAAGAAGGACTGTTTTTTTGATGTCCTCTGCGGTGAAGATTTTTAACAGTACGTTTTAAGCTGGAAGGGGAACACTATGACCCAGATACTGGAAGCGCGAAAAGGAAATATCACTCCCGAAATGGAGGCGGTGGCGCGTGCCGAAAGCGTGAGCGTCGAATATGTCCGCGACGGGATCGCCGCCGGGACCATTGTCATCACCCGGAACAACCGGCACAAGAGCATCACGCCCCTCGGCATCGGCAAAGGCCTCCGGACCAAGATCAACGCCAACATCGGGACCTCCAAGGACCGCATGTCCGTCGACGACGAGATCGAGAAGCTCAAGGTTGCGGTCGCCGCGGGCGCCGACGCAGTGATGGACCTCTCGACGGGCGGGCCGATCATCGAGATCCGAAAGGAGATCCTGCGGCAATCCACTGTTGCCATCGGCACGGTGCCCATCTACCAGGCGGCTGTCGAGACGGTGGAACAGGGCAAGTCCATCGTCCAGATGGACCCGGACCTTCTGTTCCGCGTCATCGAACAGCAGTGCGCCGAGGGCGTGGACTTCATCACCGTCCACTGCGGCGTAACGCGGGAAAGCGTGGAGCGGCTCAGGAACCAGGGCAGGATCATGGACGTAGTGAGCCGCGGCGGAGCGTTCCACCTCGAATGGATCGTCGTGAACGACGCCGAGAACCCCCTGTATGCAAACTATGACCGCCTCGTTGAGATCTCGAAGAAGTATGACGTGACCCTTTCGCTGGGCGACGGCATGCGGCCGGGTTGTCTTGCCGATGCCACGGACCGCGCGCAGATCCAGGAACTCATCACGTTGGGTGAGCTTCGCGACCATGCCCACGATGCCGGAGTGCAGGTGATGATCGAGGGGCCGGGACATGTTCCGATCAACCAGGTGGAAACGAATATCAGGATCCAGAAGGAACTCTGCAAGGGCGCACCGTTCTATGTGCTCGGTCCGCTGGTGACCGACGTCGCGCCGGGCTACGATCACATCACCTCGGCCATTGGCGGCGCCATCGCGGGCGCGGCAGGAGCCGACTTCCTGTGCTACGTCACGCCATCGGAGCACCTGCGCCTGCCCGATCTCGAGGACGTGCGAGAGGGCGTCATCGCCTCGCGCATCGCGGCCCATGCCGCCGACATCGCTAAGGGCGTCCCGGGCGCCATGGAATGGGACAAAGAGATGGCGCGGCGGAGAAAGGCGCTCGACTGGAAGGGCCAGATCGAGCTTTCTATAAATCCCGAGCGGGCGCGGAAACTGCGCGAGTCCAGCCTGCCGAAGGAATCGGACGTCTGCAGCATGTGCGGCGAGTTCTGCTCCATGAAGGGCGTGTCGAAATATCTCAAAAAGACAGGGTCAGGGGTCAAGGGTCAGGGGTCAGGGGAGTGATCAAGTGCGGAATGCGGAGTGTAAAGTGAAAAATAAAATAATCCATATCATATTAATCATCCTCATCGGTTTGGTCTCGGGAACAGCTTCATTTGCTGTTGAGCCGTTGATCGTTCTCTCGCCGAAGAAGGTCGGGCCCGGGGACATCATGACCGTTACGGTGAAGAACGCCGCCGGACCGGTCGAAGGTTCGTTCAACGGAAAGCACCTTTATTTTAATCCAGCGAAAAAAGCCTTCAAGGCCGTCGTCGGCATCGACCTCAAGACCGATCCGGGGACCTATCCGCTCAGCCTGATCGTGGACGGAAAAGCGCTGAACCTCGATATGGTGATCGCCAAAAAGAAATATCCTGTGCAGAAACTTACGCTGCCCGACGACATGGTGGTCCTCTCGCCGGAGAATGAGGCACGGACGGACAGGGAACAGCGAACAATGGCGGCCATATGGCCCTTCGATTCCCCTCGCGTCTGGGATGGCGGCTTCATCGACCCGCTGCCGGGGAAGGCGCTTGGCACTCCTTTCGGTGTGCGCAGGATCATCAACAATATCCCGAAAAATCCGCACTCCGGCGTGGACATCACAGCCGACGAAGGCGAGCCGGTGAAGGCGCCGAACGACGGCGTCGTCATCCTTGTGGACGACCAGTTCTACTCGGGGAACAGTGTTGTGCTCGACCACGGCCAGGGCATCTACACCATGTTCTTCCATCTCTCGAAGATCACGGTGAAGTACGGACAGGCCGTCCGGAAGGGCGATGTGATCGCTCTCGTTGGGTCGACCGGCAGGTCCACGGGCGCTCACCTTCACTGGGGTGCGCGCGTGCAGGGGGCGAAGGTGGACCCGCTGGCGCTGATCCGTTTGAAACTGGAATAATATTCACCGCGTCAATACAGGGCAATAAAACCACAGCAACCACAGATGAACACAGATAGAATCGGGAAGTCAGTATAGACCATAATGGCTCAACGCTGACAATATCCAAGGCTTGATGAATCTGGGATTGTGTCTATGATGAAAAAAGTTTAAGCGGTGGTTATTCTTGCCGTTATCTGTGTTCATCTGTGGTTACATAGTCTTAGATCCTTCCCCGTTCATTCGCATTAATTGGCGGACATAATGATAAAGATCCTTTCCATAGCCGGCTCCGACCCCTCGGGGGGAGCGGGCATTCAGATAGACCTCAAAACCTTCCAGGCCCTCGGCGCCCATGGCATGGCGATCCCGGCCGCGTTGACGGCTCAGAACAGCCGGGGTGTCGCGGCAGCCTTTCCGGTCCCTCCCCGTGCGCTGTCACAGCAGATCGAGACTCTTCTTGCCGATATCAAACCCGATGCAATAAAGACCGGTATGCTCCTCACGCCCGGTGCGGTCACGGCAGTCGCAAAGGCGGTAAAGAAGCATCGCATTAGGAGCCTTGTCGTTGATCCAGTCATTCGCTCCAGTTCGGGAAAGATGCTGCTCGCACCCAACGCGGTCGCATCCATCAAAAAAGAGCTGTTCCCCCTGGCGCTCGTTATCACACCGAACATTCCCGAGGCCGAGACCCTGACGGGCATGCGCATTGTGACCGATGAGGAAATGGACTTCGCCGCCGGGAAACTGATGGATATGGGGCCGCAGTATGTTCTCATCAAAGGCGGACATAGAAAAGGAACGGCAATTGATACCCTCTATGGAGGAAGAACGGTCCTGAGCTTTTCCACGGAACGCCAAAAAGGCGAGTTTCACGGCACGGGATGCGTGCTTTCATCTGCCATAACCGTGTTCATAGGACAGGGATTGCCTGTGGAAAAGGCTGTGGAAAAGGCGAAACTGCTTGTGGAAAAGATGTTGAAAAGGGCGAAACGCGTCGGGAAGGGCAAGACGAAGTATTTTCAATTCTGATGAAACCGCGATACTAATGAAGAACAAGAACGAATAGTTTTACCGCAGAGCACGCAGAGAACGCTGAGAAAAACAAATAAGTAGTTTAAAGAAGACCCTTTAATCCTCCTCTGCTATCTCCGCGATCTCTGCGGTGAACAAGGTTATAGTTTATATTTGCTTCTTTCTGTGCTCGTCTGTCGTTGCTAAGGTAGTTCATCCGTAGTTCCCAATGGAGGTTCAATGCGTATTGACGGCAGAAAGGCGGACGAGCTCCGCAAGTTGAAGATCACCAGGAACTACATCAAGTCCGCCGAAGGTTCCGTCCTGATCCAGATGGGCGACACCTGGGTCATCTGCACGGCGACGGTGGAGAATTCGGTCCCCCCGTTCCTGCGGGGCAAGGGTACGGGGTGGGTCACGGCCGAGTACGCCATGCTGCCGCGGTCCTCGGCCCAGCGGATCCAGCGGGAGCGTGCCAAGATCGGCGGCCGGACCCATGAGATCCAGCGTCTCATCGGCAGGGCGCTCCGGTCCGTCGTGGACATGAAAGCTCTCGGCGAACGGTCGGTGCTGATCGACTGCGACGTGGTCCAGGCGGACGGCGGGACGCGCACGGCCTCCATCACCGGGGCCTACATTGCTCTCGTTGACGCGCTGCGGCATGTAAAGAAGCTGGGGACGATCGCGCATGTTCCGGTCATCGACCACCTCGCCGCGGTGAGTGTCGGTATCGTCGACGGCAAGCCCATGCTTGATCTTTGCTATACCGAGGATTCGGGCGCCGAAGTGGACATGAACCTGGTGATGACGGGCAAGAGCGGGATCGTCGAGATCCAGGGCACGGCGGAGGGAGAACCCTTCTCGAAGGCGGAGTTGGGGAAACTGCTGGCGCTGGGTGAAAAAGGCATCAAGACGCTGATCAAAAAGCAGAAAGAGATCTTAAAATGACTCCTTCACCGCAGAGGGCGCTGAGAGCGCAGAGATGAACCAGGATGCAGCTTCTCAAGGATCTAATATTCAAGAAGGCTTTCTCCGCGTGCTCTGCGATCTCTGCGGTAAAACGGTGTGTTTGACAGGCAATTGTAGGAGATCCTGATTTGACCGCATTCCTTACCTCGCTCGCCTTCGTTGTTCTTGCCGAGATGGGCGACAAGACACAGCTCCTTGCCATGGCGTTCGCTGCCCGCATCCGCTGGCAGACGGTGATGTGGGGTGTGTTCTGGGCCACAGCGGCGAACCATCTCCTTGCCGTGCTTGCCGGGAACTACCTCACCCATCTCATACCGATGCAGTACATCAAGATAGCGGCCGCGGCATCCTTTATCTTCTTCGGGCTTTGGACCATCAGGGGCGACAAACTTGAGGACGAGGACAAGAAGTATAATTTCAGCCCTTTCTGGACCGTTGCGATCGCGTTCTTTTTCGCCGAGATGGGCGACAAGACCCAGCTTGCCACGATCGCCCTTGCCGCTGACTTCGGCACCATCATTCCGGTCTGGGCGGGCACGACGGCGGGGATGCTGATCGCCGACGCCATCGGCATCATCGTCGGCATTGTTCTCCATAAGAAGCTTCCGGAAAAGCAGGTCAAGTGGTTCGCCGCGATCACATTCATCCTGTTCGGAGTATGGGGATTGTACGAGGCACTTTCCGGGGCCTGAAAGCTGGCCCTGGCACCATGTGCCGATGGTCATTACAGGCTGTCAGGGAGCATTGACAAAGGAAAACAACCTATCTATAGTTGAACTAGAGGCAGTGTGAGAACACGTTGCTCGAGAGCGTGAACGATGTCTATCCTTTCATGCCATAGGACAGCGGCGACTATCATCATTCTTCTTATGATTGCGGCAGGATGTTCAACTCCAGTTCGTTATCCCGATGAGCCTACGCAGTTTCAACGTCTTCTGGAGGCAGAACCCTATTCCCGCCATGTCCTCGATGAGGATATAAAGCTTCGCAGAGTCCTGGAGTCTGAGCTGTATCTCAAAAGCACTCTCGACGAGGATGTCAAGCTCCGGCGCGTTCTCGATGCAGAACCTTTTTCGAGGAGCATCCTCGATCCGGACATAAAGCTCCGGCGCGAACTGAGTGAACAGCCTTTCCTGCGGTCCGTCTTCGATCGTTAGTACGGGAGCGCAACGGGCGTGACGCGCATATGTTCGCGTGAACGCTGTTCCTGATGCCAGTCCTTCCCCGTCCTGAGCGACCTGCCTGAAGTTCCTGCGATACCACCTGATGCCGGATACCGCGCCTTTACCGGTCATTTCACCTCGTCCAGCACAGATCTCACCTGCTTCATAAGGACCATGGGGGAAACTGGCTTGAAGACAACCGCCGCGTTGTCATCAAGCAATACTTTCTGACGGACCAGGTCGGGGGCGTAGCCGCTCTGAAACAGGACCTTGATCGCAGGTTGGATCGCCCTGATCTCGTCATAAGCCTCTTTCCCGGTCTTCTTAGGCATGATGATATCGAACAGCAACAGCTTGACCCTGTCCTTGTTGCTCTTATAGAGATTCACCGCATCCTGGCCATCGACCGCGGTGATAACGGTGTACCCGAACGCCTCAAGCACCGTCCGGGTGAGTTCCCGAACGGTCTCATTGTCCTCTGCGAGAAGAATGGTCTCCGTGCCTC
>Ga0334722_10004585_pt1 | contig 14250 bp, 8 predicted proteins | sample C3_bottom_MG_FD_207210 | JGI IMG/M metagenome (GOLD analysis project Ga0334722, IMG submission 207210) | Sediment microbial communities from Yellowstone Lake, YNP, Wyoming, USA - C3_bottom | ecosystem: Environmental > Aquatic > Freshwater > Lake > Sediment | place: USA: Wyoming | collected...
GTCAATGAAGCATGGAAAAGTATCTTCAGTTATTACTATGTAAGCCCAGGACTTTTTGAACCCAATCCTATAATATCCAGGCCAGCCCTGACGAATAAAGAGATCCGGTTAAAAGAAGAACTTGTCATTGGGGCAAGGCAACTGATTGAAGCATCCGATAAATTGAAGGATATTGATTCCTATCAGTTTGATGTTGTTAATCTTTCAAGACAGGTATTCGGACAGTATGCGGGACATCTGCTGTTTGAAATAACAAAATGTTACAGAGAAAAGAACCTGAAACGGTTTGATGAACTGACATCAGAATTTAAGACTCTTTCACTTAAGATAGACGAACTGATGGCAACAAGGGAAGAATTCCTGTTTGGCAAATGGGTGGCTGACAGCAGGGAGAGAGCTACCAGTGAGCAGGAGAAAAAACTCTACGAATGGAATGCCAGGGCGATAATCACAACATGGGGTGAAAGGGTACTTTATGGATACGCAATAAAGGATTGGGCCGGATTGTATAAATCCTATTATCTGCCTAAATGGGATAAATTTTTCTCATCGATGCGTACAGAAATTGAAGGAGGAGAAAAGCTTGATCCTGAAAAATTCAAAAATGAAATTATACAATGGGAAGACAATTGGATTAATCTCCATGAAGATAATTTAGTCTCTGTACCAACAGGGAATTCAGTGGAGAAAGCAATACAATTATGGAGCGAGTACGGTGAAAAACTGTTGAATGTAACCCGCCAGGCTACACAAAACAATTAAAACTATTCAGCATCTATCCTGATCACTTTTGTTCTTCCTGATGGGACTTCAACAAATATAGTATTGGCTTTAAATTTCGCAGGTTTATCAGTTACAATTTCCTGTGCTTTAAATTTACCGGTAATTCCAAGAGCTTTAAGATCAAGTACCAGGTTGCATGATGAATCTTTACTGCCATTGTTTCTTACTGTAAAAAAATATCTGTCTTTTTCACCGAACCTTTCAACTCTTATTCCATCAATATCGACTCTGGCATTAGTTACAGGCTCCCATCCAGCGGCCGATATCTCCTTTATTAGGGGAATGTATTTCTTAAAAAACGGCCTTCCGTTTTCTATCTTTTTCTTATCCTGCCAGTAAGGATCATTCGAGGCATCAACACTGAAAAAAGATGGAAAAAATCCATACGACATCATTTTTTCAAAGTAGATTTCATAACCTGAATAGGGAGGCTCTGTGAATGCCTTGTCGTTAAGTCCTTCATTCAAAAGAAAGACTATTGGCTTCTGATATGATATAATCCGCTTAAAATCAAGAGCAGTAACATTATGATCTCCTGTTGAATACCAGCTAAGCTCTGCTCCGAAAAGATCGAGATTTGAAGCTACAAAAGGATTCCAGCCATGACCATTGCCCATGGCCAGTTTACCCTGACTATGCATCTCATCAGAGATCTTTTTCATGAACTCAAACTCCGATACGAGATGCCATATTGCAGGTCTTCCGACTGAAGCAGAAAAGCTTAGCGGATAATCGGTGAATGTAAAATGATCTTCATTATAGTTAAGATCATGATGCCAGTTCCATTCCATAGAATCAAAATAAATGCCATCAACATTCATTTTTCTTGCAGGATTGATCTCGCCATCCAGCACAAACTGATATCTGTTAAAGCCAGGAAGATCAGGATCGCAATTTGTCGTTATGCTTACTGCCCATCCGGTTTTGAACCATGGAGTTTCAAGGCGGCGTGTCTGCCATAAACCAAGTTTATCTTTGGTTGCACTTACATCAAGATATGACTTGTGTCTCTGAGGTAACATTTTGTCAGATACAAGGGAATCATATGAAATAGTCTTTGACTTTATTGGAATTTGAATATCCCATGGCTCAGTATACTGGAAACTTAACACACCTGTACCCTTATCAGAAATGATATTGGGTGTTTTTATACCATCTTTTTTTTCAGAACTGCCTGAAGATGTTTCATGAAATGCAAATCCAAAATCCTCCCATCCCGGAATTGAGCGCAATGCAGTAAATGGCAGCCAGATACCCTCATTTACCACCCTCTTCTTAAAAGCCTCATTATAAATGTTATAATAAACCTTAAGAGCAGCCCTCATACCCCATTCAGGATCAAAACGAAACCATGACATTTTGAAAAAAGCCCTGTTTGGAAATTTCGTTGTCCTCTCTGACGTAGCCAAATCAAACTCAGCAATAAGACCTTTGTCCCTGAAGCCTTCCAATCTGTAAACAACAGGAACCGACATGTCTACACCAATTCCAAATCCTGTCTGATCTGTTCTGATCGCACATAACGGATAATAAGACATTGTCCCCATTCCTACAGGATCACCATAGCCACCATCTGAAATATCATTTCCATTAAATGCGCCGGCAGGTGGAACAGTGGTTTTGGTACTCACCGTATCGGCATAAATCAATCCTGTCTTCATATCTGCAGATTTGTCAAGTCCGCTGAACCAGGTCCACTTTTCACCTTTGACCGGAAATATTATCCTGAGCGACAGGCACGAGTTTCCGCCATTCAGATTCTCAATATCTCCATTTACTTCAGTAAAATAACCTCTGTCAATCTCATGAATTACAACCTGATATGTCATATTTCTGTAGGTTGAAATCATAACATTGCCATTTTTGTTCTGTGAAAGAAGGGGAATCTCAATAATCTCTGAAGATTTCTTACCGGCATCAGTATATTCGACTTTTATTACCGGAGCAGAGCCGGCAGGAACTGCAGTTACTGAATTGCCTGTAAAGAAGACAAAAAGAGGAAGAAAAAAGCATACAAATAAGTAATGGAACCGCGATAATATTTTCATAATTATGGTATTATTCCTTTTCAGTTAAATAAGTATTGAATTTGCTATATCAATATTAATTAAAGTTTATGAATTTGCCGTTGTTTTGGTTCATCTCATTATTTCCCTGAAAACTTTAAGAAATATTTAACATAAACATGGTAATCTTATTGTAAACAAATTAATTGACTCTGTTGTTTTAATTGTGAAAATTACCCGATTCCGCCCTAAAACCAGATCATGAGATTTGCCTACAGTTTCAGATACATCTTATTTCTGCTGATTATTCTGGTTTTATCATCCTGCCAGAGAGATAAACCACTTTTTAAGAAAATAGAATCATCAGACTCCGGCATACACTTCAGAAATGATATTTTTGAAAATGATTCTGTCAATCAGCTTGATATTGAAAATGTTTATAATGGTGGAGGCGTAGGAATCGGTGATTTTAACGGAGATAGTCTGCCCGATATCTTTTTCACAGGAAATGCAGTTCAAAGCAGATTGTACCTTAACAGATCTGAATTCAGATTCCAGGATATCACATCGGAATCAGGAATAAACACCAGTGGAAGATGGTGCAGAGGTGTTGCTGTAGCAGATATAAATTCTGATGGAAGATCAGACCTTTATATAAGTGTAACTCTCAGGAAAAAAGCTGAACAAAGAATAAATCTTCTTTATATAAATCAGGGCTTAAATCCCGCTGGCATACCTGTATTTAAAGAGGATGCGGCGGGTTATGGTCTAAACGATGATGCACACACTACACAGGCTCTCTTTTTCGATTATGATAACGACGGCGATCTTGATGTTTACCTTATTCAAAATGAAATAAACGAAAAATTCTCTCCTTACCTTTTCAGGCCTGTAATTAAGAATGGCAGAAATCCGAGTACCGGTAAGCTCTTACGGAATGACTGGAACGATTCCCTGAATCATCCATTTTTCACCGATGTTTCAGCCAAAGCCGGCATTCAGACTGAAGGATATGGCAATTCAGCAGCCATTTCAGATTTTAATAATGACGGGTGGAAGGATATTTATGTTGGAAATGACTTCTTCACCAATGACCTTTTGTGGATAAATAATCATGATGGCACATTTACCGATCAACTTTCAACTTATTTCAAACACACCTCTGCAAATACAATGGGCAGCGATATTGGAGATATTAATAATGACGGACTGCAGGATGTTATTGCTCTTGATATGAATCCTGAAGACAACTACCGTAAAAAGATGATGCTGCCTCCTTCAAGCTATCAGCTTTATCAGTATACTGAACGTTACGGGTACAGTTACCAGTATGTAAGGAACATCTTGCAGTTGAACCAGGGTGTCCGCATTGAAAATGATTCAGCCGGATTGCCGGTATTCAGTGAAATAGGATATCTGGCCGGAATTACTGCCACGGACTGGAGCTGGACACCATTACTGACCGATTTTGACAATGATGGTTACCGCGATCTGATTATCTGCAACGGATTTCCAAAGGACATAACGGATCATGATTTTGCGATGTTCAGAACCAAAGCCTACAAGGTAGCTTCAAAAGACGAAATTCTTAGCCAGGTGCCTGTTGTCAAGCTGCATAACTATGCTTTCCATAATAATGCTGACCTTACATTTTCTGATGTATCACAAGCCTGGGGGATGAACACTCCCACGTTTTCAAATGGATCTGCCTATGCTGATCTTGACGGCGACGGGGACCTTGATCTCGTTATGAATAATATCAATGATGAAGCTTTGGTTTACAGGAACTGTTCCATCGAAAATAACCCCGCGAGTAGCCATTATCTTAAAATCAAACTTAAAGGTCAATTTCCTGATATTGATGGAATTGGTTCGTTCGTGACAATATATTATGATAACGGGAAAAGACAGGTATGGGAAAACGCTCCCTTCAGAGGTTATCTTTCAACTGTTGAAACAATTGCTCACTTCGGACTGGGGCAGACTGAAAAGATTGATTCAGTCATCGTGAACTGGTATAATGGAAAAAGGCAGATTGTAAAGAATCAGGATGCAGACAAGTTACTGATCCTCGATATTTCCGGATCAAATGATCCCGGACCAGATAAAAAGAATTCTGAGACAGCAAATACGCTTTTCAGGGAAATCACCAAAGATTCAGGCATTGGCTACATTCATAAAGAAGAAGATTTTGTCGATTTTAATATTCAGAAGCTTCTTCCGCATAAATTCTCTGAATATGGACCAGGAATGGCTGCAGGCGATATTGATGGTAATGGGCTGGATGATATTGTTATCGGAGGTTCTTCAAACATTAGCTGCATGTTTTTTCTTCAGCAGAATGATGGCAAATTCATTGAAAAACCATTAATCCCTGAAGATGTTCTCTCCTCCAAAAACCAGGATGATGAAGGAGTCCTTCTTTTTGATGCAGATGAAGACGGAGATCTTGATCTGTATATCTCTTCAGGAGGTTTTGAACACGAGAACAATTCACCGGTTTACTCTGACCATTTTTATGTTAACAACGGAAAAGGCACTTTCACTGAAGCAAAAGATGCAATTCCTTCAAACAATACAGGCAAGTCTTGTGTGAGGTCAGCAGATTTTGACAATGATGGAGATCCCGATCTGTTTATTGCCGGAAGGGTCGATCCATGGCATTATCCACGAGCTGTTTCCAGTATAATACTGAGAAATGATACATCTGAGGGCAGAGTTAAGTTTACTGATGTCACTAATGAGGTTGCACATGATCTGATTAATATGGGGCTTGTTTGCGATGCTGTATTCTCTGATTATGATAATGACGGATGGAGTGACCTGATAATAGCAGGAGAATGGATGCCTCTTACAATCCTGAAAAATGTAAAGGGAAGTTTTGTAAATATGACATCCTCAACATCTGTTTCGGGAAAGACAGGATGGTGGAATTCAATTGCAACGGGCGATTTTGATAATGACGGAGATACTGACTACATAATCGGTAATCTTGGCTATAACTCCTTCTACAAAGCAAGCGATAATTACCCTGTTTCTGTATATGGAGGTGATTTTGACAACAATGGAAGCTACGATGTATTCCCTTCAGTTTATCTGCCTTCAAGTCAGAATGACAGAACAATAAGGGAATTTCCGGTTCATGGTCGCGATGATGCTGTGAAACAAATGATAAGTCTGAGATCCAGATTTCAGAATTACAGGAATTATGCATCAGCAACTATGGATCAACTGCTGACAGATGAACAGATGAAAAAGAGTCTGGTCCTGAAGGCAACCTGCTTTGCATCATCCTACTGCAAAAATGAGGGAAACGGAAAGTTTTCACTGATCCCATTGCCTGTTCAAGCTCAGGTATCGGTCCTTAATGGAATGGTCGTTGAGGATTTCGATGGTGACGGCAATCTGGATGTTTGTATAAATGGCAATGACTGGGGAACAGAAGTACTTGTGGGACGATATGATGCATTGAATGGACTGGTTCTAAAGGGAGATGGCAAAGGCGGTTTTTCTCCTTTGTCAATTGCAGAAAGCGGGATCTATATTCCAGGAAACGGGAAGGGAATGGTCTCTCTTAAAAGCAGTAAAGGAAAGTATCTTATCGCTGCAGGGCAGAACAGGGGCCCTCTGAAACTATTTGAACTAAAAAGAGATGTGAGCCTGATGAAGGTCAAAGATTCTGATACGAAAGCTGAGCTGATTTTCAATGGTGGTAAACGGTTACAGGAATTATGTAATGGCACATCATTCCTTTCACAATCAGCGAGGTATATAAATGCTGACAAAAGAATAAAGTCAATACAAATATTTGACTCCGGCGGAAATGAAAGAAATATTAATACTGAAAATAAGAATATGCCTTAATATCCGATCTATGAAAAAAACTACTCCTCTTAAATTGCAAATAATCAATTTGTTTCTTTTGACATTTGTTCTTCTTTTTTCTGCTTCCTGCAGAAAAAGAATATCTGAAAGGTTATCTGATACTGAAATACTCCATCAGAATATGGATCAGCTTACCCGGGTGATAATCTACGATGTATTCACCCCTCCTGTTGCCAGCCGGCTTTATGTTTATGCAGCATTATCATCTTATGAGGCAATAAGATTCAGTAAAGATGAAAGCAAATCTATAGCTGAAAAGCTTAATGGCTTCGGCCAAATGCCGGTTCCTGAAAAAAATCTTGATTACAATTTCACGCTTGCTGCAACTAAGGCATTTTTCAAGGTTGTAAGAAATGTAAAGGTGTTTTCAGTTGATTCTTTAAACCGGTATGAAGAATCACTTTATAAAAGTTTCAGGGATGTTCTTGACGATTCTGTTTTTAGCAGATCTGTTGATTTTGGGAACAAGGTAGCAGAGGTAATTCTGACAAGGGCAAAAAATGACGGCTATTTTGTTTCGAGAGGGAAGCAGAAATACCTTGGCGGCAGCGCCCCCGGTCAATGGCGGCCCACCCCTCCTGATTATCTTGATGGAGTTGAGTGGTGCTGGAATACAATGATGCCTATGGTTATGGATTCTGCGTCACAGTATAAGCCTGGCAGGCCTCCTCAGTTCAGTACTGATACCGGTTCCTATTATTATAAAAGTCTCAGGGAAGTATACACAATAAACCTGAACCTTACTGATGAGCAGATGGAAATAGCCAGATTCTGGGATGACAATCCTTTCGTCATAGAACATTCGGGACATATGATGTTCGGTAATAAAAAAATAACTCCCGGAGGACATTGGATGGGGATTACAGCAATTGCTTCAAAACAATCAGGTGCTGATGCTGTAACAACCGCAAAGGCTTATGCCCTTACTTCGATAGCTCTTTATGACGCATTTATCTCATGCTGGGACGAGAAATACAGAAGCGGTTATATCAGACCTGTAACTGCAATAAATGAAACTTTTGATAACACATGGATGCCTTATTTGCAAACTCCTCCTTTTCCGGAGTATACAAGTGGTCATAGTACAATAACTGCAAGCGCTTCAACAGTGCTTACAGCAGTATTCGGGGAGAATTTTGCTTTTCAGGATACAAGTGATCTGAGGTATATCGGAATGCAGAGACACTTCAACTCATTCAATGAGGCTGCAGCTGAAGCATCGGTCAGCAGGCTTTACGGAGGCATACATTACAGGTTCAGCATAGATACAGGTGCAGAACAGGGTAAAAAACTGGGACAATTGATTAACACCAGGTTATCTGATTAATTAACTAAAAACCTTCCGGGTTTTAAATTTCAAACTGAAGTTTCTTTTTAAAAAAGAATTATTTGATTGACGTTACTTTTAATTCAACAATTGGTTAATACAATTTCTTCTGTATTATTTCCCTTTGCTTTTGTACTCTGTATATTCTGATTTTGTGCATTTATTATAGTTCACCACAAATTCAGCTAATTCCGGATAAAGCAAGTGTAACTTTGATATTTCATTTGGGTCAGTATTACAATCAGATGTCAGATAAGTAAGTATCCCCTTCCATTTCACACTCTCCACATAATATAATTCACCATTCCGTTCCACTTTTTCAGTATAGGTCTCCAATTTATGGACTGCATCATTCTCCTTCCTGACATAAAGGGTGCTCTGATACCGGTACAGGCTCAGTTTACCCTCAACCAAAACCTGAAGGATTGTATCCTTAAGAACATCCGGAACATAGCATTCGCCCTTGATAAATCCGAATCGTTTTATCTCGTTAGGATAGTATTTAATATTATCATCACCTTTTTTTAGAATGCAATATTCTATAACATTCCATTTTTGAGATGTACCAACCTTACCGAATATTGTATCATTCTTATTTGTAACAACATATCCATCATAAAAACCCAACTGCCCGAATGCAGCTGAAGCAGAAAGTATAAATAAAAAGACCAGTAAAGTAAACCGTGGTTTCATTATCGTTTCCATGATCTATAATTTGATTACGACCATAAAATTATGAAATTACTTCGTTCTATTCTGAATCACTTATTATACTTTTTCAACTGTTTTGATCTTATACCCTTTTAATCCGAAGAAAAATATCACAATAAAGCAGATCAAAGGTACAATAAACCCGACAGCCATACTTGATACATCTGCAATCCAACCCATAAGCATGGGACATACAGCTCCGCCAGCCACCATCATTACGAGAATTGAAGATCCCTTTTTAGTAAGGCTTCCCAGATCTTTAATTCCAAGCGCAAATATTGTTGGAAACATGATCGACATGCAGAAATAAGTCAGATATATTGAAATCAGTGAAATCCACCCCAGTCCAAGAATTACGAATATCATTGTGAGAATATTGATTCCGGCATAAAGTGCAAGCATCTGATTGGGTTTGAACCAGGTCATCATAACACTGCCTGAGAATCTTCCTAACATAAAAAAGACAAATCCAAGTGAAAGAAGGTAAGCTGCTTTCTCATTACCAAACTGAGGCATAGTCTCAGTTACATAATTAATGAAGAAGCTGTTGACTCCAGTCTGGGCAGCTACATACAGGAATTGAGCAACTACTGCAAACTTAAAATGGCTGAACTTAAGCAGCTGTCTGTATTTGCCTTTATCTCCATGATCATCATGCTCGCCTTCGTGTATATCAGGAAGTTTTGTAAAAATGAACATGATGGCGACAAGCAGAACAAGTGTTCCGATAATCATGTACGGCATAATCATAGAAGCAAATTTGTTGGTCTCTGCTGCCTCTCCTCCCCTGAATATAAACCAGCCTCCGACAGCAGGCCCGATAATCCATCCCAGTCCATTGAATGATTGTGAGAAATTAAGCCGCTGTTCCGATGTATCTTTTGGTCCCAGAACAGTTGAATATGGGTTTGCTGCAGTCTCAAGACAGGTCAGTCCGCATGCAATTACAAATAAACAGAACAGTGTAAACTTAAATGTCTGTATTTCAGCTGCAGGATAAAATAAGAATGCTCCTGTGGCATACAGCAATAACCCGAAAATTATCCCTTTCTTATAACCAATGTGACTCATTATCAATCCTGCAGGTATGGCCATTACAGCATAGCCTCCGTAAAGGGCAGCCTGCACCCAGCCAGACATAGCCTTTGTTATGCCCAATATCTCCTGAAAATGCTTATTCAGAACATCCAGAAGGCTATGGGCGAAGCCCCATAAAAAGAACAGGCTTGTAACTAAAATGAATGGAATTAAGTATCCTGCGGTAACAAGTTTTTGTCGCCCGCCATTGGTAGTAATTTCGTTTGTCATAAAATCCTGAATTTTGATAATACAAGATTGTCATGATTTCCGACTTTACCAAAAAAATATTTGAAAATAAAAACCCTCTGTGTTTCCCTGTTATACCGATATGTACCGGGATAACAGAGATCTACAGAGGGTTAAAAGTGTTCCCTTCTGAATATTATTATTACTTAACCAAAAGACTGACTTTCAGCTTGAATTCGTCGTAAATTGTTTTGTCTCCAAGATTATCGAAGAAAGAACCTGATCCGTAACGGACGTTATACTTTGTCCTGTCTATCACAATATTTGCAAAAAACCAGTTTCCATCATCTTTTTTCTGATATGCAGCTTTGAACTCCACAGGATTTGTAACTCCTTTGATTGTCAGAGTACCTGTAACAGTTGCTGTTCCCTTTTCAAAAGATGTGCTACCTGTAATAACAAGATTAGCTGTTGGAAATTTCCCGACGCCGAAAAAATCATCAGATTTTAAATGGCCTACAAGTTTATCAAGATTGTCATTGCTAGTTATGGTATTCATATCTATAACAAATTCACCTGACTCTATTTTATTATCTTTCCAGCTGAGCCAACCTGACTGAAGGTTTATCGTGCCTTCATGTTTCCCGGTTACTTTTTCACCTAACCATTCAAGTTTTGTTTTACCGGCATCTGCAGTAAGTTTCTGCTGTGCATTCAGATTAAAAAATGCCATCGCTGATAGTGCTAAAAATACAAATGTTCTTTTCATTTTATCCTGATTTGTTTATCTGTTTATTAAACAAAGAATTTAAAACATTTGTTCAATGAATAATGATTAATTCAACTCTGAATCCACATTTGGGGACTTAAACATGGCGTTAATCCCCTTTATGGAGTTAAGGTGATTATAAAAAGGAATTGAATGAATCTTTACAGCTTGTGAATATTAAGACCACCACTGATCTCAAATATGGTTCCTGTTGAAAAAGCCCAGTCTCCTCTGGCGAGAGATGCTACAGCTTTTGCAATATCCGATGGCATTCCCCATCGTTTCTGAGGTACAAGTCCCTCCTGTATTAGCTTATCGTATTTGTCTTTTATCTTGGCGGTCATGTCAGTTTCAATAATTCCGGGTCTGACCTCATAAACAAGGATGCCCTCCTTTGAAAGCCTGTCTGCAAAAACTGATGATGCCATACTCAGTCCCGCTTTTGAAACGCAGTATTCAGCTCTGTTTGTAGATGTGAGGATTGCAGAAACTGATGTTATGAATACTATTACAGGTTTGTAGCCTTCCATATGCTCTTTGAGCCATAGCATCTCCTTTGAAACTTTCTGGGCAAAAAAGACAGGCCCTTTAAGATTTATATTCATCAGCCTGTCATAACTTTCCTCAGTCATATCCAGCACATCATTCCTCTGTAAAGGAGATACACCAGCATTATTCACCAGGATATCAATCCTCCCGTAGCACTCAAGAATGTTCTTCACAACCTCTTTATGGCATCCGGTACATGAAATATCAAGACCTATCGGGAAAAAATGTGACCCTCTTTTTCCAACTTCTGAAGCAAGAATTTCCATTCCTTCGCTGTCAGTGGATCGCGCTATTGCAGCTATGTCGTATCCCTCAGCTGCAAGGCTGATTGCAACCGATCTTCCTATTCCTCTGCTTGCTCCGGTAACTACTGCAACAGGTTTATTATTCATGAGAAATGGTATATGCCTTTTCCTAAAAAAACGCTTTAAAGGTAATAATTTGCCTGATTCAGGCAATATCCTTTAAGAATATCTTCTTTCATGCCTTCTAAATTACCGGCAAATCCGTCTGAATTAAACTGAAAACATCTGATCAGTACAGGTTTGCAATAATCCAGATACATCAGGAGTTTATTCTGAAGAAGATTATTCTAGTAGTAATTATTGTTGTTGTTGTTATTGTTCCCGAAACGTGGATTAACTACATTATTATAGATCGAACCGAATGTATAACTCAAACTGCATCCCCCATTAAGATAGAAGCTTGTTGCCTGTTGTTTCAGTCTGAGTAACCTTTCTGCCTCTGATAGTTCTCCTTTTGCAAGATTCATCTGATTGTTTACATAGGTAACTCCGGCATTGACTGAAAGGGCAAGCCCTTTTACTATCCTGAGCCTTGTATATCCCCAGAAACCAAACCTGTTTTTTGAAAAATCATCAAGATAATTTGACCCTGATGCAGAAAGGTTTATAGAACCCCATTTCTTCTGAATCTGATACGCTGCTCTTAAGGAATGTTTGAAAAGGCCTTCAGTCATTTTATTGTAAATGGTTGTGTCGGTATAATCTGAATATTCATACCCGATACTGTACATGATCCTGAATTGCCTGTGGGTAGCTTCGGAATACGGGTATATATCATATTCAATCGATGGAAGAAAATCAACATTGAAGTCATAGTTCATGCTTGTCGAGGACTCCATGTCAAACCTTAAGCCACCGGACCAGTGATTGCCCATACTCTTGACAAACAGGTTTTGCATAGACCTGCTCTTGATCATATATTCGCTGACAACTTCATCTTCAATGAACTTCTGCTTGTTGTTATAGTAACTGACCTCAGACTCAAGTTTTATTTCAGGTGTGACCTTTGAGATTTCGAAAGTATTATAAAGAGCCACCCTGCTGTATGTCTCCTCCGAATTGAACTGTGGATTTGTCTGTAGCATGAATACCCAGTTGTTCCACTTATCCTCTGCTTGTTGCTGTTTTATCTCTCCGTTATTTTTAATATTTATTTCATCGAACAGAGGAGTCCGCGCAACATATCTCATTAAACCCATCTTAATCATATGTGTTTTTTTCTCCCTGATAATTGCACCAGTCTCATCAGGATTACTGGTATACAAGAGTGTATCATTCATTCCTGAATATTTCCCAAGTCCCTGAAATGCAAAGGTAAACCGCGTACCACCACTTCCGGTAACTTCATTTGTTACAAGAAGATAAACCTCAGCTTCCCTGGTATCTCTGACATAATTGACAAAAGGAATTTCCTGCCTGGTGTAATTCATATCGCACGACCTGCAATCGACAAAGATTTTCACTGCATCTGCCCGTAATGTATCCTTAATTTTAACAGGTTCAGGGATACTAATTGCCTCCTCTTTTACAGGAAGTGTTTGAGAAATTGTATCAGACGGAATTAAAACAGGTTCTCTTTTTTCTGTTTTTTCAAAAGGTTTCTTCCCCCATTCATTTTCGAGAAAAGCAGCCTTATCGGCAGATATTGGTTTGTTACCTTCAAAAGAGGCAATAAACGAATCCCTGAATCCGATTTCCCTGACCTCTTCAAGAGCATTCCTGGCATCAGAAAACCTTCGGAACATCCCGACATAGTATTTATTAAGATCAGAACCTTCAGGTCTGAAACCATAAACCGGATTAATGCCCTTAAAAAATTCAGGTGTCACCGGATTGCGGAATACTGCTACCTGAATGCGATAGATAAGTCCGTCAGGAACATTGGAATTGATTTCCAGTTTAGATTCTGGAAGTGTAACCGTTTTATCAGAGACAGTGAAATAGTAATAAATCTCATCTGAATTTGCGGAAAACAGACCACTGACATCTTCAGATTTTGACCGGAGAGCAATATTTCTGTCAGTCATGGCATCCTCATCAGCAGCCTGGGAAAAGGCAGCTTTATGGCAAATGATTAAGAAAAGAATTACAAAAACTACCGATAAATTAATTCTCATTCAGAAATAACTTTCTATCCAAACTACCTCACAAATATGCTCATTGGCAAATATGGTGATAAAAATCATCCGAATCCTAAAAGCAGGATGCCGGCAAATCAAGAATTAATGTTTTTTAACAATTTAAGGATTATAGCTTTAGCGGTGTGCCGAACTTTATTTAAAGTAGTTAACTGACCTCGGACTAATCCAGCTTCTTTTTATTAAGGCATTGAAATAGTATTCGATGATTCTCAGGAAAATCAAAGTGCGAATGAAGAGTTTTGGAATGAAGAAAAACAAAACTCCTGCCAGGGCGGTTAATCCGGATGAAACGAGAATGTTGACAACGAGAAAAGATTGTATCAGGTACTTATGTAAACCAGACGAATGTTTGCTGAAATATAAATGTCTGGAAATAACGACTTCAGCCTTGGTAATTGAAGCTGTCTTTATATTTATCCTGGAACTTCCGCCATGATTATGTTCTATAGTAATATTATTGCAGAATGCAATCTCTCCCCCAGAATATCTGGCACGCCTGCAAAGGTCA
>Ga0334722_10004587_pt1 | contig 14244 bp, 9 predicted proteins | sample C3_bottom_MG_FD_207210 | JGI IMG/M metagenome (GOLD analysis project Ga0334722, IMG submission 207210) | Sediment microbial communities from Yellowstone Lake, YNP, Wyoming, USA - C3_bottom | ecosystem: Environmental > Aquatic > Freshwater > Lake > Sediment | place: USA: Wyoming | collected...
AGGATGCTGGAATGGAAAAACCTGGGCCCGTATTTTATGGGTGGCAGAATCTGCGACATAAAAGGCTATGCTTCTGACCCCAGCCGGATTTTAGTGGCTGCGGCCAGCGGCGGCCTCTGGCTCACCGAGAACCGCGGGACCACCTGGCGTCCGCTTTTTGATGAACAATCCTGGGTTGGTTTTGGCAGCGTGGCGGTTTATGAAAAAGATAAAAACCTGCTCTGGGCCGGGACGGGTGAAGAAAATTCTTCTCGCTCCTCTTATGCCGGCACCGGAGTTTTCAAATCCACGGATGGCGGGAAGACCTGGCAGCACCTGGGGCTTTCTGACACACATCATATTGCGGCGATTATCATCCATCCAGACAATCCCGACGTGGTTTACGTGGCGGCCATTGGCCATCTGTACACTGAAAATGAAGAACGCGGTGTTTTTAAGACTACCGATGGCGGAAAGACCTGGAGAAAGGTTCTTTATGTCTCGCCCCGGACCGGCGTTATCAGCCTGGTCATGGACCCCCGCCAGCCGGAAGTTCTGTATGCAGCTACCTGGGAAAGACTGCGCCAGGCCTGGAACATGCAGGAGTCAGGCCGGGAAAGCGCCATCTACAAGAGCGAAGACGGCGGCGAGCACTGGAGAAAAATTGTCAACGGTTTTCCGCAGAACGAATACGTGGGCAGAATCGGGCTGGCTATCAGCCCTTCTAACCCCAGAGTTATCTATGCTTTTCTGGATAACCAGGAACCAAGAACTCAGCCTAAAAAGCCAGAAGCGGCTAAAGGCGGACTGACAGTTGAGGCTCTCAAGAAAATGACCGTGAAGGATTTCCTGAAAGTTGAAGATGGAAAGCTGGAAGCCCTGCTCCGCCAGAACAGGGCACCCATGACCTTTAACGCCAGGTCAGTCAAGGAAGCGGTCCAGAGCGGGAAGCTCAGCCTGGTGGAGTTAGCTGATATTCTTATCGGGGGAGCTAATGCCGCCCTCTTCAGCACTCAGGTTAAAGGAGCTGAAGTTTACCGCAGCGATGACGGCGGTGAACACTGGAGAAAGACCCATGAGGGATTTCTGCCGAACTCAATCGTTAATACTTACGGCTATTATTTCGGCAAAATTTTTGTCTCTCCAGAAAATGAGAACGTGATTTATTTGCTGGGCGTTCCGCTGATGAAATCAACTGATGGCGGCAAAACCTTCCGGGAAATTCCGGAAGCCGGCGGCTCGTATGGCTACGGTTATTCAGATGTTCATCCCGACCACCACGCCTTGTGGATAAACCCCAACGACCCGAGGGAAGTCTGGCTGGGCAATGACGGCGGCCTGAATGTTTCCTTTGATGCTGGCCGCAGCTTCCAGAGGATCGCCAACCTACCCCTGGCTCAGTGCTACACTATAAGCTATGACCTGGAGACACCTTATAACCTCTATGTCGGCTTGCAGGATAACGGCGTTAACGTTGGCCCGCGCGATTTTGTTTTCGGCCGTCGGGACAAAGACTGGAAGATGATTCTCGGTGGAGATGGGGCTTTTGTGGAACCCAGTCTTTATGAAAAAGGCATTGTTTACGCTGAGTATCAATTCGGCAGCCTGTTTCGGCTGAACCTGAACAACCCTAAAGAAAATAAGATGATTAAGCCCCAGCTTAAAACCGTCCAGGCTCCTTATCGTTTCAACTGGCTGACGCCATTTTTGATTTCCAGGCACAATCCGTTCACCCTTCTGCTTGGAGCTAACAAGGTGTTAAAATCCGTGGACCGGGGCGATAACTGGATTGAGATCTCACCTGATTTAACGGACAGGAAAAACATTACCGGCGACGTACCTTATGCCACCATAACCGCCCTGGCGGAGTCGCCGTTTACACCAGAAGTTATCTACGCTGGCACGGATGATGGCAATGTCTGGGTCACCAGAAATGGAGGCTGTTCCTGGGAGAAAATCACTGCCGGTCTGCCCAAGAAATGGGTGACCAGGGTTGAAGCCAGCCGGCATAAACCAGGCCGGGTCTACTTAACCATGATTGGCTACCGCGAGGATGATTTCAGCACCTATGTTTTTGCTTCAGAAGATTACGGAAAAACCTGGGTCTCGATTAAAGGTAACCTGCCGGAAGAAGGCTGTAACGTCATAAGAGAAGACCCGGTGAACGAGAATGTTCTCTATCTGGGCACGGACCTGACTGCTTACGTCAGCCTGGACCGGGGCCAGACCTGGCATTCCTTAAGAGCCAACCTGCCCACCCAGCCAGTTTATGATATGAAAATTCATCCCAGAGAAAGAGAGCTGCTGATTGGCACGCACGGCCGGGGAGTGTTCGTGCTGCCGGTTCAGAAGATAGAAGAAATGACGCCCGAAGTTCTGGGCCGAGAGCTTCATGCTTTTGAGCCGGAGGAAGTGGTGCTTCCAGCCGAGCGGGGGGAAGCCGAAGCCGGGCCTGAGCCTAAAGCCGTATTTCTGGTTTATACCAAAACTGGCGGCGCGGGTAAGCTGGTGGTTAAAGATAGCAGCGGGAAAGTCTTGAAAGAAATTAAGGCTGATTACCGGCCCGGGCTTAACGACCTGACCTGGGATTTGAGAGCCGAAGGACAGAAAGAAAAGGTCAGACCTGGCGAATATCAGGTTGAATTTTACCTGGGTCAGCTCAGCCAGAGCAAAAAATTAAAGGTCAGCACGGCCAGATTTTCTTTTATGGAGTTACCGGATTGAGCCAGAAAATCGTGGATTATGATGGTTGTTTTGTCTGCGGCCAGGCCAATGCCTGTGGACTGCAGCTGGTTTTCTATTATGACGAAGCTGGCCAGAAAGCCTGGACGGAATTTGCCCCGGCTGAAAAGTTTGAAGGATACCAGGGAATACTCCACGGCGGCATTATTTCTTCTGTGCTGGATGAGGTGATGATTAAAGCCATTTTATACCAGGGAGAAGTGGTTGTTACTTCCAGGTTAACAGTGGAGTTTAAAAGCCCGGCCGGAATAGGCGAGAAGCTCAGGGCTGAAGGCTGGGTGACGGGCGAAAGAGGAAAAATTTTCCTGACCGAAGGGAAGCTTCTTGGAGAAGATGGACGGTTGGTAGCTTCAGGCAACGGAGTTTATGCCCGGGTCAAAGGGGAGATGGCACAGCGGCTGGCTGGAAGCTTAAAAAAATAGAGACCGACAGAAGAGAAGTAGCTCAGTGGAGATGATGAAAGGTCGGGTGCGGTTTATGTCTGGCTACAATGCCTGATTGAATAACTCAGAGCCGGAGATGAGAAAAAACGTTGTTTGCGGGGAAAGCAGCAGAAACAATGGAATTCTAATCAGAAAGAAAATTTAATCCGGGAAAACCCAAGCTTTCCTCAAAAACTAAATTTAAAATCAAATAGCTAACCCGGCTCAGGTTTCCGGTTCAGCACTTTTCTAAAGCCTGTTGCAGGTCATCTCTCAGGTCTTCGTAGGCTTCGCAGCCGACGGACAGACGAATCAGGTCATCAGTTATTCCGGACTCTTCCCGGGTTTTTTTTGGCACCGAGGAGTGGGTCATGCTAGCCGGATGCTGGATTAAGGTTTCAATGCCGCCCAGAGAAACCGCCAGGGTGCAGAGCTTAACGTTGTTAATCAGCTTCATTCCAGCCTCATAACCGCCTTTGAGACCAAAGGAGATCATGGAGCCAGGTCCTCTCATCTGCTTTTTCATCAGCTCGTACTGTGGGTGACTGGGAAGCCCTGGATAGTTGACCCAGGCTACTTTGGGGTGAGTTGATAACCATTGGGCCAGTTTCTGAGCGTTTTCCTGGGCTTTTTCTACCCGGAGCTTTAAGGTCCGCAGACCGCGAAGCACCAGCCAGGCCTGGTGCGGGTCCATGGTGCCGCCCAGCAGGCGCAGGACTTTTTGCAGGCGGAGGTGTAAATCCTGAGTTTTGCTGATGATGATGCCGCCAACCACATCGGTGTGGCCGTTGATAAACTTGGTCACGCTATGCAAAACTACGTCAGCTCCCAGCTCCAGCGGGTTCTGAAGGATGGGAGAAGCAAAGGTGTTGTCCACTACCAGCAGCAGGCCATGCTCATGAGCCAGTTGCGCACAGGCCGCGATGTCAGCCATGGCCATAGTGGGGTTAGCCGGGCTTTCAATGTACAGAAGCTTGGTGTTCTTTTTGATTCTTTTTTTAATTTCATCCAGGTTGGAAGTGTCAATAAAATCAGAACTGATCCCGAAACGAGCCAGCTCAGTTTCCACGATAGTTCTGGATGGCCCATAAAGAGCCGCTGTGCCAATCATATGAGCATCTTTTTCTAAAAAAGCCAGGTAAACAGTAGACACCGCGGCCATGCCGGAAGAAGTAGCCAAAGCGGCATAGCCTTTTTCTAAGGTGGCCACTGCTTCTTCTAAGGCTTCAATGGTCGGGTTTCCCAGGCGGGTGTAGATAAAGCCTTTTTCCTGTCCGGTAAACAGGGCCGCCCCGTGCTCTGCGCTCTCAAAAGCAAAAGTAGAGGTTTGATAAATCGGGGGAGAGACGCTGTGGGCTACCGGGTCTGGATGGTAGCCAGCGTGGATGACTTCGGTGTCAAGCTGAAAATCCTTTTTTTCGGTCATGCTCTTTTCTCCTGAAAAAAATTTGTCTCTAAGTTTTGTTCTTTAGTCTGGCTTGTTTTCTGACCTTTTATTTTACTCTATTTGTCTAATTTTTTTGTTTCTAAAAGCTGCTTTTAAATTCTACTTTTAACTTTGGTTAAAGCTCGTTCAGAAGCAATTCTAAAATTATTCCTGGGCCAAAATAATTTTAAAATCATTATAAAATTATAACCATTATAAAATATGGCTATTTTAAGCTATCCTTTTTTTATTTTTTTCTTAGTTTGCCTTTACTGTTTATAGCCTTTTTTCACTTTTTTCTGGCCAGGTCAATCATCAGTTTAACTTCTTTAACCATCTTTTCCGTATCGCCTTCAAAGCCTACCGAAGTGAAACGGATCTTACCCTTTGGGTCAATGATGAACTTGGTGGGAATACCGGAAACACCAAACTGAGCCACCACTTTATTTTCTCTGTCCATGAGCACGAAGAATGGATACTGATTCTTGCCCAGAAAATCTTTAACTACCTGATCCTTGTTGGCTTCTTCCTGCCAGGTGTTGATGAAAAGAAAAGCTACGGACGGGTCATTTTTGTATTCTTCTACCAGTTTTTTCATTCCCGGGAATGAGCTCAGGCAGGGACCGCACCAGGTAGCCCAGAAGTCAACCACCACTACTTTGCCCTGGTAGTCAGAAAGTTTGTGGCTCTGGCCTTCCAGGTCCTGGAGTTCAAAAGCTGGGGCCGGGGAGCTGGTCATCTTGGCCTCAAGTTCGCCTTTAAGAAGTTCGGTAGCAGTTCTGTCTAATTCCGTCTGGTATTTATCAAAACCTTCTTCTGATTTGTGTACTCCAACGTAGGACTGCTTAAGCAGGTCCATAACTTCCTGCCCAGCGAAGCCCTTTTTCACCGTCTTTTCCAGAACCTCAAGCGCCGGCTGGTAGTTTTGAGACTGGATGAGTGCCCGGCTGTAGTCCACAGCAATACCGGATTGCGCTCCCTGGCTGGCTTTGTAAGCCTGTTCCAGAGTAGAAATCGCTTCCTTCGTCTGCCCCTGTTTCATTTGCAGGTTACCCTTAAGGCTGAGCAGCATGGGCTTAATGGTGGTTTCCAGCTGGTCGCGCCATTCTTCCTCGGTGAAATAAGCGGGCTTGTGTTTAGCAATGTCCTGGAGCTGTTCTTCAATCAGGGACAAACCATTATCCAGAGCAGCCAGAGCCAGGTTCATCTTTTCTGGCGTCTTGCTGGCTTCAGAAGCGATGAGGTAGAAATAATAGGGCTGGGCTTTGGCTTTGTTTTCTTGCAGAAAGGCGTTGGCTTCTTCCAGCTTGTTTTCCTGGAATAATCCCTGAGTGATGAGGGTAACGATTGAATCCACATATTTTGAATCCGGAAATTCTTCCTGGAATTTTTTCAGGAATTCCATTTTCTGCTTGCTGTCGGTCATCATCTGGAGTTGCATGACGGCTTGAATCTGGAAAAATTCGCCCTTGGGGTTCTTCTGGGCCTGCTGCAGTAGAGCCAGGGCCTTTTCCTGGTTGCCCATCTGAGCATAAAACCTGTAAAGAGTGGTCAGAGTTGAGTCATCTAAATCAGGCTGAGCGGAAATTTCGTCCAGGAAGGTCTGCAGCTTTTTATCCCAGCCTTCAGGTTTGATATTTTGCAGAAGGCGTAGATAGCTGTTCACGAATTCTTTTTTTATCTGGGGATTAGCGGCGAAATCTTCTTCTGTTAACTTCAGAGCCTGGTTAAGGTCCTGGTTGATGCCCACCAGTTGTCCCCAGGAAGTGTAGGCCAGGGCTAACCCGGCCTTATGTCCGGGCAGCACTTTTCCATCACCTGTGTAGAGGGCAAAGATGTATCCTTTTCCCTGGTTATTATCCTCGTTTTCTTTGTCCAGCTTAATCTTGGCGATTAAACCATAGGCCTTGGGGTCAATGGCGTAGGTCCCGGTCCATTTTTTCCCGCTTTTCTTGAGTTCTACGGTTTTGACTTCCGGGAGCTCTCTGGCAAAAGAATAAACATACAGGGAAAATGAATTGCGCGACTGAAGCTTTTTGTCTGATGGTATATAGGTGAAGGTGATAGTCTCACCAGGCCTGGCTTTCTCGGGTGAAATGGTTAACTGGGAAGAATTGCTCTTGGTGGTGCAAAGCATCAGAGAAAGCGCCAGCAGTATGATAATGCTCAGTGATAAAGTTGATTTTTTCATAAAACATCCTTTCATCAAAATTTAACCTATTATCTCAGAAAACCGGACTGATGACAAATGTTAAAAATTCTGCCGGTCATGAGCAGCAGCTAATTGCAGCTAATTAAGGGTTTAAACCGGCTCATTTCTCATCAGGGCAGGTTGTCTTTCAGCCGAATTCGGTAATTTATTATTAAGCCCATCAGGTCTTTAAACCCCTTCAGGCCTTTTTGCGGCCTGCTTTAAGAAGCCACCTTGAGGTTAAATTTAAACGGCACAGTCATCGGTCTCAGGCAGGCTTCGTCGTTACAGGCCTGGTAGCGAACCTGGCCCGGCAACTCCAGTGAACTTCCGCAGAAATCATCAGCCAATTTAAGCCCGACTTTAACCTTGATCTGACCTTCATACACGGAGAGCATTTTTTCGGAGAATTTGAATTTTTTCTTAACGGCTGGGGGGAAAATTATTTCCTTTACTTCCACTACCGGAAGCTCTTTGAATTCCACCGCCGTGGGTATAAGCAGTTCATCTTCTGGCTTCTGGGCGTTAATGTGATAGCCAGGTGTGATGTTTAATTCCAGAGTCAAGACAAAAGATTCCCCAGGCCGAACAGGTTTCTCAGGCAGAACAGGCTTAACGGTAACCAGTGAGCTGGGAATAGTCTGCAGCTGGGGAACTTCTGAGGGACTATTTTTAATGAGCAGTCCAACGGCCAAGAAGAAATACCAAATAATAGATATAGCTCGTCTTTTTCTTATCTTATTCACATTAACTATTTTATCACTTTTTTCCAGAATTGCTAATCAATGAAGCTTGACATTCTTTTCTCCGTTAAATTACACTTAGCCAGAGGGAAAAAATATATTGAGCTCATTTGTTCTCACTCAGTCGGCAAGTTCGGGGATGGTTTTCAAGAAGGCTATATCCTGAGGCACATGGAGTTGGTAACTTCTTGAAATTAAAAATCACTCAGAAAGGAAAAATGAAATGAAAAGAACAGCCATTTTTTTGTTTTGTTTTTCTTGGCTGCTGGTTGTTCAGAGCCAGGGTGAGCTGATTGAGAAAGAAGAAGGTATCAAGGCCCTGAATTCCGGGAACTACGACCTGGCCATAAAAATTTTTAAAGAATGTGTGGAAAAGCAGGGTGAAAGCGGGAAGCTGGCTTCCTATTGTTCTTTTTTCCTTGGACGGGCCTATTATGAAAAGGGTCAGATGGATGAGGCGATCAAGTATCTTAAACGGGCAATTGAAGTGTATAAAGAAGGTATGACTGTCCTCGGTCTTGACCCGGCCTGGTATTATTGGTTGGGACGGGCATATTATAATACTGATCAATATGACAAAGCTATTGTCAGTTTTCAAAAGGCAGCTTCCATAGCTGATGAAAATCCTGAAAGTTTTTTTGATTATTACTATAAAAATTTTTACCGGTCTGTGGCGGATAGAGTAAAGAATGCCCTCCTTCCTCATATGCCTCCTAAATACAGTTGTTACTTCTTTCTGGGTAATAGTTATTACATGAACGGCCAATTTCAGGAGGCGGTAGAGGCGCTCACTAAGGCAGTTGAACTAAATCCAAAGGCAGAAGATTTTTATACCCAATTAGCCAATGCTTATTTAGGCTTGAACCAGTTTGAAAAAGCTATCCAGATAGCCAAGAAGTCCATAGCCATAGAACAAAATAATCCTTTTGCTTACCACATACTCTCAAAAATATACAGAGCTATGGGAAAATACGACGAAGCCATTGACTCTCTAAAAAGGTCAATAGAACTTGAACCAAAAGCTATTGACCGACATATCAGTTTGGCCAATCTATATGCCGAAATGGGAAATTATGAACAGGCGATTGAGGTTTTGAAAAAAGCCTTAGAAATATCCCCCCGCCATAGAAATGCACGTTTCTATCTTTCCTATTATTATATGTCTGCTGGCAGGTTTGAGGAGGCCATTAATTCTGTTAATGAACTGATTGATTTGAATACCATAAAAGGGATTGGCACCTATTTCACCTTTGAGGAGGGTTATCCGGTTGTAGTTCTGGTTGAGGGAACGGTTCCTTATAACCCAGCCGGACTGCAAAGTGGGGATCGCATCATAAAGGTTAACGGCCAGTCAACGAAGGGGAGTGAAGATAAGTTTTTTCAGAGCCTTGCAGGAAGTGAGGGCACCCAGCTTACCCTGACTATAAAAAGGAATGGCGTTAAAGAACCGATAGAACAAAAGGTTACCTTAGGCAAAGTATTAATGAAATCGGTGGCTACACCTCTGGCTATGAGAAGTTTCATCCAGGCCATAAAAGGTAATCTGGAGCAGTCACGTCAAGATGCAGAAATGGCCTATGCGCTCGATAAGGAGAATAGCTGGGCCTTTAGTGCTATTAGTTTTTCCTATATTATGGAGAGTCCGCCGCTTACCAAGGAAGGCAAAATTGCGGAGGCGGTAAGAATTCTCTCCAGCTCTAAAGATAATTTTGACCGATTGCTGGAAGCTCTGGCCTATTCCAAGATGGGCGATTTGCAGCATTCTCTTGAAATCTACACCTCTTTGCCGGAAGGATATCTCCAATCCCAAAATGCCTTCCACCGATTTTTTAGAGAGGCGGTCCTGGAGTCTTTGACCCCGTATTTAGAGAATAAAAAAGAGGCAGCCAAATCGTTTCAAGCCAAGGGCCAATACAGTGAGGCCCTTAAAGAATATGCAGAGCTATTGAAGATTGCGGATGAGAAAGAGGCTAAGGAGATAAGAAGCCAGGTGGCCGTGATGATAAAAGCCAAACCTGACCTTGCCCAGCTTCCGGAGGAAGCCAGAAGATATTTGATGAGAGCCGAAATGGCCAAAAAAGAGAACAGATTTGATGATGCTCTTAAAGAGTATAAGGAAGCGGCAAAAATAGCCCCATTCTACCCGGCAATTTACAAGGATATTGCCTTAACTTATGAAGGACTAAAGGATTACAGGCAGGCAATAAAGAATATGAACGTTTACCTTGATCTTTTCCCTGAGGCACCCGATGCTCGGGAAGCAAAGGATATGATTTACAAATGGGAATATATGGTGGAGAAAGAAGGGAAATAGGATGGTTCAAACAACAACGATTCTGACGTTGCTGAATAACAATTTTCTGCGAGGCTTACCTCGGTTTGTTGATAATTTTTGTAAATTGGCCTCGCCCGGTTTGACTATTTGAGTGGCAAGCAAAATACACGGCCAGAATGGCTTTTTGGAAATACGATTTATTAACAGTGGATGGATAAAATAAATCTATTAGGAGTTTAAGAATGAAATATTTTAAAAACTCCCTGTTTGTGTTGGCCCTTTTTATTTTGGTCAATTTTGCCACCCCCGTTTCAACTTCTTGTGGGGATGATACCTTTATGAGTAGCGAAGATACTTCAGCCTTAAAAATAAGTCAGGCCAGGAAATTTGATTCCGTCTCGGCCGTCAACAATGTTGTCAATTCCATCAACCAGTTCGCCTTTGATCTTTATCCAGCTCTTAAAAACAAAGAGGAAAACATCTTTTTTTCACCTTACAGCCTCTCCACGGCCATGGCTATGACCTATGAAGGGGCTAGAGGCCAGACCGCTGAAGAAATAAGGCAGGTCTTCCACTATCCTGAAGACATAGAAATCTTGAGACGCGGATATGCCGAGACCATCAACCAGATTAATAAAAAAGACAAAAAATATGAGCTACACACAGCTAATGCTCTCTGGGCTCAGAAAAATTATCCGTTTTTGCCCGAATATTTTAAGACCGTAGAAAAGTACTACGGCGGGAAAGTGACCAACATAGATTTTGTCAGGGACACGGAAAATTCCAGACTGACTATCAATAAATGGGTTGAAGAGCAGACCAACAACCGAATCAAAGATTTGATTCCGCAGGGAGTTATCACTCCTCTGACTCGCCTGGTTCTGACTAATGCCATTTATTTTAAGGGGAATTGGGAAACTCAGTTTCCAAAGGGCAACACGAAGGAAGCTGAATTCAGGGCAAGCGTTGATAAGAAGGTCAGGGTGCCGATGATGTTTATTGGGGGAAGAAAGTTCAATTACGCCGAAAATGAGGCTCTGCAGCTTCTTGAACTTCCTTATGCAGGCAATGAGCTCTCTATGCTGGTTTTGCTGCCAAGAAATGAATTATCTGAAGTTGAACCTTATCTTAAGCCTGATAAAATCCAAGATTTGATGAAGGACATGTGCCAGGAAGAAGTGGATGTCTATTTGCCCAGGTTCAAGTTTGAGACCAAGTATCTGATGGGAGGAGAGAAAGGGATTTTAGGCAGAATGGGGATGCCGACCGCTTTCTCAGAAATGCGGGCAGATTTTTCCGGGATGACCGGTAAGCCTGACCTCTATATTACCGAAGTGGTACATCAAGCTTTTGTGGAGGTCAATGAAGAGGGGACAGAGGCAGCCGCCGCCACGGGCATAATTATGGGAGCTAAGGCAGTATTGATGAAAAAAGTCTTCCGGGCTGACCATCCGTTTATTTTCTTCATTCAGGAAAAGCAAACAGGAGCAATACTCTTCTTGGGTAGGGTAATGGACCCGACCAGATAATTGGCTTCAAGGTTGATTGTATTTTTTATTTTGAAACCAGAATGATTTGCTGGATTGAGCAAGGGGCCAGAGGGCAGTAAATCAATTTCGCAATAAGGTCGGGATTTTTTATAATAAAAATAAACAGTTTACCCAGAATTAGGTAAATGAAGTTAATATTTTTTGGGGATGTATGATGAAAGGCTCAGGCAAATTGACCCGGGTAATGGTAATTTTTTTGTTAGGTTCCGTTATGGCTGGAGCCACGGCTCAAGCATTAATCGAAAACCCGCGTAAACCAGCCAGCAAAAATCCGGGCCGGGTTCTGAAGATGCAGAAGGTCTGGCAGGTAAGTGACGTTGACGGCTCATTTTATTTTAAGTATCCCCAAGGTCTCGCGATAGCTTCGGATGGGTCAATCTTTATCAATGACCAGGAAGAGCTCTTAAAGTTTTCAGCTGAGGGCCATTTTCTCGGTAATTTTTACAAGAAAGGACAGGGGCCAGGAGAAATCGCTGAGATATTTACTTTCCGCCTGGATAAAGACCGGCTGTTTGTCTATGACTACCTGGCCAATAAAATCATCCAGATGGATTTAGATGGTAGGCTTATCGGTCAGGTTAAGCTGGATAAAGGACCCTACTATGGCTTTTATGGTCTCAGCGGCCAGCGCTTCGTTTTTGTCAAAATGATTTATCCGCCCCGAGAAGAAAGAAAGGGTAGCCTTCAGGACGTAGGCTGTTTCATCCTGTTGATTTCTCTTGATGGCAGAGAGGAAAAAGAAGTCTATGAATTTAAGATGAAGACTTTTATGTCCCCTGAGGCTATGGGCTCCTGGGATCCCTGGGTTGCCCTGCTCAGCCCTGACGGGCGCCGGCTTTATGTTAATCATACGCGGCAGTATCTGGTGGAAGTTTTGGATCTGGAAAAAGGCTGGGTCTTATTTTCCTTTAACCGTGATTATCCTTCTGTCAGATTCGTTGAAGACCCTCGTTTTGTTGATTTTCGCAAGAAAACCAAGTTTCCAGAAATAAAGTATGAAGTGGATATCCGCGGCTTATTCACTGACGGCCGGTTTATCTGGGTTCAGACTTCGACCAGCAGCCCGGACAGGGGCGACCTGTTTGACCTTTTTGATGACCACGGCCGCTTTGTAGACAGTTTCTACCTGGGGGTTAAAGGCTCGCTTCTGGCGGTGAAAGGTGGCTTTGCCTACATCCTGGAAAAGAATGAACAAGAAGAGTTATTATTATCTAAGTATCAGATTCTTGAGCAGATTAAATAGAAAAGAGAAAGCAAAAAGGGCAGCCTGTTATTCATAAAATGAGTGGTTAGGGCCGGCGCAGGGTAGATGGTGCCGGGCTTAAGAGCCTGTCTTAGCCCTCCATCTTAATCTTTAACCTTAATTCTTTGGCTTAGCCTTAATCCATTGGTCTGATTCTTTAAATTTCCTCTTGACAAAGCCCCACCCCGGAATTATCTTATAAATGGTGAACAAAATGGTTAACAGGATAAAAAGGGCTTTAACCGGAAGGCAGAAGGAAATTCTGGAAAAAATTCAGGATTTTATCCTGGAGCACGGCTATGCCCCAACCGTCCGGGAGCTGGGCCAGATGGTCGGCCTCTCCAACCCCTCGGCTGTTTTCAAGCACCTGCTGAGCCTGGAAAAGAAAGGCTACCTGCGGCGGGAGGGCGGGGAAGTGCGCCTTACGCAGATGCCAGAGGCGGTTAACGCCGTGCGCTTGCCCCTGGTCGGGCTGGTGCCAGCCGGCACGCCCCGGGAGATGTTTGATACCCTGGGCGAGACGGTGGAAGTTCCAGCCTGGTTTTCCGGCCGGAAGCGGGGCAACCTTTTCTGCCTGAAAGTTACCGGTAAGAGCATGATTGACGCTTACATAGATGACGGCGACCTGGTGGTCATAGAAAGGACCGACACGGCTAACTCCGGCGAGATGGTGGTGGCTCTGCTCGAAGACGGTTCGGTCACCTTAAAGCGCCTGCGCCGGGAAAAGGACCGGGTGCTTTTGGTACCGGAAAACCCGGCTTTTAAACCGATTGAGGTTAAGGAAGCGCGAATCATCGGCCGGGTGGTCGGCGTCATCCGCAAATACTGATTCTAACTTTTCGGGGAAAAACGATGTGGTGGCCAAAGTCTCAACCTTCCTCTTTTCAGAAAAGACGCTACGTTGTCCACGTGGACCTGGATGCTTTTTTTGCTTCGGTTGAAGTTCTGTTGAATCCCGCTCTTAAAGGAAAGCCGGTGGTGGTCGGCGGACTGCCGCACGAGCGCGGGGTGGCTTCTACCTGTTCGTATGAGGCCCGAAAATACGGGGTTCATTCTGGCATGCCGCTCCGTCAGTGCTACAAGCTCTGCCCGCAGGCTGTTTTTGTCCGCGGCAATTACCATATCTACCAGGCTTTCTCCGAAAAATTCTTCCAGATTCTCCACGAGTACACGCCAGACGTGGAAGAAGCCTCGCTTGACGAAGCCTACCTGGAGTTTACCCGCTGCGGTCATCTTTATCCTTCTTTTAGTGAAGTGGCCAGGGAAATCAAACACCGGGTGGAAAAAGAGCTGGGACTGGGCGTTTCGGTGGGCGCGGCCTCCAACAAGATCCTGGCCAAGTTGGCCACCAGGAAAGCCAAGCCCGGCGGCTTTTTTGAGCTGCCGCCTGGCGAAGAGCAGGAATTTCTCAGGGAGCTGGACATCTCGGAAATCCCGGGCATCGGGCCCAGGGCGCAGGTGATGCTCCGCTTGCTCAACGTCCATAAGATAGCTGACCTGTGGCGAGTGCCGCTCGGAACGCTACGCTCGCTTTTTGGAGTGATGGGCGATGAGCTTTACCTTCTGTCGCGGGGCTTAGACTTCAGACCGCTGGCTGTCCGGGAGAAGCCCAAATCATTCTCGCGCGAGACCACTTTCCTTCAGGACATCTGGGACCGGGACCTGCTGCTGGC
>Ga0334722_10004588_pt1 | contig 14244 bp, 14 predicted proteins | sample C3_bottom_MG_FD_207210 | JGI IMG/M metagenome (GOLD analysis project Ga0334722, IMG submission 207210) | Sediment microbial communities from Yellowstone Lake, YNP, Wyoming, USA - C3_bottom | ecosystem: Environmental > Aquatic > Freshwater > Lake > Sediment | place: USA: Wyoming | collected...
AAGGGCCCGCGGGCGCGAGGTCCACAAGCCAATATTCATAATTCGGGAAGATATGATTCATTTCCGTGGCGACATGCCGGTCTGCTAGTGACAAACAAATCCGTTTTGGGTTATAATTAGCGCTCAAAAAGATCAGGAAGCAAAAGATTTTACCGGAGGAAGAAATGCCAAAGATGAAGACGCACAAAGGCGCGGCCAAGAGGTTCAAGATGACCGGCAGCGGAGAGATCAAAAGGGGCAAGGGGTTTACGAGCCACCTTATGACCAGCAAGTCAGCCAAGGTCAAGAGGAATCTGAGGACGGCAACTCTTGTTTCGCCCAGCGATCGGGACGGAATAAAGAAACTTTTACCATATTCATAATTCATAGAAACAGAGACGGAAGAAGGTCAGGGGCTGCGGACGAACTTATCCGGCCGCTCATAAACTCCTCTCACCCGCTTTCGATTTAAGGAGGATACGATGCCTAGGGCAAAAGGTGGTTTTAAAACCAGAAGAAGAAGGAAAAAGATACTGGACAGGGCGAAGGGCTATTACGGCGCAGGCAGCCGTCTTTATAAAACCGCGACGCAGACGGTCGATAAGGGACTTCAGTACGCATACAGGGACAGAAAGGCAAAGAAGCGTGAGTTCAGGTCTCTCTGGATCACGAGGATCAGCGCCGCAGTGCGCGCCATGGGGCTGAACTACAGCCAGTTCATGTGCGGCCTCAAGAAGGCGGAGATCGCGCTGGACAGAAAGTCGCTGGCGGACCTCGCATATAACGACCCGAAGTCGTTCAGCCAAATAGCAGAGACTGTCAAGACACAACTGGCCTAGCAGATTTCGTGGATGATCTGTCTTCATTAAAGAAGGAATTCTGTGAAGAACTGGAGTCGGTCGGCGATCTGAACGCGCTTCAGCAGACGAGAAACAAATATTCAGGCAAGAAAGGGCTTTTAACCGCGAAGTTAAAGGCCCTTTCTTCAGTCCCGCCGGAAGAAAGACGAACCTACGGCAAGACCCTCAATGAAATAAAGGATTTTATCGAGACTTCTCTTAAGAACAGGGAGCTTGAGTTTAAGGAAGGCGAAAAGGAAAAACGCCTTCTCTCCGAGAGAATAGATATAACCCTTCCCGGCAGGTTTGTTGCCGCCGGCTCGCGCCATCCGCTGAATCAGGTGCTCACAGAAATTAAGGACATCTTTGTGTCCATGGGGTTCGGGATCGAGGACGGCCCTGAAGTCGAACTCGACTACTACAACTTCGAAGCGCTAAACATACCAAAGGACCACCCTGCCCGCGACATGCAGGACACGTTTTACATATCAGAGGATGTAGTCCTCAGGACGCACACCTCTCCGGTCCAGGTCAGGGTAATGGAAAAACGCCGCCCCCCGCTTAAGATCATAGCCCCAGGCAAGGTCTACAGGTGCGACTCGGACGTGTCGCATACCGCCATGTTTCATCAGGTGGAAGGCCTTATGGTGGATACCGAAGTTTCATTCAGCGATCTGAAGGGCCTTCTGGAACTTTTTATCCAAAGCTTTTTCGGCAAAGATACGCCGGTCAGGTTCCGGCCCAGCTTTTTCCCTTTCACCGAACCGAGCGCCGAGGTCGACATCGGCTGTATTTTCTGCAAAGGCTCCGGCTGCAGGGTTTGCAAGACAACGGGCTGGCTGGAAGTAATGGGATGCGGCATGGTCAATCCCAGGGTATTCGAGATGTCCGGGTACGGACCTGATGAATTTACGGGCTTTGCCTTCGGCATGGGGATCGAGCGAATGACCATGCTTAAATATTCCATAGACGACATCAGATTGTTTTATGAAAACGATCTGAGATTTTTGAGGCAGTTTTAGGGTTATGAGAGTCTCTTTAAACTGGTTAAAGGATTTTGCCGATATTCAGGCCCCTGCAGCTGAAGTAAGCCACAGGCTGACTATGGCGGGACTCGAGATCGAAGGCATGGAAGAAGCCGCGGACGGCGATATCCTGTTTGAAGTCAATGTCACTCCGAACAGGCCCGACTGTCTCAGCATCCTGGGCGTCGCGCGCGAGGCCGCAGCAGCCTTCGGCAGGACATTGAGGGTCCCTGATACGGCAATAAGCGGAGATGCTCCGGCCTCCGGCATAAAAGTGGAAATCAGCAATCCCGAACTCTGCGGCAGATATGCGGGCAGACTCATCAGCAATGTCAGGGTATGCGAGACCCCGGAGTGGATCAAAAACCGGCTTGAAAAATGCGGAATACGGTCCCTGAACAACAACATCGTGGACATAACAAACTATGTCCTGCTTGAAATGGGCCACCCCCTGCATGCCTTTGACGCAGATAAGATCCAGGAAAACCTTATACGCGTTGCGGTTGCTGGAACAGGCCGCACAATCACGACGCTGGACGGCATAGAGAGGGAACTTCCCCCCGATTCGCTCCTCATCTGGGACGGCCGCAAGCCTGTGGCAATTGCGGGCGTCATGGGAGGAGAAGAGTCAGCGGTGACAACCTCTTCGACGAACATCTTTCTGGAAGCCGCGTATTTCGAGCCTTATTCCGTACGGAGGACGTCCAAAAAGCTGGGGCTCAGGAGCGAAGCTTCCTACAGGTTCGAGAGGGGTACGGATATCGAATTTCTTGAAAACGCCCTTGACAGGGCAGCCCTCCTTATGCAGGAAACAGGCGGCGGCACTATCCACAGAATAGTCGATGCCTATCCCGTCAAATACGCTGCCCCCGCCGTTGAAGTGCGTTATTCGCGGGTTAACTCACTGCTCGGGACCGGCCTGAAGAATGAAGAAATGCTCGAAATCCTCGGCAGAATAGGACTAAAGACCGAAGACAGAGGGGATTTCTTTGTAGTTTTTCCTCCGTCATATCGCAGGGACATAACAGGATATGTGGATGTGATAGAGGAGATAGCAAGGATATACAATTTCAGCAATATACCTGTCAGAAACCCCAGGGCGGTCCTGTCCGACGGGGTCCTGAACCGCAAAGAGGCAATTGCAGGCAAGATCAAGGAATCGGTAAGGCATTCAGGTTTTTCCGAGGTCATTAACTACAGCTTTATGAACCCCGGAGACCTAGATAAACTGAAGTTACCCCAGGGGGACAACCGCAGAAAATACTTGACTGTAATGAACCCCCTCAGAAGCGAGGAAGCTCTGATGAGGACAACGCTTCTGCCTTCACTGATCAATAACTTTCTGTTCAACCTGTCGAGGGGCGCAGGAGATGTCGCACTTTTTGAATTTGCAAGGGTGTTTATCAACAACGGCGCCTCTCTGCCGTCGGAGGAGCTGCGGCTCTGCGGGATTTATTATCGCGAACAGGCCCGCTCTGTCTGGCCCGAGAATGCTCCTTCCTTTTTTATAGTCAAAGGCGCCCTGCAGTCGCTCTATCAGGAACTGAACCTCCGCGGATTATCATATCTGCCTTCGCAGGAGGCATTTCTCCATAAAGGAAAATCAGCGGACATATATGCGGACGGCAACAAGCTCGGCTTTATCGGGGAGCTGAGTCCGCAGGTCGCGGAAGGACTCGGACTGAAGGTCCACAGGCCTGAAATAATAGTCTTTGAACTTGATATCGATGCTGTTATGGCGGCCTCGCCTGCAACCCGGGCATATGTCCAGGTCCCGAAATATCCCGCGATAGAGCGCGATATCGCAGTGATTATGGATGAAGGCATAACCTCGGCCGAGGCGCTCGACGCGCTGAATGGCTTCGCGCCGGAGATTATGGAAAAGGTTGAACTCTTCGACCATTACAAAGGCAAGAATATCCCGCAGGATAAAAAGAGCCTGGCTTTCAGAATAGTTTACCGCAGCAGGGAGAGGACCCTGACGGACAGCGAAATTGAAACCGTCCACGCCGAACTTGTAGCCTATTTTCTGCAGAAGACCGGCGGGGAACTCAGACAGTGAAACAAAAGGAAAAGATTAAGGCCTGCTTAAAAGGTTATTCAGACTGTAGTCTGTAAGTCCGACACAAAGACCAGGCAAATAGTTACGACGCTTGTTGATTCCGATTGATTATTCCGGCGTATCCGACTGAAAACCCGCAGACTATTTACCTGTTTTGTTATTCCCTGATTTTATATCCTGCCTTTACGATTGTATCAAGTATTGCCTGCTTCTGTAGTTTGCCCTCATCAAACGTCACATCCGCCTGCCCTACGGCGACCTCGGCATTGGTAACTCCGTCAAGCCCGTCAAGAGCGCGTTTTACTCTCATAACGCAGTGTCCGCACGACATCCCGTCTATCTGTATCTGTATTTTGGCCATGGTATTCTCCCTGGTATTTTAAAGTGGATAAAAAAATATCTTATTTTTTATAATACATATTATTGTAAGCAATAGCCGACGACAAAGCAACACATGAAAAACAAAATCATAGCGTTCCTGTCCGTCCTTTTTCTGATATTTACCATCGGCGCCGCCATATCCATGCGCTATATCATGACCACCACCGCCGAGCTGAAAAAAATCATCACCCTGCACAGCGTTGAAATCCTTCGGCAGGACCTTATAATCAAAATAAAGACCGTTGAAGAGGACCTGTTGACGGTTCATACCGAACTCGGCAGACAGACCGACAGCATTATCGAGAATGTAAACGCCCTCGACAGGGCGATCCACCACTGCAACGCCTGCCACCATTCCCCCATGATAACCGAGAAGCTCAATGACATAAGGGCCTATGCCGGCAGGTTCGAGGCCTCTCTCAGCCACTATATCGCAGGCGCTCCGGATGAGGGAAGGATAAGGTTGCTGAAGATGGAAGCCTATGCCACAGGGTCCGAGCTCCTCAGGATAACATCGGATATGGCCTTTTTGGCCAACGAGAGGCTCCAGCAGAGGACGCAGAAAGCGGTAGATGATGTCGGGAGGGCGCAGCAGATCCTTATCATCACCCTGCTCACCGCCTTTCTGATCGCCTTGTGGATCGCCGTCAACCTGACACAGATAATTATAAATCCGATAAGAAAGCTGATAGACGTATCAAGGAAGATTGCCTCGGGAGACCTGGGGTACACCACCGACTACCACGATCCGACGGAATTCGGAGAACTTGCCTCATCCATCAACGACATGAGTATATCACTTCTCGAAAGCAACAAAAAAAGCGTTCAGTACCTGAACCGCCTTGCCGGCCTGTACCGGATCACCCTGCCCTTTCACGCGGTCTCCAATATTACTGAAGTCTTCGGCAAAGTCTCCAGGGGAGTGGCCGAACTGGTTGATGTCGAACAGTGCAGTCTTATGCTGCTCGATGAAAGGCAGGAATGGCTTGAACAGAAGTATCCCGCCTTCGGCCTGGAAGACCGCCCCGGACAGCCTGTCCGGGTGAGAAGGGACGACATAATCAAATTGTATTTTGCACACAACAGAAAACCTTTCATCGTCAACAATGCGGATGCGGAACATCTGCCCGAGGGCCTTATGACGGACGGGATCAGGCCTATGCGCAATATGCTCCTCGGCTGGGTCAGGGTTAAGGGCGAGATTATCGGCGTCATACGGCTTGCCAACAAGAAAGAAGGCGCTTTCGCGGAGGAAGAGGCAAGGCTTATCGGCATCATCTCCAACAATGTCTCCGTCGCCATAGAGAATGCAAAACTCTATGAAGACCTGAAGGCGCAGATGAAGGAACTTAAAGAGACCCAGGAGCAGCTTGTGCAGGCGGCGAAACTGGCTGCCATCGGCGAGCTTGCGTCAAACGTAGCGCACGAAATCAATAATCCTCTGACCAGCATAATGGGGTACGCAGAGCTTATCAAGGAAGAGACCGACCTCGGAAATATCATGAACGATATAGGGGTCATAGAAAGGGAATCGATACGCGCGCGGGAGATCGTGCAGCAGCTGCTTGAATTCGCAAGGAGGAGGCCTCTGGAAATAAAGGAGGTGGACATCAATAGCCTGATGGGCGAAGCGGTCTCACTTGTGGGCGTCCAGCTCAAGGACGCCAGGATCAGGATACTGGAGCATTATTCGGAACTCCCTATGATCATGGGGGACCCCAACCAGCTCAAACAGGTTTTTCTTAATCTGATAAACAACGCGATACATGCAATGGCTGAGTGCGGTGGGGAAGTCACCATAAGCACCGGAATGAAGGACTCTCACGTCGTAGTTGAAATAGCGGACACAGGGCACGGCATATCCCGCGATGTGCTGCCCAAGATATTCGAGCCTTTTTTTACCACCAAGAGGGAACAGGGCACAGGGCTTGGTCTTTCAATCACCTTCAAGATCATACAAAGCCATAAGGGCTCAATCGATGTGAAAAGCGAGGAGGGGAGCGGGACGAAGTTCATTATCTCCCTGCCCTCTCAGATCCTGGACAGGGTCCCGGCTTTCAGCTCGAAGTAATGTCAGGGCACACAATCGGGGGCCGGCAGCTCCCCTGATTATTTTTCCGGTGTAAATTATTTAGGACGGAGGAAGCAGGACAACCAACATGACAACAGGGATACTGACACGCATACTCGGTGATTTCGGACCTTTTTCCAGAATGGGAAAGAGCATCGGCTACCAGATCGAAATCGGCGATGCGAACTATCTCATTGATTGCGGAGCCCCGCTGTTCCAGCAGATAGGCGGCCACGGTCTGAAAAAAATCCTCGGCGTGCTCATCACCCATTGCCACGACGACCACAAGAGATGGTTCAGCGACCTGGCGCTGTTCAACAGGTATGCCCGCGATTTCCTGAACAAGGTATCCCTGATAACTTCAGAGGGCGTTTATGAAGATCTGGTCGAGGCCTCGAGGCCTGCCCTTGAGACCAGCCTTTCTCCTGATTCGGCTGCGATGATCGATATCCCCTGCGAAGAGTATATAAACTATATCGTCATCGGGCCCAGGGCGCTTTACAGGATTGTCAGGACTGCGACAGAAGAAGGCGGGACAAGACTTTCGGTAAAAGACCGGCATGGGAATATAATCGGTCCCGACCGGGCCAAGATCATAATAAGCAACAAAACCGGGAGACCGCGACTGCTTTTTAAAGACCCTCATTACGGGGAATGGGTCGAGCCGGACAGCTTCTACCCGTATTCGTCCCGGGTGTTTTATGAGGAGGATAAAAACATTCTAAAAGGAGAAGGGTTCGAAATAGAGGCGGTCAAGGCGCCCGTATGGCACGGCGTGAAAGGGACCGGGTTCAGGGTGAGGACGAAGGATGAGAGTGTTGTGTTCAGTTCCGACACCGCGCACAATCTGGAATTATGGAAGAGGCTTTATTCCGAAAAAAGGCCCCTGAGGCTTTCGATGCCGCAGGCCGAATTCGACAGGGCCTCTGTGATCCACGGCGATATCAATGATTATATAGAGAGAACATGGAGCGAAGAGCGCTACAGGGAAGCGGTAGGGGCATTTGAAGGCGCCGTAGTAATCCATGATGTGTCCGTGCTGAAAAGCGTCGTCCACACCGACTATGAAAGGCTGGGCAATACCTGCCTGAAAAAGGAGTCGGTTCTGTTGACCCATAGCCCCGACAGGATAACCTCCGAGTGGATGCTCTGCAATGCGGGCAAGACCTTCCTGATAAAGGGAGGAGGCCTGATGGAGGTTGTCGACGGCAGACTGTATCCCATGAATGCGGACATCTATCACAAGGAAGCCGGAAAATACTATGCGGGATACAGGAGCGCGACCGGAAAGTATACGGTGTATGAAAAAGACGGGCTTCTGCGCTTCAGGTCTGAAGACGGGTCGGATGTAGGAAGGCCGCTTTATAAAGTGGACCTTTATGAAGACATAGCGGGAAAATATTTCCCCAGGATCGACAGGACCGGGGCATTTTATCACGAGCGCCCCGACGGCAGGATTGAAGTTGTAGAATACACAGAAGACGGCAGCCATGGAACGGTCGTCGAGGACCTGCGGGACCGGTTGCTCGTAAAATAAAGGCAGCTCTCTTTCCGGATCGCAACACCGCCCTTGCCCGAATATCGCAGTGAATAAGCCTGGTAGCCGGCAGCCTGATTAAGGCAATAAAATAACTGGAAAAGATAGAGCCACTCTGTTACAATTGTTCACGTTTTTTCAAGGGGGAATTGTATGATTTTAAAAGGACAGGTAGTACTGGTAACAGGCGGCGCCCGCGGAATCGGCAGGTCTATTGCTGAGAGACTTGCGAAAAGCGGCGCCAATACGGCCATCGCTGATGTGTCCCTTGAAAGCGCGGCCGCAGCCTGTGAGGAACTTGCGGCTTTGGGAGTGAAAACCATGCCGGTGAAGCTCGACGTTTCCAAAGCCGGCGAGGTCGCGTCGGCATTTGAAGCGGTGGTAAAGGAACTCGGACGCGTCGATGTCCTTATCAACAATGCCGGCATCACCCGGGACGGTCTTGTGCTGCGCATGAAAGAAGAGGACTGGGACGCGGTCATCAACATAAACCTCAAGGGGGTTTTTCTCTGCTCCAAAGAAGCGGTCAAGGTAATGGTCAAACAGAAATACGGCAGGATAATCAATATATCTTCTGTCGTGGCTTTTATGGGGAACCCCGGCCAGGCCAACTACAGCGCATCCAAGGCCGGCATAATAGGTCTGACAAAAACGGTTGCAAAGGAATACGCAAGCAGGGGCATTACGGTCAATGCGGTTGCCCCGGGTTTCATATCAACAGCCATGACCGACGCGCTTACTGAAAATGTTAGGCAGGAAATGTTAAAATCTATACCCATCGGCAAATTCGGAAGTGTGGATGATGTTGCCAATGCGGTCGCCTTTTTTGCTTCGCCTGAGGCAGGGTATATAACCGGACAGGTTATACATGTCAACGGCGGCATGTATATGTAGGCGCTTGTGTCCGATCAGGGTCGTTTGTCTCAGACCGTGGTTGGGCGGGTAAAACCAAAAAATCGGAAATTTATACGGAGGTGTTGTAATGATTGAAGAAAAAGTAAAAGAGATTATAGCAAAACAGCTGGGAGTAAACGCAGCTGAAGTAACCCCGGAGGCCTCGTTTGTTGAAGACCTCGGCGCGGATTCGCTGGACACTGTAGAGCTGGTTATGGCCTTTGAAGAAACCTTCAACATAGAAATCCCTGACGAAGACGCAGAAAAAATCACGAAGGTCAAAGACGCCATAGAATACATCTCCAACAAACAGTCCTGATAAATTCCGCAGGATGGACAAGAGAAGGGTCGTTATAACAGGGGTGGGGCTTATAACCCCGCTCGGCGTCGGCGTCGAAAAAAGCTGGGAAGGTCTTACGGGCGGCAAGTCCGGGATAAGACCTATAACGCGTTTTGACGCCTCCGCATTCCCGACCAGAATCGCAGGCGAGGTCGACGGTTTCACACCCGAAGACTATATCGAGGTCAAAGAAGTAAAGAAGATGGACCGGTTTATCCATTTCGGCGTAGCCGCCGCGTCCATGGCGATGGAAGATTCGGGTCTGAAGATCGATGAGAACAACGCCGCCAGGATCGGCGTCTATGTCGGCGCAGGGATGGGCGGACTGCCCGCCATTGAGCACTACCACAAGGTATTGCTGGAAAAGGGGCCGAAGAGAATAACGCCGTTTTTTATACCGATGCTCATCATCAACCTCGCCGCAGGACAGATATCGATAAAGTTCGGAGCTAAAGGCCCCAACTCGGCCCCTGCCACCGCATGCGCGACAGGCAGCCATGCCATAGGCGACGCCTTCAAGGTCATACAGCGCGGTGATGCAGACGCAATGATTGCAGGCGGCACTGAGTCGGTCATCACCTCTATGGGCATAGGCGGATTCAATGCCATGAAGGCGCTTTCCACCCGAAACGATGAGCCGGAAAAGGCCAGCAGACCTTTTGACCGGGACAGGGACGGGTTTATCATGGGTGAAGGCGCGGGCATCCTTGTAATGGAAGAACGGGAGCATGCCCTTGCAAGAAAAGCGCATATATACGCCGAAATCGCAGGCTACGGTCTTACCGGAGACGCATATCATATAACTTCTCCCGCGCCCGGCGGAGAGGGAGCCGCGCGCTGCATGGCAATGGCTTTGAAAGACGCCGGGGTTGCTCCGGAGGCAGTGGACTATATAAATGCCCACGGCACCTCCACCAAATACGGGGATGAGCTCGAAACACAGGCGATCAAATCCGTGTTCGGAGATCATGCCTATAAGGTTGCGGTGAGTTCAACCAAATCCATGACAGGCCATCTTCTGGGAGCGGCCGGGGGTGTTGAGGCGGTAGTCTGCGCGCTCAGCATAAAACACGGCGTAATACCGCCGACAATCAACCTTGACAACTCGGACCCCGAGTGCGACCTCGATTATGTGCCGAACACAGCGCGCCGGGTTGATGTAACATACGCGCTGTCGAATTCGTTCGGCTTCGGCGGAACAAACGCCTGCCTGCTTCTGAAGAAGCCGGGAAATTGAGCCGCAAAGGAGAAAGTCCTGCCTTCCGGGATCTTGAAGAAGGCATAGGGTATATCTTCAGGAATAAGGAACTGCTCAGAGAGGCCCTCACCCACAAGTCCTATTACCACGAAAGCCGTGAAAAGGCCTCGTCTTACAATGAACGGCTTGAGTTTCTGGGCGACTCCGTAATCGGCCTGATAGTCGTTGAGTACCTTTTCCTCCACGAAGGCGGATACAGCGAATCGGCGCTGGCTAAAATGAAGTCATATCTTGTCTGTGAGGCCGTCTTTTCCGAAATAGCCGAAGATCTGTCCATCAGCCGGCATATACTGCTCGGCAGAGGCGAAGAATCCACAGGGGGCAGAAAAAAGAAATCCATTCTCGCAAATGCGCTGGAAGCTCTTGTAGGCGCGGTGTATCTTGATGCGGGTTACGACAGGACCCGTGAAATGGTCCTGCGCTTTTTCAGGGACAAGGCAGACCGTGTAATAGCCTCGGGCGAGTTCTTTGATTATAAAACCGAGCTGCAGGAAAAGACCCAGCTTCTTTACGGCAAACTGCCGGAATACAGGCTGCTGAAGGAACAGGGAGAAGAACACAAAAGGATTTTTACGGCCGCGGTCTATCTTGGAGAGGAGTGCCTGGGCACCGCCTCCGGCACAAGGAAAAAAGAGGCCGAAGCCCTGGCTGCAAAAAAAGCGCTGGAGAAGATCTAGCCGGACCTGCAGCACGTATTGCAGGCATAAGCGCGAGCCGATCCCTGGCCGATCTGCCTCTCTTGCAAGCAACTTTTGTCTCTGCTATGATGGTTTCATGGCGCCATTGTCCCAGCCGAAAAGGATTTTTGGCGGGCCGGGCCGGCTCTATCCTCCCGGTGCTCTCGTCGAAACATTTTGACGGTAATACCTATGAAAACCATGCACTTGTGCTTCAGGCTCCCCTTCGGCCCCCTGCTTTTTTCGGTGGCCCTTCTGACAAGTCTGAGCGTCGGCTTCGTCGGTATCCGCAGTCTGTCCGACAGCCGGGAAGCCACAATCCGTCTTGCGCAGGTCCGGAGCAGGAACCTCGTAAATTCCGCCGACCAGAACATCACGGCTATGCTACATCGAATAGACCACACGCTTCTTTCTGTGGCCGGCTCGATGGAAAGAGAAGCGGGTTCGGGAGCGGCAGCTTCAGCCCGTCTGAAACATGTTCTGGCGTTTGAAGAGAAGCATCTTCCGGAGGCCGTGGCCGTCAGGGTCACAAATGCCGACGGGACCGTGATCCTCAATAATACCTCCGACAAACCCGGGACTTTAGCCGATCATACCTTCTTCGCGTATCTGAAGGACCACCCCGAGGCAGGGTTGTCCGTCACAAAGCCTGTCCAGGGGTTGTTCGCCGATAAATGGGCGGTACCCTGCGCAAGACGCTACAACCTGCCAGGCGGCCGCTTCGGCGGGATCGTGGCGGCTCCTGTTCCCCTTGAACATTTCGAGGAACAGCTCGGCGGTTACGATGTGGGACCGGGAGGGCTGCGCACGGTCCGGTACATAGACGGGGGGTTTATAGCGCGCTACCCGACCGTTGTAAAAGGCCTTACACTTGCCGTCGGCGACACGGACATATCCGACGAGCTCAGGGCTCTCATCAGTTCGGGGGTCTCCCAGGAAACATATTACACCGTTACGCCGTATGATCGTACGAAGAGGACCGCAACCTACCGCCTCATGAAAGCAGCGCCCCTCATCCTGACTGCGGGTCTCGCCGAAGAAGACTATCTGGCCCAGTGGCGCAAGGACCGCGCCAGGACGCTCGCCGTGGTGGTCGCCTTCATTGCGGGGACATGAACTGACGCTGCTGTTCAACGTAGTCCCGCAAATGAATGCCCGCGGCGAGGTCATCGGCACACAGGGGACCGCCGTCGACATCACAGAACAGAAGACGGCCTTCTCCAAGCTCGAGGCATCTTTAAAGGAAAAAGAACTCCTTCTGAGGGAGATCCACCACAGAGTCAAAAACAACATGCAGGTCATTTCGAGTCTCTTAAGCCTGCAGACGGATCAAATCAGGGACAGTCAATATGCGGAGATATTCAACGACACAAAAAACAGGGTAAAGACAATGTCCCTTGTCCACGAGAAATTATACATGTCCAAAGACCTGGCAAGCATCGATTTCAGGGATTATATCAAGGACCTTGCGGAGAGCCTGTTTTCAGCCTACAAGACGACGGCCCGGAACATTACTTTCAACATTGAAGTCGAAGACGTTTCGCTCAACGTCGATACGGCTATCCCGTGCGGTCTGCTCATCAACGAGCTCCTTTCCAACAGTTTAAAGCACGCCTTTCCGGGAGGCAGGAAAGGTAAAATCAATATATCTCTCGAAAAGACCCTTGCCGAAGACAAAACCGTTTATGATCTGGTTGTAAGCGATGACGGGATCGGTATCCCCGACGGGATCGACATAAGGGAAACATCCTCACTGGGTCTGCCGCTTGTCAACACCCTGGCAGAGCGTCAACTCCGTGGGACGCTGGAGCTGGACAGGACAAAGGGCACAAAGTTTCACATCCGGTTCAGGGAAGTAACCTACGGAAAAAGGATGTAGACGGCTGTTACCTAAGCAGATACACTTCCAGTTTCCCTTTGCCCTTCACGTCTATTGTCCCCCTGCCCTCGAACCTGAAACTGTCCTTAAGCAGATTGTATGTAGACGGACCAACCTGTATCCTGCCCGGTATTCCCTGGGATTCCATCCTTGCCGCAGTGTTGACCGTATCTCCCCACAGGTCGTATATGAATTTCTTTCTTCCTATAACGCCGGCTGTTACGCTTCCTGAATTTACGCCTATCCTTATATTCAGATCGAGTCCGAGTTCACTGCTTATCGCGCTTGTAGTTTCGAGCATGTCGCACGCCATTTTCATTATCGCTCCGGCATGGTCCGGCCTCGCTTCCGGTATGCCTGAAGCGGCCATATAGGCGTCGCCTATGGTCTTTATCTTCTCCACGGAATGTTTATCGGCCAGTTCATCGTATGCTGAAAAGTATTGGTTCAGAATAGCTACAACCCTGTCGGGCGCAAGCCTTCCCGCAAGTTCGGTAAAGCCTGCAATATCGGCAAAGAGCACGGTCGCTTCGGGGAATGTGCGGGCGATCAGGTCCGGCGAGGCCTTCAGGCTCTCGGCTATCGCCGCAGGCAGGATATTGAGAAGCAGCGACTCCGAGCGCGTGTGCTCCCTGTCAAGCGACTTTTTAGCCTTGTTCATATCCCAGAAAAGCATAAACAGCAGGGATGATATCACCAGCACCATTCCGCCGGTTGATGTCATATGAAGAAGCGTGAGGGTCCCGGGCGCCGCATGCACGCTTAAGGGGGGAGAAAAGGGGGTGTACTCAGTCAGCACGAAGGCAAGCAGGTCCGTCGCGCCCATTATCAAAACCAGCTGCATATCTTCTCTCCGGGGGAAGACTATGACAATGAACGGGACGATGCTCAGGAGAAGATAATGTATCCCCGACCCTCTGCCGAGAAACAGGTTGGGAACAAAGAATATAGCGGATGTAAGAAGAGCAAAAAGAAGGGATGCCGAGCTCTTTACGGAAATCCTGTCGCTTGCCAAATGCACAACTGCAAGCCCAAAACATATCGGTATATCGAACAGAAGAGGCCCCCACCACCGTCTGGAAAAGTAAAAGGCCATATATGCAAGGTTCATGGCAATGGCCAGAACTGAAGCTGTCCTTATCAGCAGTCTGTTCCTTGCCTCGTCTTCAGTAGAAGAGGCGGGACCGTAAACGTCCGTATCAGACCGCATGCCAAGACTGTCTTTCATTTTTTCCCTCCACAAGAAAAGATAAAATCCCCTCGGGGCCGTCCCCCCGTTTTAAAGCACTTTCTTATGCTGAA
>Ga0334722_10004590_pt1 | contig 14243 bp, 10 predicted proteins | sample C3_bottom_MG_FD_207210 | JGI IMG/M metagenome (GOLD analysis project Ga0334722, IMG submission 207210) | Sediment microbial communities from Yellowstone Lake, YNP, Wyoming, USA - C3_bottom | ecosystem: Environmental > Aquatic > Freshwater > Lake > Sediment | place: USA: Wyoming | collected...
CTGTATTCCGGTCTCCGGCGAGCACCAGGCCAAGCTGACTTTGATGAGTGAATCCCTGCGTAATGACGGCCGGGTCTGGGTGCCGCTATCTCCCGGCGACCGTCGCCCTCCGACCGAGATCCCCGAGACCGAGCGCGATTATTACCTGGAGCGAGAGTTTCCGGCCTACGGCAATCTGGCGCCCCGCGACCTCGCCTCCCGCCGGGCCAAGGCCAGATGTGATGACGGCCACGGTGTCGGGGCCACCGGTCGGGCCGTCTACCTGGACCTGGCCGCAGCGACCCGGCGCGACGGCGAGACCGCCATCCGCCGCAAGTACGGCAACCTCTTCGAGATGTACCAGCGGATCACCGGCAAGAACCCACTGGCCGAGCCAATGCAGATCTACCCGGCGGTCCACTACGCCATGGGCGGGCTCTGGGTCGATTACCAGCTAATGACCACCATCCCCGGCCTCTTTGCCCTGGGCGAGGCCAATTTCTCCGACCACGGCGCCAACCGCCTGGGGGCCAGCGCCCTGATGCAGGGGCTGGCCGACGGCTATTTTATCCTCCCCGCCACCTTGGGGAACTATCTGGCCGGGGTGCCTGGCGAGGGGACGAACACGGACATTAGCGAATTCGCCCGGGCCGAGACAAGCGCCGCCGCGCGAACTAAACGCCTTTTGGCCATCCGGGGCCGACGGACGGCCACGGACTTTCACCGGGAACTGGGACGGCTGCTCTGGGAGCACTGTGGTTTGAGTCGCAACCGAGCCGGGCTGGAAACCGCCCGGCAGCGCCTCCCAGAGCTGCGCGTCGAGTTTTGGGACAACCTACTGATACCGGGCCTTGGCAACGGTCTCAACCAGGCACTGGAGCGGGCCGGACGGGTTGCAGATTACCTGGAATTCGCCGAATTGCTGGTGGCCGACGCCCTGGCCCGGGAGGAATCCTGCGGCTGCCACCTGCGGGAGGAGAGCCAGACCGGTGAAGGAGAACCCCTGCGCGACGACGCCAATTTCGCCCATGTGGCAGTCTGGGAACATCGGGAAGGAAACGCGCCACTTCGCCACCAAGAGCCGCTCATCTTCGAGCACATTAAGCCAGTCGGGAGGGATTACCGGTGACCATCAACCTGACCCTGAAGATCTGGCGCCAGCCTGGTCCCGATGCCCCGGGCGCTTTCAAAACCTACCAGTCCGGGCCGCTCTCGTCCGACCTCTCCTTTCTGGAGATGCTGGACGTGGTCAACGAACGGCTGACCCTGGCCGGAGAGGAGCCGGTGGCCTTCGACCACGACTGCCGGGAGGGCATCTGCGGGGCCTGCGGGGCGGTGATCAACGGCGACCCCCACGGGCCAGTGACGCAAACAACCCTCTGCCAGCTACATTTGCGCCACTTTAAAGACGGCGACACCCTGGTCATCGAGCCCTTCCGCGCCAAAGCCTTCCGAATCAGCAAGGATTTAATCGTCGATCGCAGCGCCTTGGACCAGATCATCCAGGCCGGTGGTTATGTCTCAGTCAACACCGGCTCGGCCCCGGAAGCCAACACCATCCCGGTGCCCCAGGCCGCCGCCGAGGCGGCCATGAGCAGCGCCGAGTGCATCGGCTGCGGGGCCTGCGTCGCAGCCTGTCCCAATGGGGCGGCCATGCTCTTCACCGGCGCCAAGATCTCGCATCTGGCCCTGCTCCCCCAGGGCCAACCGGAACGCGCCCGCCGCGCCCGGTCCCTGGTGCGGGCCATGGACGGCCTGGGCTTCGGCAACTGTGGCAACGACCGAACCTGCGAGGCAGCCTGCCCCAAGGGGATTTCGATCACCAACATCGCCCGCCTCAATCGGGAGTTTTTGCGCGCCGCCTTTGTTTCGGAGGAGGAATAACGACATAAAAAACTGATACATAATCAGCAAAGAAAACCTGGGAAAATTAACCAGAGGCTTGTGAGTCAGCGGCATACAGAACGCACAACCTCGCACACTTAACAACACTTGGCCCAGAACTAGCGCCTGCTCTACCCAGCGTCTATCTCTCATACCGTTTTGCGGATAAATCTTCAGGACACAGCATGAATAAAGTCAGCAAACCTCTATATAGCTCGTCTACTCTTTGCTTTTATGCAGTTATTTTGGCCGGTTTATTGTTGAGACTTGTTTATTTGTTTTCTTACAGTGCCAATGTCTGCGCCGACGAAGCACTCATAGGTTTAAACAGCAAATACATCTATAGCCTGGGAGAATTACCCATATTCATCCCCGAGCAGGCACGCGCGGGTATTACTCTTGGTTATTTTTCCGGGCTCCTCATCTATTTGTTCGGACCTTCTGCCTTCGCGATCAAAATATTTCCAATTTTGATGTCCTTGCTTTACTGCAGTGGAATCTTCCTGCTTGCCAGGAAAATCGGCAATAACCGCTTCGCCTGGTATGCCCTCCTCCTCTCAATCTTCTGTCCAGCTTTTATGACAAGTTGGATAGTCAACGGCTCGGATCAATACATTACCTGCATGACGTTAGGCGTCTACCTACTCCTTTTGACGCTCCACATATCACAACAACAAGATATCATTCACCAGAAGAAGAACAATCGGCATCGCCTTCGTGCATTTACAGCAGAATGCTTACTGGGGGTACTAACAGGGCTTTCCATCTGGGTGCAACAATTAAGCCTGACCTTCATTATCCCGAGTATGCTCTTAATGTTCTGCACTTTGCCCATCAAGAAACTACTACAAAAGACCCCTTTGGTGCTTTTCGGATGCTTACTTGGCCTTTTTCCCTTGCTGTATTTCAATCTTTCCCCCAGCGCCAGGGCATTAAACGGTCTCGAAGGGAGCCCAAACTGGATTACTTTCAGTTTTCTATTCCAGGCAGGCGACCACAGTGACGGAATTATCACCAGTCTCTGCCAACTCCCTTCCACACTAATAAACATCGCCACAATTTCCATGCCAATGCTATGGGGAGGGTTTGAATGGATGTTCGAGACCAGTTTTGTCAGGAAATTTTCCTACACAATGGTCGCAATTGTTTTGGGGGGAGGAATCTTCAATTTTATATATTTCAGATTAAAAACTGCTGCATTCCAGAGAAGGTTCCCTTTTTGGGTCTGGAAAAATAATGATATACCATTATTTTCCTTTATCATCATGCTCCTGATCTTTAGTCTAAGCCGCTTCAAATACGATCTCATTGAACCTCGTTATCTCTTTCCATTATATTTTTCGATAACGCTCATGGTCTCCTGGTCCTTGAGTGGATGGGAGGACAAGCTCAAGAACTCCGGCAAGATTGCTTTAATATTGTTGATCATCAGTTCAATTACAACAACCATCCTGCCATCGACAACTTTGGACCCTGACCATACACTTTGGCCAAGAGACAAGGAACTGACAAAATATTTGCTAGACAACAACATTAAACATCCGATCGCAGGTTTCTGGGTTGCATATCCACTGGCTTATGATTCTGATGAAAAAATATGGCCGATTCCAATTCTACTTGAAAGATTCCACTATTTTGTGCTTAAGCATAAATGGCCAATAAACATTGTTGAGCCATACTACATCTTCCCCAACCACCGTTTCACAAAGGAGCTTGCCGAATACATCTTTCCCACTGATGATGCTCCTTACTGGGACAGTGATGATTTTTTGAATTTTCTCCAAGAAGCAGGAATTACCAATCAGTATTACAATAAAATTTCCTTTACCAACTATGACCTGTTCCGAGTTTCTCCAGAAAAAATAAACCCTTTACGTTTTGTTGTTTCTCCAAACTATCTCAAAGGTCAGAAATAGACACCATGAAGGCCAGCATATTGATATTCAGTCAGACTGGAAACACCCTGAAAGTCGGCGTGGCGATTTCACAAGGCTTGGCCAGCGGCGGAGTTGAAGTTGAACAGGTCAACTTTCTTCACCGCCACAGATGGAAGCCTGACAATGCTGATATAATCGGCATCGGATCTCCTGTCTTTGAAAACCGGCCGGCAGAAATCGTCACGAAATATCTCGACGACGGCGGCTTCGATTTTACCGGCAAAAAAGCCTTTGTCTTTATCACCTCTGGCGGCTCTCCTGCCAAATCTTTGTGGCATCTGGCACAAGCGGTAAACCGGACCGGGGCTGCAGTAGTCTGTGGCCTTCAATGCAGAGGGCGCAGCTCTTTCCCCACCCTCTTTGGCCTTTTCCCTGAACGCCCCGAGATAAACGAACTCGCAACTGCCGAACAATTTGGCCGGGCCACGGCAAACAACCTGAAAAGAGGAGAAATTCTGGCAGCCAATCACCTGATCAATCGCCATCGCGGCGGGTTTATTTACGACAAATTGGGACCGCTTGTAAATTACATCAAAAAGAAATCTACTCCTTTACCGATAAGCGACCAGAGCAAATGCACTCTTTGCGGTAATTGCGTTTATGAATGTCCAACCAAGAGCATAACGCTGAAAGACAAAACAATTGTCTTCAGTAAGACCTGCATTGTCTGCTATCGCTGCTGGCATGTCTGCCCAAACAATGCCATTACAATCAATTTTTCCCCCGGCAACGGATTAATGGAACGAATTCTTTACGGCGAGAGGATGGAACGGTTGTTCGGCAATGTACAACCAGGTGAAGAGATGGGAACCAATCTATACAAGGACGCCCTGGCCCGCAGTCTCAAGCTCAGGTATGACCGCAAACAGCCGACGGCAGACTATGACTATATAGAGACAAAATCGGACCATCCACCCCTCACTCCGCCGCCTCCCGCACCGCCCGCCAATGATTGACGATCTGGGTGAAGGGCACCACCTTGCGCACCTCCTCCATGGTGGTCAACCCCTTGGCAATCTTGTCAATGGCGTCAGCCACCAGCATCTCCATGCCTCCCCGGATTGCCGCCTTGCGTAGCGTCCCCGCGTCGGGACAGGCATCGATGAGGATCCGTTCCTCCTCCACCGGCGACCAGAACTCCACCAGGGCCAACCGCCCGGAATAGCCGGTATGGTCACAGGAGGAGCAGCCGGTGCCCTTGACGAAATGGAAGTCGGTCGGCGCCCCCTCGGGAAAGAACTCCGCCAGCAACTCGGGTTCTGGTTTGTAGGGATGCAGACAGTGGCGGCAACTTTTGCGGGTCAGCCGCTGGCTGATCACCCCCAGCATGGTCTGGGAAACCAGGTTGGGCTCTACCCCCAGATCGACCAGACGCCGTACTGTGCTGATCGAGTCGTTGACATGCAGGGTGCTCAAGACCAGGTGACCGGTCAGGGCGGCCCGGGTGGCCATCTGGGCGGTTTCCGGGTCGCGGATTTCCCCGACCAGGATGACGTCCGGATCACAACGCATGAAGGAGCGCAGGTAGCGGTCAAAGGAATTGCCGATATCGACATTGGCCTGGCTCTGCTGGATGCCGTCGATGGCGTACTCGATGGGATCCTCAACGGTGACGATCTTGAGGTCGAACTGCCGTAGCTCCTGCAGGATGGCGTACAGGGTGGTGGTCTTGCCGCTGCCGGTGGGACCGGTCATGATGATGAAACCCTGAGGGTTTTGGATCAGCCGCCGGAACTTGGCCAGCTTGGCGGGGGAAAAGCCCATCTCGTCAAGCTTGGGCATCTTGACGCTCTGGTTCAAGATCCGCAGCACCGCGTTTTCGCCCCAGAGCGAGGGGCAAATGGCCACCCGGAAATCGACAATCTGCCCCCCCACATGCTTCCGGATCACCCCGTCCTGGGGGCGGCGCTGCTCGGCAATATCGAGCTTGGAGTCCACCTTGATCTTGGCCACCAGGGAACGGACGTTGGCCGGGGTGATGAATTTGGTATCGGCCAGGCTGTGGAGCTCGCCGTCGATACGCAGCTTGATATCCACCCGCTTTTCGTAGCATTCGATATGGATATCGCTGCTGCGCCGCCGGATCCCCTCGTAGAGCAGGTAGTCAAGGAATTTTGGAATGCCAGAACCGATCTCTACCGTCTCATGCAGTTCACTCTGGTCGATGGTCTGCACCGCCACATCGAGATTAAAAGAGCCGTCCAGGTCGCCATAGAGATAATTCAAGGCGTTGCGGATCGAAGACGGTGCTGCTACCCCCAGGTGCAGTTTGTCGGTATGATAAACCGTGCCCAGGGCCGCCACCTTGTCCTGGCATTTCGGCTCATCCGTGACCACCCAGAGGACGTCGCCCTCCTGGCGCATGGCCAACAGCAGGTTGCGTTCGCAGTACGCTCGGGGCAGTTTCTTGGCCAAATCCACGTCGGTCAGCTTGATTAGATCGGTACTGCGCCTGTAGAAGGGCATGGCGTGCATGGCCGCCAGGGCCTCATAAAAAACCGCCTCGGAAATCCGCCCCAGCCGGATCAGGATCTCGCCCAAACGCTCACCACTATCGGCTTGGAGTCGCAACGCCTCATCCAATTGCCCCGGAATAAGCAGGCCTAGCTGGACCAGATATTCCCCGAGCCGCCGGTTGGAGGCATCGTGCAGTTCTAAATTCATGTACAGTTCGCCCAGCAGATCACAGACATTGGCCACCCGACCCAGGGGCACGATGTCCAAGGCGCCGCTACAGGAAAATACCCGGCCCGGGGATAGATCACGGTTGTTCTGCTCGATCAGGCAATAGAGGCGGTTATGACAGGTGGCCAAGGGCAGCAGACCGAGCTTTTCCGCCGCCGCCTGGGAAACCCGCCGCCCCAGACCGGCCTCGACAAACTCGTGCATCAGCGGGAAGCCGTAGGCACCTTTCAATTCAATAATCTTGTGGAGAAGCTCAACCCGCGGCACCCCGGCATTGGCCACCAGGAAATATTCCAAGGGAAAGTTGGTCTGGGCCCAGGCGTTGAGCAGGTTGTTCTGGGCGGGAAAAGTCGGCACCCAGAAGTGCTTGGTGAGATTAAGCAGGGCCGCACCATAGGCTGCGGGGATCCCCATCTGCGGTCGATCGGCGAGGGTTTCGAGAAATTCCACCAGGGCAATTTCACCATTATTGTTGCCTTTTGAGGCGAGAGCACTGACCTTATTCACTGGCCACCAAGATTAATTTTTGCGAGACGGCACGCCTAAGGATGAAGACGAAGACCGCGCGATCGCGACGCCCTGCCGATAATGCACTGGTGCTGGCTCTACTCTAGCAAAATTCCCTTAGGCAGATAAAGAGGCTTTTTCTTTAAGCCGATCCAGACGGGCGGAATAGTTTGGGCAAGAGGCTTTGTTCCGAAAGGCCTCTGTTGCCGCTTCCCTCATTAATTACGGCGGAGAAAAGGGAAGAACCGGCGGCACAGCTCTCGCCAGGAATCGGCAACCGGGTTACTCCCGCCCGGGTTGCAGCACGCCGGGCCGGAGCCGAAGCCCGGCTCACGCTGGAAGCGGTGGGCCTGGCTGTCGGCCAGGATTGCACTATCCAGCACCCGGGCAGGATATCCGGCCGCAGTCACTGCGACCGCCACCTCAGCGGACGAGATTTTTCGGTCGTGGTCGACAGTGATCTGTTTAACTGCAAGATCAGCGGTCATCCCCAGAATACCGGGAACCTTGTGCAATTCCGCATCGATCACCCGCAAACAGGCCCCACAGGCGATCTTTTCTACCTTGAGGGTAGTTCGAGCCACCTGCTCCTCTGCCTGGCCGGATTTGCCCGCCAAAATCACCAACAGGCACACCAATAGGAACATCAGCCAGTTGGCCCTGCCAATCTGCTTATTGAAACACATCACCAACCTCCAAACTTTTTCACCCCCTACTTCCAGGGAGGATACCTACGCCATTCCCCCTGGCCAGCCGCACCCCAATCCCCACAGGAAAATAATCCCCGTACTTCCTCGACCAACAACGAGCACGTTCCATGCCAGTGGCTACCATCTCGAGATCACGCCGTTTCTCTCCCGTCGGCTACAGCTCCGTTCGACCTGAACTGGAACGATCGAGAATAGTCTCCACCTCCACTAGAGACTATTCTCTAATACAAGGCGTTACTGATAATCATCTAGCATTTAAGGTTGTCAGACAAAGCCGATACTGGCTATACTAAACATTGATTTCACTAATATTCAGACCGCCAGGCCAAGCAATCCATCCCCGGCGGCTTCTTCACGGCACCTTCCAAACAACCCAGGGTTGGCGATGAGCAAAGGTTTTCCCACCCATAATATTACAGCCAACCTGCCGCTCAAGTGGAAATTCTTATTGCTCGTGGTGCCCTCGCTCCTGCTGATGGGATTCGCCAACATCACCGCCGTTGATCGTCTTCTGACCGCCAACGAAACATTCAGCCAGTTTCACCAGCATTTTCTCGCCATCACCTTGGTTATCTCCCTGCTGGGGATTGCCATCCAGCTACTGATAATTCGCTTAATCACCAAACCCCTGACCGACCTGGCCCTGACCACCGCGAAGCTCGACGGGGAAAAACCAGGGGCCGGGGAAGGCGATGAGATCAGCCAACTTGCCAGGTCAGTCAACCGCATGACCAGCGGACTGCGCGACAGCCAGAGCAACCGGGTGACGGCGGAACAGAGTTGCCGTGAGGGCGAGGCACTGTACCGTTCACTGCTCGACAATATTGACCTGGGCATCACCTTAATTAGCAAGGATTTCGAGGTAATCTTTCTCAATGCCGCCCATGGCCGGATGTTTAACCGCTCCCCAGAAAGTTTCCGGGGCCGAAAATGTTACCGGGAGTTTAGAAAACGTGAAGTACCCTGTCCTGATGATTGCCCTGGCCGCAAGGCCATGCAGAGCGGCAAGGCCGAAGAGGTCGAAGTAAACGGGACCCGCGATGACGGCACCGCCATCAACGTACGCATCAAGGCCTTCCCGCTCCGCAACAAAAACCAAGAGATCACCGGCTTTGTCGAGATTGTCACCGACATCTCCAGCCAGCGCACCATGGAGGAGGAGTTGCGCCGGATCAGGAGCATCGAGTCCATCGGGATTTTGGCCGGCGGCCTGGCCCACGACTTCAACAACCTGCTCACCACCATCATCGGCAACATCGACCTGGCCAAGATCGGCGCTGACCCCAACCAGGATTTCGTCATTCGCTTAAACGCCGCCGAAAAGGCCTGTGAACAGGCCCGGCGTCTCACCAACCAGCTCCTGACCTTCGCCAAAGGTGGCCAGCCGGTGAAAAAGGAGGTACAACTCTCCCAAATTCTTGACGAAGCCTGTCATTTTACCCTCAGCGGTTCCAGTCTCCGCTATATTCTCGACGCCCCAACAACTCTTTGGCCGGTAGAAATCGACCCGAGCCAGATGAGCCAGGTAATTCACCATTTGTTGAATAACGCCAGCGAATCCCTGGTCGCAAATCCGACCGGGAAGATTTTCGTGGTGGCCGAAAACGTTGAGCTGGACGCTTCATCTTCACTCCCTTTACCGCCAGGGCCTTATGTCAAGGTGGCAGTTGTCGACGAGGGCCGGGGCATCTCACCGGATATCATCAACACCATTTTCAACCCCTATTTCACCACCAAGGAAATGGGGGCGGCCAAGGGCACCGGGCTAGGATTGGCCATCTGTCATTCCATCATCCACCGGCATGGCGGCCATATCTCCGTCGAATCGCAAGCGGGCCAGGGCGCAACTTTCACCATTTACCTTCCGGCCATGAGCAAGCAGCCCATCCGGCAACACCACCTGGGCGGGGAAACTGAGCCCCCCTATTCAGGGCCTTCCAGGAACATCCTGATCCTCGAAGATGAGGAGGCAGTGGCCCACATAACCGCCAGCTTCCTGGCCAGCCTGCACCACCACAGCGAAATCGCCGGCACCGGCGCCGAGGCCCTCAAACTTTTCCAGCAGGCCCAAGCGAAGGGCAACCCCTTTGATATGTTAATCCTGGACTTGACCATCAGGGGTGGCATGGGTGGGGAGGAATTACTCCAAAAGGTCCGGGCAATTGCCCCCAACGTGCCGGCCATTGTCACCAGCGGCTATACCGAGAATCCGATCATGGTGTCCCCACAGGACCATGGTTTCGAGGCCGCACTGGCCAAACCATTCAACCAGGCCGCCCTCCGGGCTGCCATCTCAGGGGCCACCACCAAGCTGCCGGAAAACCAGCCACCTGCCCCACCGGCATCAGCGACTCCCCCCCCCGACTAGACCGGTCTAACTGTCCAGCAGCAGAACCTTATTTGCTCGACCGCTCTCCTTAAGAAAGCCTTGGGCAACCCCTGACAACCACGACTAGCGACAAATCCGCGCTTATGACCAACTGGCAAAAAATTCTTGCCGACAGCATCACCGATCCCGCCGATCTGCCCCGCCGGTTTCGCCTGGCGCGCCTTGAATTGCGCCAGGTGGCCGCGAACTATCCCATGCGCATCAATCCCTACTTCATGGCCCTGATCAAACAGGCCTCTGACCCACTGGGGCGCCAGGCCATCCCCGACCCGGCCGAACTCACCGACCTGGTCTGTCCAGCCGACCCCCTGGGCGAGGAAAACCTGAGCCCAGTCCCCAATCTGGTCCACAAGTATCCAGACCGGGCCCTCTTTCTGGTCAATTCCGCCTGCGCCATGTACTGCCGCTTCTGCACCCGCAAGCGCAAGGTCGGCACCGGCCGTTTCCATATCGATCCCGCCACTCTGGCTGCCGGGCTGCGCTACCTGGAAGATACCCCCGCCATTCGCGACGTCCTGGTTTCGGGCGGAGACCCCTTGTTGCTGGACGACGACCGTCTGGAATGGCTGCTGTCCGCCCTGCGCCAAATCCCTTCGGTGGAGATTATCCGGATCGGCACCCGGACGCCCTGCACCCTGCCCATGCGGATTACCGCCAAACTGGCCAAGCTGCTGAAAAAATTTCACCCCCTCTACATCAACACCCATTTCAATCACCCAGCGGAGATCACCCCGCAAGCAGCCCGGGCCTGTGGACGACTGGCCGACGCCGGCATCCCTTTGGGCTGCCAGACCGTGCTGCTCAAAGGGGTTAATGATGACGCAAGAGTGATTAAAAATTTACTCCACCAGCTATTAATCATCCGGGTAAAACCCTATTATCTATTCCAGACCGACCTGAGCCGGGGCACCGATCACTTCCGTACCCCCATCGCCGCAGGGTTGGCCATTATGCGGCAATTGCACGGCCACACCTCGGGACTGGCGATACCCAAGTTTGCCGTGGATCTGCCAGGCGGCGGCGGCAAGGTACAACTCCTGCCGGACCACGAGGTGTCTTCCGGCAGGATTCACTCCTTCCGGAACTTCCAGGGCAAGTGCTGTTCTTACCCAGATCCGGACTGACCCAAACTGCAAGAAGGAGAGCGATGGAGAGAAAGATCTTGGTGGCAGTGGACGGTTCCAGTTACAGCAACAACACCCTGCACTATCTGGGCAATCTTTTCGGACAGGTTGCCGGAATGAAACTTCATCTCTTTTCGGTGGTTAGCTGCGCCAGCCTGCCGCCGGGCCGGGAATGGCTAGGAGAACAAGAGTTGATCAACTCCCTGCCGAACGAGGCCCAGAAAAGGCTGCGCACGGCCCGCGCCTACATGCTTACAGCCATCTCCCGCCTGGGGAAACTAGGGGTAGCCGCCGAGCGAATCACCAGTGAGGTGCGTCTGGCCCGTAGCACCGTTGCCGACGACATTCTCCATGAAGGGCGACAAGGGGCTTACGACGCCATTGTTATCGGCCGCCGTGGTCTCACGAAATTAAGTGAAATGATGCTGGGCAGTGTCTCCGCTTCGCTCTTTGAAAAGGCCCACAACGTGCCGCTGTGGATCGTCGACGGCCATATCGATTCACACAAATTTCTGGTACCGGTTGACGGCTCCTTCTGCTCGCTGATGGCGGTCGACCATCTGGCCCATATCCTGGCCGGCTCCAGCCATTGCCGCATTACCCTCTTTCACTCTACAGCCATGCTCTCAACGGTCCGCACTCTCGATCCCCAGGAACTTTTTGAACACTGGGGCCGAGAGTGGTGCGAGGAACACCTGGGCCGGCCCGATTCGCTCTACCATGCCCCCAAGCAGGTTCTGCTGGAAAGCGGCATCCCCGAAGAGAATATCTCCTGGCTCCACACCGCCAAGGGCATCGAGGCCGCCCGCCAGATCCTCCGTCAGGCCCTGATCGACGATTACGGCACCATCGTCATCGGCCGCCGCGGCGAAGAGGTAAACAAGGGCATCTTCCGGGGGGTTTCCGACCGGGTGGTGCTGATGGGTGAAGAGGTGGCGATCTGGATCGTGGGTTGAATAAGAAAAATCTCCTGCGCCTGGGCCTGCTGCTGCTCTGGGCTGTCCTCTTCGGCCTCCTCCTGCGGCGCGACTACTTCATCCGCACCCTGGAGACCCGCGAGGCCCAAGTCATCAAGAAGGGCCGGGAGGAAAGCTTTGCCGGGGTCTATTTCCGAGACCAGCGGATCGGCTACGTCAAAAATCGTCTGATCTCCGATGCCGTCGGCGGCTACCACCTCAGCCAGGAAGCCTATCTGCGCCTGAACATCCTGGAAGAGGTCCACCCGATGCATCTCCAGATCGAGGCCGACCTGGCCGACGACCTGAAGCTACGCAACTTCAATTTCGAGCTCACCTCGCCTTTCTACACTATGCGCGCCAAAGGCAAGGTGGTGGGCACCCAGGTGGATTTCACCCTGAATAACGGCAAGGAAGAGACAAACAACTCCCTCCAGCTAAGCCAACCGCCCTACCTTTCCACCAACCGCCGTGGCTATCTGCTGACCCAGCACCTGAAAGAAGGTGACAAGGTGCGGTTGCCCTACTTTGACCCCCTATCGCTGACCGGCAAAGACACCGTGGTCGAGTATCTGGGTTACGATAAGCAGTTGATCAATAGCCGCGTCTTCCGGCTGCACAAGTTCAGCGAGACCTTTTCCGGGGTCAAGATCAGCTTCTGGCTGGACGAGGAGGGCAAGGTCATCAAGGAAGAATCCCCGGCCGGCTTCGTTTTCCTGGCCGAACCAGAGTTTCTGGCCACCGACCTTCCGGCGGCAGGGAAGGAGATTCTGAGCAGCGTCTCGGTGGTGATCACCGGCAAGATCCCCGCCGATTTCGCCACCCGACCGGAGCTGCGCTACCGCTTGACCCTGCCGGAAGGAAGCGAGTTCGACCTGAACCGGGACCGCCAGAAATTGCGCGGCACCGAGCTGACCGTCCGCCGCGAGGAGCTACCATCCACCCAAGCCCAGGCCTGCCAGGGGCCGAAAGAAGCCCTGGCCTCGACGCCCTATATCCAGAGCGGCAACAAGATGATCGGCGTGCGAGTCACCGCCATCCTGGGCGAGACCAAGTCCGCCCTGGAAAAGGTCAAAAAGCTCACCGCCTGGGTTTTCGAGAATCTGGAGAAACGCCCGGTACTGGGCATTCCCGACGCCCTAACCACCCTGGAGACCCGTCGGGGCGACTGTAACGAACATGCCGCCCTCTTTGCCGCCCTGGCCCGCCGGGCCGGAATTCCTACCCGGATCGCCGCTGGCGTTACCTACCACGCCGGGGCCTTCTACTACCATGCCTGGAACGAGGTCTGCTTGGACGACCGCTGGATATCGGTGGACACTACCATCAACCAATTCCCGGCCGATGTCACCCACATCAGATTCGTCAACGGTGAGACCGACGAACAAATCAAAATCGGCGCCCTGCTGGGAAAATTGGGGATCGAGGTGGTGGGGGAATGAGGCGGGACATCGGTTCCTTACCTGTGGGAGCGGTCGCCTGACCGCGAATGTCAAAATTCAGGTGGAGTTCCCAGCCAATTTTAATAGCCAACCCCATGTCTCCTTGACGTCATGACGTCAAGGAGCTATCGTATTGGTTCCAACTAGGAGGAAGACAATGAACGTTCAGAGCAAACGCGCAACCATTTACTTCGATCAGGATCTGCATAAGGCCCTGCGCCTAAAGGCCGTGGAAACTTCACGCTCGATAACCGACCTGGTTAACACCGCAGTTCGACAGGCCTTGACCGAAGACGCCGACGACCTGGCCGCCTTTGCCGCCAGAACCGCCGAACCGCTGATCAGCTACGATGAGATGGTCAAGGCCTTGAGAAAAGATGGCCGGATATAAGATCTTTTTCAAGAAGTCGGTTGCCAAGGATTTCTCCACCATCCCCAAGCAAGATCTGCAACGGATTATCAACCTGATCGGCTCGCTGGCGGAAAACCCGCGCCCACCCGGTTGTGAAAAACTGACCGGTCAGGAGCGCTATCGGGTCCGGCAGGGGTGTTATCGAATCGTCTATTCCATCCTGGACCAGGAGCTGACTGTTTGGGTGGTGAGAGTCGCCCACCGCAAGGATGTTTACC
>Ga0334722_10004591_pt1 | contig 14242 bp, 11 predicted proteins | sample C3_bottom_MG_FD_207210 | JGI IMG/M metagenome (GOLD analysis project Ga0334722, IMG submission 207210) | Sediment microbial communities from Yellowstone Lake, YNP, Wyoming, USA - C3_bottom | ecosystem: Environmental > Aquatic > Freshwater > Lake > Sediment | place: USA: Wyoming | collected...
AAATGACAGAAGCAAAAGGATTGAGCAAACCGGTAAAGTTGAAAAAGGAGCTGGCAGAGTTTCTTGGAGCAACAGAGCTTCCCAGGACAGAAATCACCAAGAAACTATGGGACTATATTAAACTGAACAAGCTTCAGACAAAAACGGAAAATGGCAAGCCGGAGAACGCCGGCAAGTTCATTGTGGCTGATGCTAAGTTGCTCCCGATATTCAAAAACACAAAATCCAAAAGCAAATCAGGTAAGGTCACTGACCTTACAAATTTGAAAGAAGGCCAGACAATCGACATGATGCAGATGGCCGCTATTGTCGGGGCGAATATTGAATAAGCTTACAGAGTCGGGCCTGCATTTGAATAATGCAGGTCTGACACCAGGCAAAAGGGCGGGAGACCTGCGCATTCCTCAAAAAAAGATTTTATCCGCGTAGACGGAGCAGGTGTACGTAATGTTTCTTTTTCAAGAATGATTTCTGAATTGTCGCAAACTACAAAGTCTGCGTGGCAGAGAGGATTGTGACTGACAGCGCAGCCCGTGCCCATGCGAATCTTTTCTTGGTTGCGTCAAAATCAGGACCCGAAAATATAAACGCTGCAGTGCCCCTGATCAGGAAGCCGGTACCAGGTCCGGTCTTGCCAGCCACCTTACTACTGCCCACTGTAATTAGTACATTGCTGTTTGTAGCAATGTTAGCCTCTGTCTGATGCATGTAACCGGCAGGAATCAATAAGCGCCCATCGTCCGTGATTCTTATGTAGCTGTTCCAGGTATTGACCATATGGGGGCCATCCGCTCCCAGTGTAGCAATTGCAACTACCCCGTCTTGTTTCAGTACTTCCAGCAGTTTTTCAGGGAGCATGACTACCTCCTGTGTTTGTTTTAGTTACTGAGGCTGGCATCTGTGGCTATGCCAATCCTTCTCCTATCGCTCTACTCACATTGTAGCAGAGTCGATGGGACCTGCCCAATGTTTTCCTCAGGTATTTTGCTTCGATTGTACTCTTGATGGAATTTTTTGCCGGAATCCTTCCTCCTGCCAACAGATATGCTTCGATTATGCGATGGTCCTATGCGCCGCAAAACGTGCTTGATCCTCGGACCGCCGCACCCGTGAGATTTCCTCGAGCATCCGCAAGACTCTCGTCGCATACGCAGGGTCTCCGCCTGCATATCGGCTGAGGGCTTCCCTGAGATTGTTCGTCTTTGCCAGATACCTCTCCAGCACGTAGATGCCCGAGTTTATATTGCTGGATATAGTATAGAGGTCATCCTGTTCCTTCACTATGCCGTGCGTCTGCAGTTCTTCGAGCCAGACGTCCGGCATTATGCCCATCAGTCCTACTGCGCCTTTTTCGCTTTCCACGTGGGGGTTGAAGTTGGACTCTACGACACAGATGGCAAGAACCAAGTCGGCGTTGACGTTGTTCATGGCTATGCTATAGATGTTCGAAAGAATCTGCTCAGGCATTTTGGAGTGCTCTTTCATCCATTGCAGGATGACCAGCTTCGTCGTCTCATTCATACCCGCACCGGCATGGTTATGCGAAACCGTATTATGGGTATCTTCCTGGTCCCCGGTCACCGTCACCACATAAATCAGAGGAAACCCGATTATCGCAACGAGGCTCAAAATAAGATAGTGTGCCGATGATATCCGCCTGTAAAATAGATCCTTTAATTTGCTTGGTTTGTTCCTGAACATAGACCCTCCTTGAGTATCTGGCTCCGAGCTAATTATCTTGGGCAGTCACTTTCTGAATGTAGTCAAAATTGAGAACCCTGTTCTTGTCGCAACAGTTATTCTCGATTTGACTGGAAGAAGCTTGGTGAGCCGGTTTGATTTTCTGGAAGTTTGTGTAATATGCTACCATTTTCGGGATACCTTGTCAATTTTATCGCGATGTCGTTTGTGACGATATCGGACTGAAAAAAGACATTCCCGTCAGCCTCCGGGTATAATATCCCATGCTTGTTCTCGGAATTGATACCTCATGTGATGACACCTCTGCGGCTGTTGTTGAAGACGGCTGCAGGATCGTCTCGAATATCGTTTCGGGCCAGGAGGAGATTCACGCGAAATACGGGGGCATTGTGCCGGAACTGGCCTCGCGGCAGCATATCGAGATGATCGCCCCGGTGGTCGATGAGGCCCTGAAGACTGCGGGGGTCACCCTGGATGACCTCGACGCTGTGGCGGTATGTTTTGCCCCCGGGCTTATAGGGTCGCTCCTCGTTGGATGTTCGTTTGCCAAGGCGCTTTGCTATGCCAGAAATATTCCGCTGGTTGCGGTCAATCATCTTGAGGGCCATCTGCTGTCGCCGTTTCTGCAGTCTCCGCAGCCCGGGTTCCCTTTTCTGTCTCTCGTCGTCTCGGGCGGCCATACCAGCATTTATGCTGCCGGGGACTTCGGCAGATACACTGAACTGGGAAGGACGCGCGACGATGCTGCGGGTGAGGCCTATGACAAGGTATCGAAGATGCTTGGACTCGGGTACCCGGGCGGTCCGGTTATCGACAGGCTTGCAGCAGCAGGCAATCCCGTCGCGGTCGAATTCCCCCGGGCCTATCTGCCGGAGAGTCTTGATTTCAGCTTCAGTGGTCTGAAGACAGCGGTGCTTAACTACATCAGGAGTCAGGGGCCAAGGGTTAACGGAGAGAGCCGGCTGCCGGAGATTCCGGAGCCGATGTGTGCGGATATCGCTGCCTCGTTTCAGGAAGCGGTTCTGGACGTTCTGGTCAGAAAGACTCAGTGGGCGGTTGAGCAGAAGGGGATCAGACGGGTGACGCTTGCTGGTGGAGTTGCGGCCAACAGCGGACTGAGAAGGAGGATGCAGGAGATGGGAGAAGAGCACGGGGTCGAGGTGTTTGTCCCGCCTGTTTCGCTCTGCACCGACAATGCCGCAATGATCGCGGTTGCCGGGTATCATCGTGCGTTGAAACGCGAGTTCAGCGGTGCTGACCTGAACCCCCGGGCGAGTCTGCCGCTCGGATAACCCTGAGCTGAAGCGATTCAGTCACATCAGCACCTGATGTCACATCATCTCTTCCCCAGCAAAATTGCATGAATGAGCTCGTCCAGTCGCTGCAGAAAGCGGGAGCGATCCCTCGGTTCAAAAGGCGGCGGGCCACCGGTTATGGTGCCCATGTCACGCAAAAAAGCAGTAAACTCCCGGTTTGCCAATGCATCGCCTATAGAGTCCTCACTGAACACCCGGCCCTTGGGATCAAGCACGCGGGCGCCCTTTTTCAGGCAGCGTGCTGCCAGCGGAATGTCTGCAGTAACCGCTATATCGGTTTCAGTGATGTGCGTTGCAATCCAATCATCAGCAGCATCGAACCCTCCATGCACGATAATCTGTTCTATGAATTCGTCAGGAGGTATACGCATCGATGAGTTGGACACAAGATAAACCTTCAGCTGGTGCCGTCTGGCAACACGGAATACCTCGTTCTTCACGGGACAGGCGTCTGCGTCTATGTATAACTTGATTGCCGAGATTCCTTTCATTGCGGATCAAACATATCAGATATTATCATTATTCTTCTTATTCTAATTCAATGTCATTTGATGGCGGACCGGCATTCTCTGCGTCCTTTTGAGATAGAGGATAATGACAAACCATGCACGGTGCTGTATAATTTCGGGATGAAAATACTTGTCATCAAGATCGGAAGCAATATCCTGGCGGATGACCGGGAAGGGCTGAACATGAAGAGGATTTCGGCGATCGCCTCCGAGATCGTTGAGATCAGGAGCATGGGGTATGAGGTGGTCGTTGTATCCTCGGGGGCGGTAGCCGCCGGGATGAAGAAACTGGGGCTGAAGGAAAAGCCGAAGGAGATCAAACTGAAGCAGGCTGCGGCTGCGGTCGGTCAGAGCAGCCTGATGTGGGCCTACGAAAAGAGCTTCAGTGAATTCAATACCAAGGTGGCCCAGATACTCCTGACCAGGGATGACCTCTCTCATCGGCGGAGATATATCAACTCAAAGAACACCCTGATAACGCTCCTCTCATACGGAATTGTCCCTATTGTGAATGAGAACGATACGGTTGTAACGGACGAGATCAAGTTCGGAGATAATGACAATCTGGCGGCGCTTGTCGCGATTCTGACAGAGGCCGAACGCATGATCATTCTGTCCGACGTGGACGGACTGTATAAAGAGGACCCGCGGATAAATGCAGCGGCTGAACTGGTTGAGCTTGTCGAGCAGATTACCCAGTCGGTTGAGAGACAGGCAGGTGATTCAGGAAGTGCGGTCGGAACGGGCGGGATGTACTCCAAGGTGCGGGCGGCGAAGAAGGCGACTTCTCACGGGATCGCGGTCAATATCATAAACGGCAGGAAAAAGGGCCTGCTCGTCTCCCTGCTCCGGGGGAAGTCGCAGGGGACGTTTTTCAGGCCCGGTGAGGCGAGGCTTTCTCATCGCAAAGGCTGGATTGCATACGGCAGCAAGGCAGCCGGTACCCTGGTCCTGGATGACGGTGCGGTGAAGGCGCTTCTCCAGATGGGCAGGAGTCTCCTCCCCTCGGGTGTGACTGCGGTGATCGGGGATTTTGAGGCGGGCGACCCTGTCTATTGTGTCGACGCAAAGGGCAGGCGCATTGCCAAGGGGCTGACGAATTATGCGGCGGTCGATGTCCGGAAGATCCTGGGACGTCAGACCTCCGAGATTGAGTCCGTCCTGGGCTTCAAATACTCCGACGAGATCATTCACCGGGACAATCTGGTCGTTCTGTAATCTGTAACCCTCCGAACTTTCAACCTCATTCCGGTTTGTGGTATAGTTTATAACAATAAAAATAGTCATATTTCTTCGGGAGGATCCGGTTTGCCAGGGGGCCGCATGGGCGGCTGAATGCGGAATAAACAATGTCAAAACTCCATCTTATCCTTGCATTTCATAATCATCAGCCGGTCGGGAATTTCGACCATGTGCTTGAGGACTGTTACAGAAAGTCATACCTGCCGTTCCTTGAGACGCTCATGGAGCATCCGGGCATCAGGGTGGTATTGCACTATTCCGGGTTTCTTCTTTCCTGGATAAACGACAACCATCCCGAGGCGATCGAGATGATCAGGTCTCTCGTAAAAGAGGACCGGGTTGAGATACTCTCCGGAGGATTTTACGAACCTATCCTGTCGGTGCTTCCCGAGAGGGACCGGGTTGCCCAGATAACCATGCTCTCCAAGTTCATCAAAAAGACCGTGGGCTATGAGCCGCGGGGCATGTGGCTTGCGGAACGGGTATGGGAGCCTCAGATGCCGCAGTTCATATCCCGGGCCGGGATATCGTACCTTCCGCTCGACGACTATCATTTCAAACTGAGCGGCCTTGAGGAAGGCGAACTGGTCGGCTACTTTAATACCGAGGACGAAGGATCGGTGGTCAGCGTATTCCCGGGGAGTGAGAAACTGCGTTATTTTATTCCCTTCAGGTCGGTCGAGGAGGTCATCTCGTATTTTCGGGTCCTTCATATGCGGGGTGGTGATCCCGTGGTGACGATGGCGGATGATGGCGAGAAGTTCGGTGCATGGCCGAATACCTATCAGCATTGCTATGGAAGCGGTTGCTGGCTGAACAGTTTTTTCAGCGAACTGACGAAGAACGCCGGCTGGCTCGAAACAACAACCTTCCGGGATTATCACGAAAGCTTCCAGCCGAGCGGCCGGGTGTATCTGCCGACGGCATCGTACCGGGAGATGGGTGAATGGACACTGCCGGCAGAGGCATCGCTCGAATATGAGTATGTCCTGGAAGAACTTACCAAAGTCGTCGGTGAGCGTTCGAAGCAGTTTCTGAGGGGCGGTATCTGGCGCTCATTCATGGTGAAATACCCCGAGGCCAATCACCTCCATAAGCGGATGACGATGATCAGCAAACAGGTCCACGCTGCAATAAAGAAAGACCCTGCCGGGGGGCGAAAAGCGCTTGATGAACTCTGGAGAGGCCAGTGCAACGATGCCTACTGGCACGGGGTGTTCGGCGGCCTTTATCTGCCGCATCTCCGTTCAGCGATCTACCGGCATCTCATCAGGGCTGAATCCCTTGCCGGCAATATCCTGAGAGAATATCCAAAGACCGAACAGTTTGATTTTGACTGCGACGGCAGCGACGATATTATCGTCAGCACGAAGAAGCTTACGCTTGTAGCAACAGAGGTCGGCGGTGCGCTGACCGAACTGTCTCTGAAAAAGAACCCGGTCAATATTCTGGATATCCTGTCGCGGCGGCCGGAGGCCTATCATTCCAAGATTGCGAAGGCATCGGAGAGCGGCAGCGACCTTACCAGGACGATCCATGAGCAGCTGGTGCTGAAAGAGGAAGGTCTGGCGGATTATCTGGTTTATGATCAGCGCCGGAGAATGTCGCTGCTGGACCATTTTCTGTCTCCGGATACAGGCATTCTGGATATGTCCCGTGCCGAGCATGATGAGCTGGGCGATTTTCTGACCGCACCGTATCAGCTGCACCATGAACGGAAGAGCAAGGACACGGTCCTGACCTTCAGCCGTGGGGGCACGGTGAAAGGGAACCCGCTGCATATTTCGAAAACAGTGAGCATTACCGCGAAAGACGATATCAGGGTCGACTACACGCTGGAGGGGCAATTCTCCGGGCTGTTTGCTGTGGAGATGAACATTTCCCTTCTTGGCTCTCCGTATGCAAGCATTCATGCCGGGGGAGATACCCTTGCTATTCAGAGCACTGCTGCCCATGACAGCGTTACGATGCTGGAGCTCAGCGAAAACTATCTGAAGCTGAAGACAGTCTTTACTTTTGACGAGGCCATCAGCGTCTGGCATTATCCGGTCGAGACGGTTTCTCTGTCAGAGCAGGGAATTGAGCGGCTTTACCAGGGGACGGCCTTTCTGTTTGTGATGAGGCTTGACCTCAAAGGCCCACGAGAATTCGGATTTACGATCAGTTTCCAGGAGGATTAACCTTGAAAAAAATTGCATATATCAGCACATGTCTGTTCCTCGCGATGACGGCCTTTGTCTACGCTGCTGATGATCCGGTTGCCGGGCTGACGAATACGACGGTCTCTTACTTCACCCCCGTCTCGGGGTCGGTACTGCGCGTCTCCGGAGAAGATGTTTTTGTCGTGCCGGCCCCTGCAGCCGCCGGTCAAAGTAAACCCGAACAGGTTCAGGCGGGCCAGATACAGGCGGGCCAGATACAGACGGGAATGAGACTGAGGGTCATGAGGGAGGGCGAGCCGTTCAGGCACCCGGTTACCAAAGAGGTTATCGGCAAGGTAGAGACCCCGGTCGGGAAGATTGAGGTGAAAAAGGTCTCCCCTGATTCAGTGGTTGCACGGATTGTCGAAGGAGAGGCCCGGGCAGGGGACATAGTCCGGCTGTCGGATACCAGGGTCAGGATGCTTTTCTGTCAGGACAAGGGCATTGACTGGTATCTGGCTGACGCCTATTACAGAAAACTGAAGTCGTCCGGCCGGATAGAGATGATCGATACGGCGCTGGAGACCGGGGATGAGGTGAAGGTACTTGCCGAGTCAAAGCGGCTGGGCGCGGAAGTGGCCCTCATCCTGACGGCACATGAACAGGACCGGTCGACATTCATGAGAGCCAGGCTCTACTGGGTTTCCGATGGCACAAAATTTCTCGACAGAGAGATAAAGATAGGGGCTGAGCAATCCAAGGACCTGAAGTTCGGTGATGCTTTTTTTGTGCCGAAGCTCGGGGAGGCGGTGATGACGTACGATATGCCGTACCGGGGAAGGCTGATTGCAGCCGGGGATTTTGATGGCGACGGCAGACAGGAAATTATGATCAGCAACGGCAAGGACATCCGTTTTTATATTCCGGGCGTTGACTTCAAACCTCTGTGGGAAATCAAGGGGTCTGCTACGGACGATCATCTCTGGCTTGATGCCGTAGACCTGAACGGCAACGGCAGGGACGAAGTGGTGGTCACGTCCATGAAGAGCGGGGAGGTGGTCTCTTCAATCTATGAGTTTTCAGGAGAGGGATTCAAGCTTCTCTGGGAAGGCAAGTATTTCATGAGACGGCATGGAAGCGGACTGATCGCACAGGCCTATACAAATGCCGACGGATTTTCCCGGGATATCCTTCAGGTGACCTGGAAAAATGGCGAGTATCGTGTCGGCGAAAAGCTCAGGATGCCGAAGGGCGTCAATATCTACGATTTTGTCACGCTGGAAGGTGCAGGCAAAGAGCCCCTTGTTTTTGCGTATGACGAAAAAGGGTATCTGAATCTGTATGATGAGAAGGGCACGCGGGTATGGAAAAGCGGATCTGACACAGGGGGATTCATTTCAACCTTTAAGAAAACGTCATCCGCCGCGTATCTTGACCCTGAGGAGTGGTCGATCAAGGACCGACTGGTCCAGACTCAGCGGGAGGTGATGGTTGTCTACCGGGTACCCGTGACAAATATGCTTAAGACTGTCGGGTACAAGACCTCATCGATAAAGACATATTGGTGGAATGGAGTGGCCATGGAAGAAGCGGTGACGATTGACGGGATCCCGGGATCTGTTCTTGATTATGCAGTCGCCGGGGACAAGGTCATCATACTCGCAAGCCCGTTCATGGGCCTGAAGTTCGAAAATATCCTGAAAGGCGAGAGCCCGCTTGGTTCCATGCTTTATATCTATTCGGTCAAGGGACGGTAAGCGGCGTGGGTCTTACGGGGAAACTTCCGGTACATGTCGGAGTCATAATGGACGGCAATGGCAGATGGGCCGAGTTGCGGAAGCTGCCGAGGGTCGAGGGGCACCGGGTAGGCGCTGAGAGGGCCAAAGAGATCATTGAAACAGCCGCCGCAACCGGCATAAAATATCTGACGCTGTATACCTTTTCCACTGAAAACTGGCAGCGTCCGGTCCCGGAAGTGTCCATGCTGATGAAGCTGCTTGAACTCTACCTGAAAAAAGAGCTTGCAGACCTCAAAAGGCAGAATATTGTCTACCGGGCGATAGGTGAGTTGTCCCGGCTGCCTGAAAATATTCAGGCGCTCATTAAGGAGACCGAGAGGCAGACCGCCGGGAATACCGGCATGACGCTGGTTACTGCGCTGAGCTACAGCGGCCGGAATGAAATTATAAGGGCTGTCAGGAAGATGATGCACGGGGGCTGCAGCCCGGACGAGATAACGGATGAGTCCTTTGCTGACTATCTTGATACAGCGGGACTTCCATTTCCTGACCTGATTGTAAGAACGAGTGGCGAGAGAAGACTGAGCAATTTTATGCTCTGGCAGAGTGCCTATTCTGAACTTTATTTCTCCGAGACGCTCTGGCCGGATTTCGACCATGCGGAATTCATGAGGGCGATACACGATTACCAGGGAAGGGAGCGCCGTTTCGGCACTATCCCTGCGAGGTCCCGTGCATCTTAGACGTCTCATTGTCGCCGTCATACTGGTGCCGCTGCTGTATCTTTATGTTACGCGTCTGCCTGTCCAGTATTTCTTCTATCTGATCACGGTTGTTGCCTGCCTCGGCCTGTATGAATTCTATACCATGTTCCGGCTGAACGCGGTGATGAAATATCTCGGCATTATCTGGGGCATCGGCCTGATGACCGCATTTTTCCTGTCGGTGGGAAATATGTATTCTCTTTCGCTGATTTCGGTTCTTTTTTTTCTGGGAATCAGGCTTTTTTTGAAGCGGGACCCTTCCTCATCCATGCAGGATGCGGCAACAGCCCTGCTCGGCCTTCTCTATGTGCCCGGCCTGCTCACCTTTCAGTTGAGCCTGGCTCAGCGTTCTCCTGAATGGATCATCCTTCTGTACACCTCTGTCTGGGCTGCAGATAGTGCAGCCTATTATATTGGCAAGAATATGGGCAGGTACAAGCTGTATGAGGCCATCAGTCCCAATAAGACAATCGAAGGGGCAGTTGGGTCTTTCTTGGGCGGCGTTGCCGGTGCAGTCCTCATCCGGGCAGTGCTGGTTCGTCAGCTCAGTATACCCGATTGTATCATACTCGGTGTTGCAGTCGGTGCAACAACGATTATCGGGGATCTCGTAGAATCCATGCTTAAGCGGGACGCAGGGGTGAAAGACTCGGGGAGCATTGTTCCCGGACATGGCGGCATTCTGGACAAGATTGACGGGAGTACTTTTGCCGGACCGGTATTCTTCTGGGTTTGTCTCGCGTTAGGGGTTATTCAGTAGTAAGCCAGTTCTTTCTGCATCAGAACACAAAAAAAAAGGCCCTCTGGCGAGGGCCTGCATCCTGAGGGCTGGGGATCGGGGAAAACCCTCAGGAATCCTGTGCGAACTGGAGGGTAGAATGTCCGCACAGGTTGCTTTATCGTTAAACTTCCCGTGAGAAGTTTTGTTGACCTTGTTCAATTTAATGTTATCGCATAATCCAGGGTAATGTCAATAAACCGAAATCATCCCCTGGTGACACCTTTTTCAAAGAACTTACCATCCTTCTGTTAAGCTCTTAATAGTATTTTATAGCGAAATACTTGCAATGTCAATAAATATGGAAACTAATGAGTATCTATTCATAAAATAGGTTTATGTCATTCTCAGATTTGACCAGTCCCGGAAGCCCTCGTGGCAGAACCTGCTGAAAATGCAGGATTTCCTATTAAGAGCTTCGGGAATGACACGCTGAAAAAATAGTTTGCGGGAGATCTCGATCACCCGGCCACCGGGTTCTCACCCGGAGAGCCATCTAAATAATTTCTTTCCTTTTCAGGAGTTTTTCAATCTCAACAGCCCAAAATACAACCGACGACAATGCAAAGGTGACTATCAGTTCATTCAGCGTCAGCGGCGTGGTTTTGAAGATGGAATTCAACACAGGGACATAGACCGTCGCCAGCTGAAGGACAAAGGTCAGTACGACTGCGCCCAGCAGATACCTGTTGGAAAATATTCCTATGGTAAACAAAGACTCCCTCTCGGATCGTATGGCCATAACGTGTCCCAACTGGCTGAGACAGAGCACGGTGAAGACCATGGTCTGCCAGTGTGCATGCTCAGTCTTAACCGCCCATGCCTGAACAGCAAGGACAACGCCGCCCATCAGGAGCCCGACCCAGATTGCATGGACGCCAAGGCCATGGCTGAATATATTTTCTTTGGGATGCCGGGGGGGTCTGGTCATGACATCTCCCTCTGCAGGCTCTGCCGAGAGGGCAAGGGCGGGAAGACCGTCTGTTACAAGGTTGATCCAGAGCAGATGGATTGGCAGCAGGGGGATCGGCAGGCCGATCAGCGGGGCAAGGAAGAGAGTCCATATCTCTCCTGAGTTTGTTGTCAGAAGATACTTGATAAATTTACGTATATTATCATATATTTTCCGTCCTTCCTTAACGGCCTTTACGATTGTGGCAAAATTGTCATCAAGCAGGATCATATGGGCAGCTTCCTTTGAAACATCCGTCCCGGTAATGCCCATGGCGATGCCGATATCCGCCCTTTTCAATGCAGGGGCATCATTCACCCCGTCACCGGTCATGGCGACAAACTGGCCTTTATCCTGCAGTGCCTTGACTATTTTTAATTTCTGCTCAGGGGCGACGCGCGCATACACCCTGATATGCTCGACCCTTTCCTCGAACTCCTCAAGCGACAGATTGTCCAGCTCCCGCCCGGTGATGAGCGCTTTCGAGTCGTCCTCGATGATGCCCAGTCTCCCGGCTATAACCGTCGCGGTAATCGGGTGGTCGCCGGTTATCATGACCGGCCTTATCCCTGCGGCCTTGCATAAGCGCACTGCCTCCTTCGCCTCATCTCTGGGAGGGTCCATCATTCCGGTAAGACCTAACACCGTAAGTCCGGACTCAACAGTCCCGGCAGACATATTGGCTGGAAGGGCGTCCCACGTTCTCATTGCAATACAGAGGACCCTCAGGCCATCAGCAGCCATCTTTTCATTAATCCCCTCTATAACAGGAATATCGACATCCTTTAATCCTCCTGCTGTCAACAGATTCGCCGACTTGTCCAGCAGCACATCTATTGCTCCCTTGGTAATAGAGATGAACCTGCCGTCAGGCCACTGGTGGAATGTCGTCATGCATTTCCTGTCTGAATCGAATGGTATTTCGGCCTTTCTCGGGTATTCCTTCTCAAGTTCTTTTTTCTCGTACCCCCGTTGCCGTGCGAAATCGTAAAGCGCGATTTCGGTGGGGTCGCCTATAACAGCACCGTCAGCCCCTGTTTGTGCGTCATTGCTCAAGGCAAGGGCGGTGAGCAATAACGGCAGGGTCGAATCTACGTGTTCGCCCTTTTTTTGCGGGCTTCTTGCCTTCAACCCTTCACTCCTCATTATTCTTTCATCCACATATATCTCCTCGACCGTCATCCTGTTCAGCGTGAGGGTTCCGGTCTTGTCAGAGCAGATATAGGTCACCGAACCGAGTGTTTCGACCGCCGGCAGTTTCCTTATCAAGGCGTGTTGCGTGATCAGTTTTTTTGCCCCCAGGGCGAGGGATATTGTTATCACCGCGGGCAATGCCTCAGGAATGGCCGCAACAGCAAGCGATATGGCGGTGAGAAGCATTAACAAAGGCGGTTCTCCCCTCATAATGCCTATGCCGAGAACAATGCCGCATATGACCAGTACAGCAATGGCGAGTTTCTGCCCGAAGCTGGCGAGTCTTTTCTGCAGAGGGGTCTTTACCTCCTCTTCCTCCTGCAGCATTGAAGCGATCCTTCCGAGTTCTGTATTCATACCGGTACCCACAACAATACCGGCTCCGCGTCCGAAGGTCACAATGGTTCCCTTGTATGCCGTGTTCTTTCTGTCGCCGAGGGGCAGTTGCTCGTCGTGCAGTTCCGCAGTGTGTTTTTCGACCGCCTCCGACTCCCCGGTGAGAGCCGCCTCCTCCACCCTGAAGCCGGCAGTTTCAATCAGCCGCATATCAGCGGGGACAATCTTCCCTGCCTCGAGCATGACCAGGTCCCCCGGCACGAGCCCTGACGCCGGGATGGTTTCTGCCATGCCGCTGCGCATGACCGTTGCCGAGGGCGCGGACATTCTTTTCAGGGCCGCCATGGCCTTTTCAGCCCGGTATTCCTGAATAAAACCAATGACAGCATTCAGGACCACAATGACCACAATGGCGATCGTGTCTGACAGCTCACCGATGAAACCCGAGATAAGCGCCGCGGCAATGAGGACGAGGATCATGAAGTCCCTGAACTGGTCAAGGAACATCATGAGCGGCGTTCTCTTCTCTTTTTCCGTTAATTCATTAGGGCCGAATTCGAATAGCCGTTTTTGAGCCTCATCCCGGGATATTCCCTGTGAAGATGACTTAAGTTCTTTGATAACATCGTCGACTGTTTTCCTGTGCCAGAGCATATACCTTCCTTAGTGAAAAGTAAGCCGTTTCAATACGATTTTATCACTGAACAAACAGGATATATAGTCAATTGGATGGGCACAAACCCTGATGTTGCGCTGAGAAGAATCAACAGGGGGTGCGGCTTCAGGCAGCTCTTACCTGTTTTTTCCTGTTCCCCGCAAGCAGGTTCAGGGTTTCCACGATTCCCGAGAAGGCCATGGCAAAGTAGATATAGCCCTTGGGAAAATGGAATTCAAGCCCTTCGGCGATAAGCGTGACACCGACCATCAGGAGAAAGCTCAGTGCCAGCATCTTCAGGGAAGGGTGCTTGTGAATGAAGGCGCTGATCGTACCGGCAGCGACAAGCATGATAACCAGGGCGATGACAACAGCGGCAACCATGACCCCGGTCTTCTGTGCCATCCCGATCGCTGTTATTACCGAGTCGAGTGAAAAGACGATGTCCAGGGCAACGATCTGGGCGACAACGGCATTGAATGAGCTTTTTCCCTGAAGCGAACTGCTGTCTTCCTCCTTTTCAAAAACCCCGTGTATCTCGTGCGTGCCCTTGACGAGGAGAAAGAGTCCGCCGCCGAGCATGATGAGGTCGCGGACCGAGACTGCGTTGTTCAGTACTGTAAACAGAGGCGCCGTGAGACCTGCAAGCCATACGATGCCCAGCAGAAGCAGGATGCGCGTTATCAGGGCCAGCCCGATGCCGATCGAGCGTGCACTGGCCTGCCGGGCGTGCGGCAGTTTGTTCGAGAGGATCGAGATTACGACGATATTGTCGATCCCGAGGATGATCTCCAGTGCGGTCAGGGTTGCAAGGCTGATATGTATTAAACCTGTCAAGCACCTATGATAGTTGTTTCTAATTTTTGTCATATCCTCCTCAACGGGTCATGCATTTGGATCAGAACAGCAGCAGAT
>Ga0334722_10004593_pt1 | contig 14240 bp, 14 predicted proteins | sample C3_bottom_MG_FD_207210 | JGI IMG/M metagenome (GOLD analysis project Ga0334722, IMG submission 207210) | Sediment microbial communities from Yellowstone Lake, YNP, Wyoming, USA - C3_bottom | ecosystem: Environmental > Aquatic > Freshwater > Lake > Sediment | place: USA: Wyoming | collected...
CATTGTCGTAAAGTATTTTCTTCAGCGAAAGACAGCATGTAATCATGCAATACATTCAACTGCCATTTGATAGGAAAAGCCGTGATGCCGCTCAGAACAAGAAGAATAATGAAAAGAAGAATCAGTAGTTTGATTTGCCTTAGAAGTTTAGCATCGTTCATAATTAAGTACAGAAAAATAATTGGCAAGTCAACGCAAGAGCACGAAAAAAATTTTATTCAATAATAAGTTTGCCTGATGAAACGACCTCACCCCAACCCTCTCCTGAAAGAGATGGAGCAATGATTCTATAAAAATAAATTCCTTTGTTCACATCGTTCAGGTTTATAGCTTCTTGATTACTGTTTAAAGTTGTTTCGTTTATTTTCTGTCCAAGCGGATTATAAACTTCTATACGAATGGGAAATTTTTCACCTGACAAGGTAAATATTCCATTGGTAGGATTAGGAAAAACCTGAAACATGGAACCTGAAACCTGAAACTCTTCCGTTCCCATATAACATCCGTTGTTTGCAAGTTCCGTAATCGCACTTGCTCTTCTGTTTATTAAAAATGATTTTAATCCGGGGATATTGAAAGGCGGATTTCCTCCTGTAATGACATCGGTAGTAATATTGGTTTCAAACTGCTGATTGGTATAAAACTTTTTCAGGTCGGCATACACATAGGGGCGAATCACATTTGCTAAACTGTCAATCATCGGATTCAGCACAGTGGTATCGAAATCATGTGTTACAAAATTGCACACTTCCCATACATAAGAATTTTTATAAGTTGAATTGGCAAGCATTTTAGTTTCGAGCGGGCGGTTTGCCGAAGGGCTGGGAATATAAAAGATGCTGAGATTTTCTAATTGTGAAATGCTCATTCCCTGGTTGAAATTTCCGAACGCTTCGTTCACATCCCATGTGATCCAGTTGAATTTGTTATAGGTTGAATCATGAAACACATAATAGTTATGACCCGAGCCCTGATACGAATCCAGATTAGCGAAAAGAATATTCATTGCCCATGCCTTTATGGCAAGAGGCGTGTTCATCACCACTTCCATCGAATCATAAAAATTTGCCGAGGGAGTGTTGTTAAGTTTATCTATGAGATGAACAAGGTCTGTCCAGTCGTTCAGCGTTTTGTTTGTTTTAAGTTCGTATTTTGTATAGTAAGAAGAAGGCAAAGAGTTAACCCATTGCAATGTTCCGTTGGGGTCGCCTTTGAAAAGGTTTCCGTCATTATCGGCAAACCAATGCTTGAGAAAAGTTTTGTCGGCTTGTTCCACCAGAGTGTAAAATCCCCAGAGCGTATCGTTCACCAGCACATTGGCATAGGTACAGCGCGGAGCGGGAATTCCGTTGCGCACACAAAAATCAAGCGCCACTTTTTCGCGCATAAAGGTGGGGTCTTTGAAGCCATTGTTCAGGTTAAGTGTTTTTTCTCCATTGCATTCCTGCAAGGTGTCATATTCATTAAAGTCAATCTTCCATGATTTCTTTTTGCTGGGGTTGTTGAAAGAAGAATTGCCTTTGAACTGAACGCCCACTGAATCATACATCACTCCGTCAATCTGCACATTGCCCATCATTTTTTTGTCAAGTGGCTTGTAAGCAACCAGTGAATCATACCATTTTGCCTGCGAAAAATAAAACTTGATGGTGTGAATCTGCGATGTATTGAAAATGGAATCGCCTGAGGACTGGGAGAAGGCAATGTAAGAAGTAAGAAGGCAGAGGGCAGATGTTGGGAGAAAAGCAAGAAGTTTTTTCATAAGATGAATTTGGAGTTGGATGAAAAAGAATGTAAAAGGTTTAAATCAAAGATAAATTTTTTAAGTAGATGATTTAATTTCGTCTTTATTTAAAATTCTTTAGAATACTTGGATTTGCAATATCATCCCTAATGAATTAATTATATTTTTGAGCAATCAATTATTTTAATCACCATGAAGCAGATTGCGGTGTATAACATCAAAGGAGGCGTAGGTAAAACCGCCACTTCTGTTAACCTTGCTTATGCGGCAGTTGAAGACAAAAACAAAGTACTGCTGGTGGATATGGATCCGCAGGGAGCATCCACTTTTTACCTTAACACAAAGCAAGGGCATGAAGAGAACATAAAAAAAACTTTTTTCAAGGGCAAATCAATTGACGACCTTATCCGCGAAACGGAATATGAGAACCTGGATATATTGCCCTCCGACATGCGTTACCGCAAACTGGATTCTTATCTTGGTGAAATGAAAAACACCGACAAATGGTTTCGCAAGTTGTTCAAACCCGTAAAAAAAGAATATGATTATGTGATTATTGATTGTCCGCCCAATGTGACCACGCTCTCAGAAACAATTTTTGAAAATGCCGATGCCATTTTAGTGCCCGTCATTCCCACCACGCTTTCGGTGAGAACTTACGAGCAGTTACGGAATTTATTCAAGGATGGAAATCTGGATAAAAGCAAACTGCATCCTTTCTTTTCGATGGTGGAGCGCAGAAAGAACATGCACAACGATACCATGGAACAGTTTCAGAAAGAATACAAAGAATGTATCAACATTGCCATTCCGTATAATGCAGAAGTGGAAAAGATGGGCGACTACAAAGCGCCAATCGTGAAGAAATATCCCTATGCCGAAACCTCAGAAGCATTCAGAGCGCTGTGGAAGAAAATTAAAAGCAAGGTGTGAGAGATGGAGACCAAAGAAATAATTTCTCAATTAGTAAAAGGCAATACTTTATTTACCAAAGAACACAGCCAGGAATATTTTGATGAGTTCAGACAGCAGCAAACGCCTTACATCACATTAGTTACCTGTTCCGACTCGCGCGTTCCCTTGCAGGCGCTCATGCCCGATACATCCAACAAAGTTTTTACTATTAAAAATATCGGCAACCAGATTCTTTCCACGGAGGGTTCTGTTGACTACGGCATTTATCATCTGAAAACTCCGGTGCTGCTGATTCTCGGTCATTCCGATTGCGGAGCCATCCGCGCTTACCTGAAAGGATTTTATGAGGAAACATTTAATATTAAACATGAACTTGATTTTCTTCGCCCGCTGATAAAAGATAATGCTTCTGAATCTGAATTCGGAAAGATGCACACGCACGCCATTGAAAATAATCTGGATTATCAGGTGAATATTGCGTGCAAAAAATACAAACAATTAATTGCAGAAGGCAAACTGACTGTGATTGGCGCGTATTATGATTTTGCAAACGCTTTTGAAAAAGGGCAGGGGAGGATTGTAATTGTAAATGTGAATAAGCTTAAATCTGAAAACGAACTCCGTGCCATGCCTTTGTTTGACAAGTTAAGCAAAGAAGAGAAGGATATTTTCATAGGAAGATTGAAGTATCAGAATTAAATCTTCCCTTTTATCATTATCCACATGAACAAAAGATGAAGTTATGTCAGAATATGGCACAATTTTGGATTTGAAGTGGCAAACAATTTCATAATGCGAAAACTTATTTACATCTTTCTACTGACTGGCAGCATCGCTTTCGGACAGGAAAAAACAACGATTCAGCAAACTTCACAACCAACACTGCAAACATCTGTTACCCCAACAGTATCCCCTACAGCTCCTGTTATCACATTTCAAACAACCACCCATGATTTCGGCACAGTAAAAAAAGGGTCGTCCATCACATATAAATTCAAGTTTAAAAACACAGGAAAAGAATCACTTATAATTTATGAATGCAGGGCAGGATGCCATTGCACTACCGCTAATTGCTCAAAAGACCCTATCAAGCCCGGCAAAACGGGTTACGTTGAGGTGCGTTATGACAGCACCCGCGTGGGAGTGATTAATAAAGAAGTGCTCGTTTCATCCAATGCTTCAAACATGCATGTCAGTTTGGTGATAAAAGGAAATGTTACAGAAGGTGAAGTAGAAAAATCACCTGCCGATAAAAGCAATTCCGGCAGCGATACAAAAAATAAATAGCTATCACTATCAGAAACAATTTTTATATTTGTAATTCGTAAAATTATAAAACTCCAATCAATGAAAAAAGTTATTCTTTCTCTCGGCATTCTAATCTGTTTCGGGATGATTTCTTTCGGTCAGGAAGCTCCGAAAAATCCTGCCACCAACACACCCGATGTAAAGTCAAACCCCAACGCACCTGAAGTTACTTTTGAAGAAACTTCACACGATTTTGCTACGCTTCAAAAAGGTGATGAATGCTCCTATGAATTCAAATTCAAGAACACAGGCAAGGAACCGTTGATTATCGCCAACTGCCAGGCATCCTGCGGATGCACCACTCCATCCTGTCCAAAAGAACCAATCGCTCCGGGAGCCAGCGGAGTTATAAAAGTAAAATATGACAGCAACCGTGTAGGTGTTTTCTCAAAAACTGTTACAGTGACATCTAACGCAAAAAATTCTCCTGTTGTTCTTTCCATTAAAGGAAAAATTGAAGGTCCTGCACAGGACGAATCTTTCCCAGGTAAGAATAATGGTGGAATGGGACAATAATAATTCTAAAGTTAAATTTTTAAAAAGCAAATCCAACAATTCAAATTCAAACAACTATGAAAAAGATTATTCTTGCATGCGCGGTAATTGTTTTCTCTGCGTATGTTTCAAAAGCACAAAGCCCAACTCCTCAAACGAGCCCGACTACTACCACTACAGTTGCGCCTCCGCCAAATCCAAATGCACCGGAAATTGTGTTTGAACAGGAAAATATTGACTACGGAACAATTGAATACGATGCAGACGGAACCCGTGAATTCAAATTTAAAAACACCGGTAAAGAACCATTGAATATTTACACAGCAACCGGTTCTTGCGGATGCACAGTTCCGGATCCTACTTCTTACAAAGATCCTATTCTGCCAGGTGCTACCGGACATATTAAAGTTCATTATGACACCAAGCGTGTTGGAAGTTTTGAAAAAACAGTTACAGTTTCTTCTAATTCAAAAACTCCGAGCAAAACATTGAAGATTCACGGTACGGTGAAAGCAGCGCCAACTCCGCCTACAACCACAACGGTTGCTCCAACAAATCCATCTACTCCTCACTAACTGGCGGTTGAAGCGTGAATAAAATTCAAAAATTTATCCCGTGCATATTTATTTTGTACGGGATATTTTTTTTTACAGACACTTCCGCTCAAGGCAATGATACGCTGTCATATATTAAGGTAAAAGATCCTAAATATAATTTTGGTACTGTACAGCAAGGTAAAATCGTCAAGATTGAATATTTTTTTGAGAATACGGGAAAATGCCCTCTGATCATTTCGGATATTGAAGTTACCTGCGGATGCACGGTGGCGGACTTTCCGCATTACCCTATCAAGCAGGGAGATTCCGGAATGATACTCATTACTTTCAACACAAAAGAAAAATACGATAAACAGGACAGATCGGTGGAAGTGATTTCCAATGCATCAAATTCTCCAACCAAACTCAGGTTTCTTGGAGAAATACAGGATTGTAAAACCGACAAATGACCTCATTTCTTTTTGTAGGTTTGTATTAATTTTGTAATTCCACATTTGTAATTCTATTGTCTATGCCGAAAGTTTCCCAGAAATCTCACCAGATGCCTGCTTCTCCCATTCGGAAATTAGTTCCTTATGCTGAACAGGCAAAAAAAGCAGGAAGAAAAGTTTATCATCTCAACATCGGTCAGCCGGATATTGAAACTCCTGAAGTAATGCTCAACGCGATAAGGAATTTTTCTCCCAAAGTGGTGGAGTATTCTCACAGTGCAGGAATTGAAACTTATCGAAGAAAACTTGCGGGATACTATAAACAGAATAATATCAATGTTGATTACACAGATATTATGATCACTACCGGTGGTTCCGAAGCGATTGAGATTGCCATGATGACTTGTCTGAATGAGGGAGACGAAATTATTATTCCAGAACCTTTTTATGCGAACTATAATGGTTTTTCTACTCAATCAGGAGTGCAAGTGAAAACAGTGCGCTCTTTTATCGAAAGCGGATTTGCACTGCCATCCATAACCAACTTTGAAAAAATCATTACACGCAAAACGAAAGCAATAATGATCTGCAATCCGAATAACCCTACCGGCTATTTGTATTCACGGGAAGAACTGGAAGCGCTGCGCGATTTGGTTATGAAGCACGATTTGTTTTTATTTTCTGATGAAGTGTACCGCGAATTCTGCTATGACGGCAACGAACATTTTTCAGTGATGCAGTTAAAAGGAATTGAAAACAATGTAGTGTTGCTGGATTCTGTTTCCAAGCGTTACAGCGCATGCGGTGCGAGAATTGGCGCGCTCATTTCAAGGAATAAAGAAGTAATGGCAGGCGCCCTCAAGTTTGCGCAGGCACGCCTGAGTCCTCCTACATTCGGACAAGTTGCTGCCGAAGCTGCCATTGATACGCCACAATCTTATTTTGACAATGTGAAAAAAGAATATGTTGCACGAAGAGATTTTGTTGTTGACGCGCTGAATAAAATGGATGGAGTGTTCTGCCCTAAACCAGCGGGCGCTTTCTACTGCATTGCGCGTTTGCCTGTAAATGATTCAGATGTTTTTTGTCAGTGGCTTTTGGAAAAATTTGAATACAAGAACCCCGATGCTCCGAACGGGGCAGGCCAAACAGTAATGCTCGCCCCAGCAACCGGATTTTATTTTACTCCCGAAGCCGGAAAGGATGAAGTGCGCATTGCGTATGTGCTGAAGATCGAGGATTTGACAAATGCTATGGTTTGTTTGGAAGAAGCACTGAAAGTTTACCCTGTTGGACAAAAGCCAATATCACGCAGCGCTTTATCTGTTGAGAGATAACATAAAACAAAAATCGAAATTTATTTGTGAATGTCCTACAGGGTTTATCCCGGAAGAAAAATCACAGAACCTGCAAAAGCAAACGCTCTTTTATAGACAATATTCATAATAAAAAACTATCTGTTGTCATTTCGACCGAAGGGAGAAATCCCCTAAACTGAAAGGAGATTTCTCATCCCGCACTTCGCGGGATTCGAAATGACAAATCCAAATAAACATCTATTCTGAATAATGTCTAATGAAACCGATGATTTACGAACTTTTTATTTTCGTTTTTCTTTTCTTTTCCTGTGATAATATTTCTGTTCCTCAAAAGGAAAATTCCGGTCTGGGAATTTCTTCTTCGGGAATTAAAGCAGATAAATCTTTAATAAATCCTTCAGGAAAAACTCTTGAAGCGCGATTTCTTTTGCCTGATGGATATGAGAGAACAAAAGAAGATTCAAATTCATTCGGCACTTACCTGAGAAAACTCCCGCTCAAGACCGATGGAAGCAAAGTGAAATTATTTAATGGCGATGAAAAGAATGCAGAAGGCGTTTACGATGCAGTGGTTGATTTACCTATAGGAAACAAAGATTTGCACCAATGCGCTGATGCGGTGATGAGATTAAGAGCGGAATATTTATACGCTCAAAAGCAATACGACAAAATCCATTTCAATTTCACCAATGGCTGGCGCTGTGATTATTCTGAATGGATGAAAGGGAAACGCATTAGTGTGAACGGAAATAAAGTTTCATGGAAACAATCTGCACAGCCCTCAAATACTTATAAAGATTTCTGGAGTTATATGGAAATGGTTTTTTCCTATGCAGGTTCATTGTCCTTGTCTAAAGAATTGAAATCAGTTCCAGTTGAAGATTTAAAAATCGGAGATGTGTTTATTCATGGAGGAAGCCCCGGCCATGCAATAATTGTGGTAGATGTTGCAATGAATCCCAAAACAAATCAGAAAATATTCATGCTCGCACAAAGCTATATGCCAGCGCAGGAAACACAGATTCTGAAAAATCCTAACGATGAAAAGTTAACTCCCTGGTACTCTGCTGACTTTGGCGAAACGCTCAATACTCCTGAATGGACATTCTCTAAAAATGATTTGAAAAGGTTTCAGGAATAATTTACCATCAGAGTTCCCTTGAAAGAGAATCTGCTGGATCTAAAATTATTTGTCGGTGATTACTAATTTGTCTACTGCGATGGTTTTGTTTTCTTCTGTCAGCCGAACGAAATATAGTCCGCTTGGAAGATTGTTACGGGAGAAAGTAACTGTCTGCCAGCACCAAAGTTTATTAATTGCACAAATGTTTCTATTTGCACTGTCCGCCCACTAACGCAAAACCCGTGTTAGCCCAAGTGCATTTCTGTCTTGCGATGTTGTCCACCGAGAGAGAAACGGTCTGCCGAGCGTAACTGTCAAGATAGAAATATTTGTCCCCGTTGTTACTAACTTGTATAGAGTAGCAGTCGGCTATGAAAAACACTGTCTCAACGAAAAGTCACTGCTGTCAAGATACTGCGCGCCTACCTTTGAGAAAACAACTGTCAAGGTGAAAAAAATTACTCTCTTTATTTTTTCTTTTGTTTGTTTGTCTGTCTATGCGCAACAATGGCAATGGGCATATCATCTTTCTACTAATTGGGGTAGTTCTGTTATGAATGCTAAACCCGATGCGTCTGGGAATGGTTACATCATGGGATGGTGTTATAATAGTGATACAAATTATTTTTATGGGACAAACGGAACATTTCCAATTTTTGAAAGGGGTGATTATGTTGTAAAGTATGATGCTTTAGGCAATATTAAATTTATAACTGGTGGATGGGGAACAAATATTGAAACAAGAGACATGAGTATTGATAAGAATTCCAATATTTTTCTTACTGGAGATTTTGGAGGTACAGCGCATTTTGGAATTGGTACAGATACTCTACAAAGGACTGCTTTCCCGTCTGGTTTAGAATATTTTTTTGTTAAACTAGATTCGAATGGTAAAGCAATGTTTTTTCAGAAAGATGGAGAGAATTGTTCTAATCCGGGAATGACCGCAACAGTAGTTTCCACCAATGATATAATCGTAAACTGGATTGATGTAACTTATTGCAATTTTGGTTCAGTGGATACGTCATACATGATAAAATTTGATAACAATGGAAATATAGTTTGGTCATTACCTCCTCCAACGGTTCAGTATGGTAATGTTGGCTTTTATCCTGAACAGGTTGCTCCAACCAAGGATGCAGGTTTTCTTTTGAGTGGGTATTGGTTTAGTTATCCGCTTACTTTTCACGGGCTATCAAATTCCATTTCCTTAAATCCATCCACAAGTTACAATGGAGATCCTGATTATTTTCTTGCAAAGTATTCGCTATCGGGAAATGTACTTTGGGCAAAAGCGATTCGTGGAAAAGACATGCAGGGCTATCAGGCAATCACTGTTGACAGTTCTAACAATATTTTAATAGCAATGATGAGTTATGATACTTGTTATTTTGATAATACCGCTTTATTACCATTGAGTGATCGAACACTACACATCATTAAAACTGATGCTTTAGGAAATTTAATTAACTATATAAGTTTTCCAGAACCATTTCAGGCAGCGACACCTGGATATTTTTCCCTTAAGGATTTAAAAACTGACAAGAATGGGAATATATATTTGCTTGGAATACCTGATTCAGTTATTACAATTGGAAGTAGTACGATTCATTTTAGCAATTACCACCCGTTAGCAATTATAAAACTTGACGCGAATTTTAATTACGAGTGGTCGCAATATGCGTATCAAAGTAATATGTACGGAAGTTGGGGTGGTTCATTGGCTATTACTGATTCACTAGTTTATGTTGGAGTCATGTATAACACCCCCGTATTTCTTAATGGAAGCAGTTTTCAGTTTCCCCCTCCGCTAAACTCAACAACTTATGATAGTTTTTTTGCATGTATAAAAAACGGTTCTGTTTCTACTGCCGTTGAAGAAATTACAAAAGCCGAGATAAATATTTATCCTAATCCTTCTTTAGGAATTTTCACTGTCGACCTACGAAATTGTCGAGATGCAAAAATTTGTGTCTATGATGTATTGGGAAATTGTCTGCTTGAGAAAAGCTGTAAAGGTGAAACCAGCCAAGAAATTAATTTAAGCAGTCAACCGAGAGGAATTTATTTTGTTGAACTGCTGTCGGGAGAGGAAAGAGTTGTCAGGAAAGTTGCTGTTCAGTAACTTTCTTTTTTATGCGAAACGGTCAACCGAGAAAGTAACTGTCTGCCGAAAATTGCGCTGTCCTTTGCATTTGGGCTAACTTCTTTTATGCGTTACAAATGTACCAAATATCCATAATATCCCCTATTCCTTGTGGGATATGCGTAACTGTTGTTGCTCATTATCCTGCCTATGGCAAGCAAGTATTCAAAAACAAAAGGAATCCCGATGTATCGGGGTTTTTTTGACAAAAACACTATTCTGATTTATGTTTTGATTGAACGTATTTACACTTTGATTAAACGTATTGATGTTTTCATTGAACGTATTTACATTTTGATTGCACGCTGTTATACTTTGATTAAACGCTGTTAGAGTTTGATTGAACGCTGTTAGAGTTTGATTAAACGTTGTTAAAGTTTGATTGAACGCTGTTAGAAAAATGTTATTTCGGAACTGTAGTTTTTCAAAAAAAATAAACCATGAACAAAATTTCTGAAGAAGGATTTTTAAAACTTCCGCTTAAGGCAGCGGAAAAACTTCTCCTTTTTACACAGCCATCATCAGCACAAACGGACTAAAAACTGATTACTGTTAACCAACCTGTCCCGTATTTATCGGGATTACCTATTACTTGCTGTTAAAACTTTCCTCACACTTCCCCATTTCAAAATCAATTCTTTGGCAGCAGAGTAGGGGAGTTTCAATTCTCTCATTATCATTTTTGTTCCGCGGTCAACCAATTTGTTGTTGGAGAGCTGCATGTCCACCATTTTATTTCCGCGCACGCGCCCGAGTTTTATCATAACAGTAGAAGAAATCATATTGAGGACAAGTTTCTGTGCTGTGCCTGATTTCATTCGCGTACTTCCTGTTACAAACTCAGGTCCAACAATTACTACTATTGGATATTGGGCAGTGAGCGCTGTCGAACTGCCGGGATTGCAGGTAATACATCCTGTTGTAATTCCGTTCTTGTTGCATTTTTCCAGCGCGCCAACCACATATGGAGTTGTGCCCGAAGCGGCAATTCCAATCACTACATCTTTTTTAGAAATTTTATTTGCTTTCAGGTCTTTCCATCCTTGTTCGGAAGAATCTTCGGCAAACTCAACTGCTTTACGAATGGCTTTGTCTCCTCCTGCAATCAATCCAATCACCATTCCCTGCGGAACTCCATACGTTGGCGGGCATTCTGATGCATCCACAATTCCTAATCTGCCGCTGGTGCCGGCTCCTATGTAAAATAATCTCCCGCCCTTTCGCATTTTACTGACAATCACGTTCACTAACTTTTCAATCTTCGGAATTTCTTTTGCAACTGCAAGCGCAACTTTTTTGTCTTCTTTATTAATATTCAGCAGAAGATTTTTCACAGTCATCTTTTCAAGATGGTCATAACGGGAATCGGATTCGGTGATTTTTTTCATTAACAAAAATTCATTTTACCACATAGGCACATAGAAACATAGTGAAAGCACATAGTTTACGATTTTGGCAACGTAGCATAATATTCATTAACAAATGTTTTTTGCCCTTCTCTGAAAATGTTAGTGCAATTAAAGTTTATAATCACTCCTTTTGGTTTTTCAATCATTTTTAAATAGGTTAATAAAATTGCTTCATGAATAGGCAAAATTCCATCAATAGCTTTTAATTCCGCAATAATTAAATTCTCAATAAGCACATCATATCTCAGATCGGCCTCAAGTGAAAGCCCTTTGTATTGAATGGGTATTTTTTGCTGAGATAATGTATGAAGCCCGGATAATTGAAGTTCATGGATGAAACATTTTTCATAAACACTTTCAAGCAAACCCGGTCCTAATTGCCTGTGGACTTCTATTGCACTGCCGATAATACGATAAGTAAGTTCATCCAAATATTTCTGAGTTATTGCCATTCTATGTGAATCCCTATGTTTCTATGTGCCTATGTGGCAAGAATATTTCGGATAAGGAATAAACTGCAGATAATAACATAAAGATAAGTTTTCATCGAAGAGTAATTTCATGCTTCAAACAACTTCCACTTCCCGGTTAGCAGCAAAAGCCAAACAAGCTTGAATGTCTTCCTTCGTGAGTTCAGGAAAATCATGAAGTATTTCTTCAGTAGTCATTCCTGAAGCAAGGTATTCCAGTACATCATAAACAGTAATTCTCATCCCGCGAATACATGGCTTTCCGCTTCGTTTACCTGGTTCGATAGTGATAATTTTTTTGTAGTCAACCATGATACAAAGTTAATAAATATTCGGGAATTTCTGTGGATTGCTTTCATGCATCAGTGTATAAATTTTTTCAAACACATCTTCCGCGTTGGGTTTTGAAAAATAATCTCCGTCAGAACCATACGCAGGGCGATGGCTTTTGGCAGTGATGGTTCCCGGCTTGGAATCGAGATAATTGTAGCCGCCTTGTTCCTCCAGCACTTTCTGCATCATGTAAGCCGATGAGCCGCCCGGCACATCTTCATCCATAAAAATAATCCGGTTGGTTTTTTTCAGCGACTCAAGGATTGAATGATGAATATCGAAAGGGAGCAAGGTCTGCACATCTATCAGCTCAACAGAAATACCGTGCCTGCCGGCAGGCAGGTTTTTTTTCTCCAATTGCAAAATCGCTTCCATGGCAATCCTGCAATTGGGTCCGTAGGTGACAAGCGTAACATCATTTCCTTCTTTTAAAATTTCGGGAATGCCGAGAGGTGTTCTGAATTCCCCGTAATTGGAAGGAGCTTTTTCTTTGATGCGGTATGAATTCAGCGGTTCAATAACAAGAGCGGGATCATCCGAAGCGAGAAGCGTATTAAAAAATCCTGCTGCCCGAGTAAGGTTTCGCGGAACACAAACATACATCCCGCGCAAAGCATGAATGATCATTCCCATAGGTGAACCGCTGTGCCAGATTCCTTCCAGGCGATGTCCACGTGTGCGGATGATTGCCGGTGCTTTCTGTCCGCCTTTTGTTCTGTATTGAATCGTTGCTAAATCATCGCTCATGATTTGCAATGCGTAAAGAAGGTAATCAAGGTATTGAATATCCGCTATGGGACGAAGCCCGCGCAGCGCCATGCCGATCGCCTGCCCTACAATGGTGCATTCGCGGATGCCTGTGTCCCACACGCGATGCTCTCCGAATTTTTTCTGCAAACCTTCAAGCCCCTGATTGACTCCACCTATCTTTCCTGAATCCTCACCGAAAATATGAACGGAAGGATATTTTGAAAGTATCCTGTCAAAATTCTCCCGGAGAATTTCTCTTCCGTCAATCAGTTTTGCATCGGCTGAATATTCTGCCGGAACTTCAGCGATCTTCAAAGCTGAAAATTCTGATTCGCTGTACAAATGCGAATCGTAACGTTCAGCATTAACGGTCGCCTGTTCATTTATCCAGGAAGAAATCTTTCTTCTTGCAACAGTTTCTTCGCCCTGAACAAGCCATAAAACTTTTTTTGCAATGGATATGATTTCTTTCCTTGTCGGATCAATGAATGCTTTCAACTCATTTTTCAGAGAAAGAATATTTTCCCTATGAGCAGATGAAGAGGAAAGTTCATCGAATAACTGGATGACAAATCTCAACTCATTCTGAATCGGAACGTTGAATGCTTTCCATGCATTGTTCTTTGCTTCACGGGCGCGCAGTTTCGCATCCGCTTCAATTTTGTTCAGCTCTTCTTCAGCAGCAATGGCAGAACTCAAAATCCATTCACGCATTTTTTTTATCGGGTCAAAATCAAGTTCCCATTGCAGCCGCTCTTTGGTTTTATATCTTTCATGCGAGCCCGAAGAGGAATGGCCCTGCGGCTGTGTCATTTCATCTACATGCACCAGCACCGGAATATGTTCCGTGCGTGCAAACACAACTGCTTTTTCATAGGTTTCGCAGAGATGAGGATAATCCCATCCTCTTGTTTTCAGAATCTGGTAACCGTTATTATTTTCATCGAGCTGAAATCCTTTCAGCACTTCAGAAATATCTTCTTTGGTGGTTTGATATTTTTTCGGAACAGAAATTCCGTGCCCGTCATCCCAAACGGAAATCAGCATGGGAACCTGCAGCACTCCTCCACCGTTGATCGCTTCCCAGAACATTCCTTCACTTGTGCTTGCATCTCCAATGGTGCCGAACGCCACTTCGCTTCCATTGTCAGAAAACTTTTTGAATTCTTCAGAATGAAGCTGCGGACTGTTGCGGTAAAACTTGGAAGCAAGCGCCAAGCCGAGCAAGCGGGGCATCTGA
>Ga0334722_10004594_pt1 | contig 14239 bp, 12 predicted proteins | sample C3_bottom_MG_FD_207210 | JGI IMG/M metagenome (GOLD analysis project Ga0334722, IMG submission 207210) | Sediment microbial communities from Yellowstone Lake, YNP, Wyoming, USA - C3_bottom | ecosystem: Environmental > Aquatic > Freshwater > Lake > Sediment | place: USA: Wyoming | collected...
AGTACTTCTTCTCCGAGCCGACCATCTGGACGTTGAAGCGCGCGAGCCGAAGGCCCCCGCAGGCCGCGAAGAGGAACGCGACCAGCCAGCCTACCCTGCCGAAGGGCTTGAGCGCCCAGATGTACATCAGAAGCGCCGGTGCCATGCCGAACGATACCAGGTCGGACAGCGAGTCGAGCTCGAGGCCGAACCGGCTCGTGGACTTGGTCATCCTTGCCACCCAGCCGTCCAGCGCGTCGAACACAGCCGCAATCAGTATCGCCCACGCCGCACGGTTGTAGTTGCCGTTTATCGAAGATACCACGGAGTAGAACCCGAAGAACATACCCGTCATGGTGAGCAGGTTCGGGAGTATGTATATCCCTTTTCTCAAGGCATCACCCCCAAAATGGTCTCGCCGGACTTCGTCTTGTCGCCGGGTTTCACCCTCACGTCCGTACCGGGCGGCATGTATATATCCACCCTGGAGCCGAACATGATAAGCCCGAACCTCTCGCCGCGCTCAAGGCTATCGCCGGTCTTTACCCAGCATACTATGCGCCTCGCGATAAGCCCCGCTATCTGGACGAACATCACGCGCCTTCCGTCGCAGTCCATTATCACCGCGTTCTGCTCGTTGTCGAGCGAGGCCTTGTCGAGGTTGGCCGATACGAACTTGCCGGGGTTGTAATGAATCTCTTTGACGGTCCCGGACTCCGGCGCTCGGTTGACATGGACGTTGAAGACGTTCATGAAGATGGACACCTTAACGGCCTTGGCATTCAGGTACCTCGTCTCGTCCACCTCGCCGACGAATATGACCTTGCCGTCTGCGGGCGCGACCGCGAGCCGTTCGCCTGCCGGCGCGTGCCGCTCCGGGTTCCGGAAAAACCAAATAGAGAAAATGGACAAGGCCGTCATCAACACGGCGGCCTTGTACCAACCCAGAACCCAGAAGACCGCCGCGATGGCCGCAAACGCAGCCACCACCGGAAGCCCTTCAAGGGCAATTATACCAGTATGCGTCAATTAATCGCTTTCTGCGTTAGCCGCATAACAAGTCGAATTCGTCGGCTTGTTATTAGTTCTTGGACTTGTCCACGAGCTTCGACTTGCCGAGCCAGCTCATCATGCCGCGGAGCTTGGCGCCCACCTTCTCTATCTCGTGCTCCTCGCCCATGCGGGTAAGCGCGTTGAAGACCGGCTTGTTGGCCTTGCACTCGAGTATCCACTCCTTGGCGAAGCTGCCGTCCTGTATCTCGGTCAGGATGTCCCTCATCTCGTCTTTCACGTAGTCGTCTATGATGCGCGGGCCGCGTGTCATGTCGCCGTACTGCGCCGTGTTCGACACCGAGTAGCGCATGTTGGCTATGCCGCCCTCGTAGATGAGGTCGGTTATGAGCTTGACCTCGTGCAGGCATTCGAAGTAGGCCATCTCCGGGGAGTAGCCGGCCTCGACCAGGGTCTCGAACCCGGCCTTTATGAGCGATACGAGCCCGCCGCACAAAACGACCTGCTCGCCGAAGAGGTCGGTCTCAGTCTCCTCCTTGAACGTGGTCTCTATGATGCCCGCGCGGCCGCCGCCTATCGCGGAGGCGTACGCCATCGCCAGGGCCCTGGTCTTCTTGGAGGGGTCCTGGTGGTTGGCTATAAGCATGGGCACGCCGCTGCCCTTGGCGTACTCGGAGCGCACAAGGTGGCCGGGGCCCTTAGGGGCGGCCATGAACACGTTCACGTCCGCGGGCGGCGCTATCTGGCCGTAGTGGATGTTGAAACCGTGCGCGAAGCCCAGGAAAACGCCCTTCTTCATGTTGGGCGCAATCTCGGCCTTGTATATCTCGGCCTGATACTCGTCCGGAAGAAGTATCATCATAACGTCGGCCTTCTTGGCCGCGTCCGCGGCTGTCATCACGGCAAAGCCGGCCTTCTTGGCCTTGTCCCAGTTGGCCCCGCCCTTCTGCTCCGCAACTATCACGTCCACCTTGCTGTCCCTGAGGTTGTTCGCGTGCGCGTGGCCCTGGCTGCCGTAGCCGATTACAGCGACCTTCTTGCCCTTCAGGTTCTTCAGGTCGGCGTCCTTGTCATAATAAATCTTTATCATTCCGAGTTCCTCCTTGTGGGGTTTAATAAAAAAACTATACGGTAGCAGCTGGCTGCTTTTCCCTTGCTATGGCGACCTTGCCGGTCCTAACGACCTCCTTTACGCCGAGCGGGCGCAGAAGGTCTATTATAGCATCTATCTTCTTCTCGTCTCCGGTTACCTGGATGGTATACGTCTTGGGCGAGGAGTCCACAACGTCCGCGCGGAATATCTCCGCCACCCTCAGGGCCTCCGCCCTGTTCTCCGCCTTCGGGGCTACCTTGATGAGCACCATCTCGCGCTCGACGTGGTCGAAGTCGGTCAAGTCCGTGACCTTTATAACGTCTATAAGCTTGTTCAGCTGCTTCGTTATCTGCTCGATGATGTTGTCGTCGCCCTTTGTTACGATGGTCATCTGTGCCACCTGTGGGTCGAGCGTCGCGCCCACCGATATGGCCTCGATGTTGTAGCCGCGCCCCGAGAACAGCCCTGACACCCTCGATAGCACGCCGAACTTGTTTTCAACCAGAACAGAGATGATATGTCGCATATTTTTCCTTTTTATTTAACCGCTTTGAGCTTCTTCTTGGCGGCGGGGGCCTCTGCCTTCGGGCGGAGCAGCATCTCGTTTATCGCCGCGCCGGCCGGTACCATCGGGTACACCTTTTCGAACTGGTCGCATACGAAGTCCATGAATACCGGCTTCTTGACCTTTATGGCCTCCCTTATCACGCCCTCGACCTCCGAGGGTTTGCTCGCCCTCAGGCCGACCGCGCCGTACGCCTCGGCCACCTTGCAGAAGTCCGGCGTGCCGATCAGGCATGTGCTGGAGTACCGTTCACCGAAGAACAGCTCCTGCCACTGGCGCACCATGCCGAGGTAGCAGTTGTTCAGTATGGCCACCTTGACCGGGAGGTTGTGCAGGACCGCCGTGGCGAGTTCCTGTATGTTCATCTGTATCGAGCCGTCGCCCGCTATGTCGAACACCAGCTTGTTCGGGAACGCCATCTGCGCACCTATTGCCGCGGGGAAACCGTAACCCATCGTTCCCAGGCCGCCCGAGGATAGCCAGGTGCGCGGCTTCTTGAACTTGAAGAACTGAGCGGCCCACATCTGGTTCTGGCCGACCTCGGTCGCTATTATAGCGTCGCCCTTGGTCACCTCGTATATCTTCTCGACCACGAACTGCGGCTTTATCACGTCGTCCTGGTCGTAGGACATCGGGTTCTCCGCCTTCCAGTCCTCTATATGCTGTAGCCACGACTTCCGGATAGCTGGCCATGACTCGCCCGGCTCCTCTTTAATTACCTTGTTCAGGTCCTTCAAGACGTGCTTAACGTCGCCCACTATCGGCACGTCAACCCGCACGTTCTTCCTTATCGAGGTCGGGTCTATGTCCACGTGTATTATCTTGGCATTGGAGGCGAAGCCCTCCACCTTGCCGGTCACGCGGTCGTCGAAGCGCATGCCTATCGCTATCAGCAGGTCGGCGTTATGCACGGCCATGTTGGCAAAGTACGTCCCGTGCATACCGAGCATCCCGAGGCAGAGTTTGTGGTCGCCGGGGAAGCCGCCGAGTCCCATCATCGTGAGCGTGACGGGGACCTTGGTCATCTCAGCGAGCTCTTTCAGCTCTTCGGCCGCGCCGGATATTATTACACCGCCGCCCGCTATTATGACAGGCCTCTTGGCCTTGGCTATGGTGGCCGCCGCCTGCTTGATCTGCCAGATGTTGCCCTTCAGGTTCGGGCGGTAGCTCCTGATATCCACCGAGTCCGGGTACTTGAACTCGGCCTTGCTGACGGTGACGTCCTTCGGTATGTCGATGAGGACCGGGCCGGGCCTGCCGGTGGTGGCTATGAAGAACGCCTCCTTGATGGTGCGGGCCAGGTCTGCGACGTCTTTTACCAGGAAGTTGTACTTCGTGCACGGACGCGTGATGCCGACGATGTCTGCCTCCTGGAATGCGTCGTTGCCTATCAGCATGGTAGACACCTGCCCCGTTATGGCCACCATAGGTATGGAGTCCATGTATGCCGTGGCAAGGCCGGTAACTATGTTGGTCGCGCCAGGGCCGGATGTAACAAGCACGACGCCCGGCTTGCCGGTCGCCCTCGCGTAGCCGTCCGCCGCATGGGTCGCGCCCTGCTCGTGGCGGGTGAGTATAAGCTCCAGGTCCTTCTCGCCGTAGAGCACGTCGAATATGTTCAGCACCACGCCGCCGGGGTAGCCGAAGATGTGCTTCACGCCTTCCTTCTTCAAAGACTCTATAAGTATTTCAGCGCCGGTAAGTTTCAATTATACCTCCACCTTTATTTCATCACCGCGCCGGTGTTGGCCGAGGTGACGTTTCTTGAGTACCTTGCCAGCCAGCCGGTCTTTATCTTCGGCTCAGGCTTCTTCCACGCCTTCGCCCTATTTGCAAGCTCCTTTTCGGGTACGTTAAGCTCGAGCTTCCTGGCCGGTATGTCTATGACTATCTCGTCGCCGTCCTTGATGAGCGCTATCGGGCCGCCCTCCATCGCCTCAGGGCTTATATGCCCTATGCAGGGCCCCTGGGTCCCGCCGGAGAAGCGTCCGTCCGTGATGAGGGCGACCGAGTCGGCAAGGCCCATGCCCACTATAGCCGCGGTAGGCGAGAGCATCTCGCGCATACCCGGCCCGCCCTTCGGGCCTTCGTAGCGTATGACCACCACGTCGCCGGACTTTATCTTCTTGCCCATGATAGCCTTCATGGCCGCTTCCTCGGAGTCGTAGCACTTCGCCTTGCCCTTGAAACGCATCATCTTGGAGCTGACGGCCGTCTGCTTGATAACGGAGCCGTGCGGGGCGATGTTGCCCTTAAGCACGGCTATACCTCCTTCCGCGTGGTAAGCGCGGTCAAGCGTCCTTATTATCTCGTCGGAGTGCACCACGGCCTTCTTTGCGATGGCCTTTATCTTCATGCCGGACACCGTGGGGTTGTCCTTGAGCTTGGTTATGAGCCTTGACATCACCGCAGGTATCCCGCCCGCCATGTCAAGGTCCTCCATGTAGTACTTGCCCGCGGGCAGGAGGTCGGTTATGTGCGGCGTGTCCTTGCTTAGCCTGTCAATTGCCTCCATCGGTATCGTGATCCCCGCCTCGTGCGCTATGGCAGGGATGTGCAGGCATGTGTTGGTGGAGCCGCCCAGAGCCATGTCCACCCGGATCGCGTTTTCAAACGCGGCCTTCGTCATAATCTTCCTGGGCGTTATATCTTCCTTAACCAGCGTCGCTATCCTCGCGCCGGATTCGTATGCGATACGGCGTTTCTTGCTCGATACCGCAAGAGCCGTGGCGCAGCCGGGCAGCGACATGCCGAGCGCCTCGGTCACGCAGGCCATCGTGTTGGCCGTATAGAGACCCTGACAGGCGCCGGGTCCGGGACATGCGCATTCTTCCAACGCGCAGAGCTCGGCCTCGTTTATCTCGCCCTTTCGGAAACGGCCGACCGCCTCGAAGGTGCCGCTTACCAGGTTCTGCCTCTCCGTGCCGAGCCTGCCGGATATCATCGGGCCTGCCGTGACGACTATCGACGGTATGTCGAGCCGCGCCGCGGCCATCAGCATTCCGGGCGTTATCTTGTCACAGTTGGTGAGCAGCACAAGCCCGTCCAGCGCGTGCGCAAGGGTGATGGACTCGACCATGTCCGCTATAAGCTCGCGGGAGGGCAGCGAGTAGTGCATACCCTTGTGGCCCATCGCTATGCCGTCGCATATGCCGGGTATCCCGAACAGGAATGAGTAGCCGCCGCCCGCGTGGACGCCCTTTTCTATGTAGCGCTCCAGGTCGCGCATCCCTATATGTCCGGGGATGAGGTCGGTGAAGCTCGTAGCGACCCCGATGAGCGGCTTCTTGAGCTCGTCCCTCGTTATTCCAGTGGCAAACAGGAGCGCCCTGTTAGGTGCCCTCTCGATACCCTTCTTTACGCTGTCGCTCCGCATTTATCTCTCCCGTGCTTAAATACCCGGAAACCCAAATAAGGTAAAAGTGATTTGTAACATATTTGAGGCGTTGTAGTCAATAAATATTTCAGTATGTTAACGCATTTACACGCGCCACTAAAACAAAAAGAAGGGAGGAGGTTATTACCTCTTCCCTTCCCTTCAGCGTCGTTATTACTGTTTTCTCGCCTGCTACTTCACTCCCGCCTTCAACTCCGACAACAAGGTGTGCATGCGGTCTTTCTTGGCGAGTTTCTGCTTCTTCAGGGTGCTCTTCTCAAGCTCTTCTTCCGGGGTCAGGTACTTCTTGCCGCCGAACTTCAGCTCGATCGTCTGGTCCAAATCCCTGTGGTCTTTTTCCAGGCGGCGGAACTCTTCGCTCTCGCGCCTGGCATACCCTATTAATTCTTCCTTTTCCTCCATCTTTACCCCCCTCTATGTCTTTGAAGGTTTAGATGTTCCAACTGCTAACCTTAATATAGTAGTCAATTTAACATATCGGAAACCAAACTTCAAGGGCTTTTTTGGAGTGCCGAATTAATATCGTAAAGCCACATAATTACAGCGTTATCACGCGGTTGCTCGTAATAGTTCCTGCGCAGACCCGCCCTGACAAAACCGAGGCTTTCGTAAAGCCCCACCGCGGCGGTGTTTTTCTCCCTTACCTCGAGCGTGGCGCTCCTTGCGCCCATCTCCCTTGCAAGACCGAGGGCATGCACCGCAAGGGCCCTGCCGATGCCCATCCGCCTGTACTTATTCCTGACCGCTATGTTCAGGATATGCATCTCCTCCGTCAGGACCCAGAAGCATACGAACCCGAGCAGGTTGGCCTCCTCGTCCCGTGCGAGGTAGACGTACGAGAACTCCCTGTCCATCTCGTCCATGAAGGACTCGGTTGACCAGGGCGTAGAGAAGGACTCAAGCTCTACCTCGACCACCTCAAAGAGGTCTTCATCGGTCATAGGGGAAAATTCGATTTGCATTTCGGTTCCTTCGCGTCCGGCGGGCGTATGTACAGAGGCGCGAGTGTGAACGGGTCAGCGGCGTTCCCGGACTCTATGTCCCTGTGGCCCCGGAGCGCGACTGCGGCACCGGTCGGGTACCCGTATACCCTGGGCGCAAATATTGCCAAGTCACCGAGCCGCTCCCGCAGTTTGTCACGGTAGACCTTTGCACCGTCGCCCACAAATACCGTTGGCTCCGTTATATAGCCCGCAAGCTCCTCTAACGTGAGCGCGGAAGGCGGCATGAGCGTACGTCTTCCCGCCACCTCGTCCTGGTAGAGTGCGGCGTAGACCATCTCCTTACGGGCGTCCAGTGCCGTACATACCTGGTAGGCGCACAGGGGCAGGTTGTCGGCTATAGCGTCGAGTGTGCCGACTGCGGCTACAGGCTTGCCCGTGCCGTAGGCCAACCCTTTTACCGTAGCGAGCCCTATACGGAGGCCCGTGAATGAGCCGGGGCCGATGCCCACGGCAAATCCGTCCAGGTCGGCAAGCGTCATCCGCGCGGACTTCAGTAGCCCGTCCACGTGCAGCATTATACGCTCGGAGTACGTGACGGCTACATTGGTGCGAAGCTCCGCTATCAGTTCGTCGCCGTCCACTATGGCAAGCGCGCCGGTCATGGTGGATGTGTCTATGCCGAGGATTTTCATGGGGAGATGTTAGCTGAAACGGCGTGTATTTGCAAGGCTTTTAAAACAAACAAGGGCCGACACATGGGTCGGCCCCTACGTAAAAGCAGATTCCTCGACTTCGCTCGGAATGACAAACTCTGTGCCGCGTGGGCAACCTTACACCCTCCCCAGCACCAGCGCCGCGTTCATCCCGCCGAAGCCGAACGAGTTGGACAGCACGTAGTCCACCTTCGCCTTACGGCCCTCCTTCGGGATGTAGTCCAGGTCGCAGTCCGGGTCCGGGTTTTCGAGGTTGAGCGTGGGCGGCAGATACTGGTTCTTAAGCGCCAGGGCGCAGATTGCCGCCTCTATCGCGCCTGTAGCGCCAAGCGGGTGCGCATGAAAGGGCTTCGTGCTGCTGACAGGTATTTTATAGGCATGTTCCCCGAGCGCACGCTTAATGGCCTCGGTCTCGTGTTTGTCGTTCATCGGCGTGGAGCTTCCATGTACGTTGACGTACCCGATGTCGGTAGGCGCAAGCCCCGCCCCATTGAGCGCCACGTTTATGGCCTCGGCCGCGCACTCCCCGCCTGGGAGCGACGATGTCATGTGGAAGGCGTCATTCGTCAGGCCGTATCCCATCACCTCGGCGTAAATCCTCGCGCCGCGCACGAGTGCATGTTCCATATCCTCCAGCACGAGCATCGCCGAGCCCTCGCCCATCACGAAGCCGTCCCTGTCCCTGTCGAACGGGCGGCAGGAGCCCGCAGGGTCGTCGTTACGAGCCGTCATCGCCTTAATTATGACGAACGAGCCAAACGTCAGCGGAAAAAGCGGGGCCTCCGCACCGCCCGCAAGCACTACACTTGCCCGGCCTGAGCGTATCATCTCAAAGCCTTCGCCGACCGCAATCGTGCCGGACGAACAGCTGTTCGAGTTTGTAAGGTTCGGGCCTTTGAGCCCGAGCTCAATGGCTACATGGCAGGAACTCGATGCCCCGAATACCAGAAGCGCAAGCGCCGGGTGCACGCGAGAGAGGCCCCTGTCCCGGAATACGTCGTGCTGCTCCTCCGCGAAGCCCAGGCCGCCCAGGGCCGAACCCATTACCACGCCCGCGCCCCGGTGAGTTGCCAGGTTGAGGCCAGAGTCCTCCGCCGCCATACGCGCCGCGGCCACAGCGAAGCCGGCAAAGCGGTCGAGCCTTTTTTTGTTCTTTGCGCTCACGTACTCGGTCGGGTCGAAGCCGCGCACCTCACCCGCTACCTTCGTCCTGTAGCCGGTGGTGTCGAAGCTCGTTATCTCGGACACGCCGGAGCGGTTGGCGAGTATACCGTCCCAGAGGCCGTCCACGCTTGTGCCTATGGAAGTCACCGCGCCTATCCCTGTAATTACGACACGCTTTTTCATTAATATTCCTTTTCTTTCTCCCCTCTCAATCGCGAGAGGGGTTGGGGGTGAGGGCTGCCTTTTTCCCTCTTCTTCCACTATCTGCTTTATACGGGCGAGCGTCTTGCCCGCTATGTTGTGCACGAAGAAACGCCCTATTATGTATTCGGCCAACGGCCCGATGACTGGCCAGACCGGCTTGAACTCGTGGTTGATGGTGACGTGCACCAGCCCGTCGTTGTCGCGCATCGTCCACTCGACGTCCATGCCTCTGGTCGGGCCGCCTATGTGCCTGAACAGGATGCGCTTCTCCGTTGGTATGGGTTCTTGGATGGACACCCACTTGACCGGTATGCCGTCCCTGTGCGCGGCCATCTCCACTACCCTGCGCCGGCCGTCCTGGCTTATGAGTTTCACCCACCTGTAGTGCGGTAGTATCTCCGGCCAGCGCGTGACCTCGGCCGCAAGCTCGAATACCCGGTCTATCGGCCCTTGTATAGTGATGTGGTTTTCGGTATGCATTACCCTATCCCCCACAACGACCCGGAATACATATCGCCGAACGCAGCTTCGTAGAGGCCAAGCATCTCGTCCCTGTAGGCCTCGTCCACGGTAAGGGCCTTCCTCGCATACGCGGCGCAGTACCCGCAGGACTTGCAGTCGGTGCTGCGACAGTCCTTCTCCATCATACCTGCCAGGAAACCATGTAACGCGCTGTTGTCCAGGTAAACGGGCGCGCCCTCGAGTGGCGCGAGCATCCCCCTTTTCGCAGCAAGTTTCTTGAGCGCGTGGAGCTTCGAGAGCCTGACCGCGCCCGGCCTGATGAAATACCTCCAGAAGTTCAGCCGCCCCTTTAGCCCGCCCTGGGTTTCTTCGGCGTATCCGAACGGCTGTATCAGCTCCAGGAGGTTCCCCTCGAACTTCCCCTCGCTGTACGCCTTCACCCTCTTCGCCATCACGGAGGTTGGCGCGCCGCGCTCGAGTATCTTGAACGAGTTGTAGCCCATCTCCCTGTACAGCCAGAGGTCCTCCGGCCGGATGAACTCCGAGCGCAGGTAATGCGACGGGTCCTTAAGCTTCTCGCAGGAGCATTTGAGCACGCAGTAGTCAATCATGAAGCCGCGGCTTTTGTGGCCCTTTTGTGAGGCGTGCGAGAGGTTCACCATATGCTGCCCCGAGAGCGGGCAGAACATCATGCAGTTCGAGTTGGCTATGAGCTGAAGCTCAATGCCGACGGCGCGCCTTATATTCTCCAGCACCGAGAAGTCGCGGTTTACGGATATGGACTCAAGCGTTATGCAGTCGGCGCCCATATCCTCCCAGAACCGGGCCTTGGCCACCGAGTCCACGCGCGCGTATACACCGACGCGCACCTTCAGTTTCGGATAGCGGCTCTTTATCACCGGCAGCAAAAAAGGCAGGGATATGGTGACGGCCTCGATGCCGCATTCATCGACAAAATCTAGTACCCGCATGATGTCCCGCTGCCCCTGACTCGTGTACTCCCTGTTGTCCATGCAGGCCGGGTTCAGCAGGTAGTTGAAGCTTTTACCGCGCGCCTTCAGTGCCGCGACATGCTCCTTGAAGGCCTTGACGCCAACCGGGGCAAGCATGAAAGAGGCACGGCCGCCCCCTACCGGGTCGCGGCTGAGCTTGCCGAACACCTCTGTGACTTCGGGGTAACAGGCCACTTCGTCCACGAAGTCAGGCCTGAAATTCGTAGCGACCGAAAATCCCATGCCTTTCAACCCTTGCCTCCCACAAGCACTACCCTCCAGAACGGGTGCCTTTCTACCCTGAAACCCTCGAGCCCGCCCCGCTTGGCAAGGCCCGCTATTTCATCGACCGTGAACGAGCGGAGAACCGACAGAGGCCCGTCGTTTTTTGTCAGGCGGTTCCTCGTGAAGAGCCGCGTCAGTATGTAAATAAGCGAAAAGGCCACCCAGCTACGCCTTATGTCTATGAATATGTAGCCCCTGCGGGACAGCCTTGAAAGCCTGCCTACAATCTCGCCCGCATCGGAGGTAGAGAAGTGGTGCAGGGTCTTGGTGCACAGCACGAAGTCGAAGCTGCCGTCCCTGTACGGCAGGTCGTGCGCGTCCGCAACGGCAAGGCTGATCTCCGGGTAGCCCGCCGTCTTCTCCCTCGCAATAGTGATTGCGCATGGGTTTATGTCCACCGCGGTCACTTTCGCACTGATTCCCCTTGCCCTCGCCCAGTCCACTATTGCTATGGGTATGTCGGCCGAGCCGGTCGCCACGTCCAGTACAGTTAGAGTAGCATCACTTTTGTCCATGCCCGCCGTCATACGGGTCATATACTTGCGTACCGCGCACAGGTCTCCCAGGTAGCGGTTCACAAGGCTGATGTCCGCAAGGCTCCCGGCAAGCTCGGCATGGTCGAGTGATTTCGCCGGCATGTCGAGCAGTTCCGGATCGTTTTTTCTCTCAGGCACAAATATCATGGAAATGGGCAAGGGTTCACTAAAAGCTATAAATAAAATATAGCATATAAACCGGGAGGTGTCAGGAAATCAGGGGAAATAAAGGAAAAACGGCGCGCTAAGGCTCAGAGGGCGGTTGGCTTTGTGCCCCATTCGCGGTTGATGACCCGGCTGCCGGATATCATCATGTTCATATAGCCTGCGTACCGCCAGAACGGGCTCGGGAGCCGAAGCGTCGTGCCTATGAGCCTTAAGCCCCCGAGGGACGAGAACTGGGTGTCCGAGAGGAATATGGCCTTGCCTATGGAGTCGAGCCCATTGAGTAGTATCTTCCTGGTCTCCTGCGGCGTCAGGTTCGGGGTAAAGTAGAACCTGGGCATCAGCAGGTCGTCCGAGCCGTCCAGGACGCCCTCCGAGATGGCGAGCTGGTGCATCCCGGTCTGAGGGTATATCCTTATACCGGTCGTGATGAAGGCCTTGTCCTTGTTTGCTATCTTGGTGTTTATAAATTTGAGTGTGGAGGCCAGGGTGCGCGCGTCCTCCTGCGGGCCGCCCAAAAGGAAGCACCAGAGCGCGTTGATCTTCGAGCCGCCGAGCAGCTCGGACGCCCTGTACACCTCGTCCTCCCCGAACCCCTTCCGAAGCGATGCGAGCGTGACGTCCGATGCGGACTCGGGCGTGATGCCAACGGCGGTTATGCCCGCGCGCTCCATCAGTTTCACCTGCGCGGCCGTCAGCCCCTTGGGCGACATGGACGCGACGTGGAAACGGGCCTTGAGCCGCCAGCGTATAATCTCTTCGAGGAGCGCCTCCATGTAACCTTCAGGCTGGTTGAATATGCTGTCCACGAACTCGAACGTCCTGGCCGGGGTGTTCATCATGGTGGCGGATATTTCCTCCACCACCGCCGCCGGGTCCCTGAGGCGGTACGTCCTGCCCTCTATGCGGTTGTACGTGCAGTAGATACAGCGGTTGGCGCATCCCCTCTTGCCCTGCACCGGCAGTACCGGCTCGAAGCGAAGGTAGCGTCTTACGTCCACCCAGCGCGTCATCCTCGGCTGGACGAGGTCCGGGTTGACCAGCCAGTCGGTGCGCTCGTACTCAGGGCCCATAGACTTCCGGCAGACGATGCCGGGTGAAAGGCAGGCCTCCGTGAGCCTGTCCGAGGTAAAGAACCTGACCGCAGCCTCCTCGCCCTCGCCTACCACCGCGTGGTCGAGGCCGAGGTACTCCAATATACGATAGGGCATGACGCTCACGCCGGAGCCGCCAAGCAGTATGCGCGCGGATGAGTTTTGCTTTATGAAGTCGGTCAACTCTTTGAGGTCGGGCAGAAAACTCTTGGGGGACAGGAAGTCGCCGTTGTCCACGTTCCTGACTGAGATGCCGATACCGTCGGGGTTGAACGTGCGGAGTGCCGAGTCTACCTTGTGGAGTGGGTCTTTTTCGAAGCTGAGGTCCAGGAGCCGGACCTCGAAGCCCGCCTGGGAGAGCGCCTCCGCCACCCATGCGGCACCTATCGGGGCCACCGGCTGCGGTGCAAGCTCCCGGTTTGAGCTTACTATCAATATTCGTGATGCCATCTGAATAAAACCGTCCTTACCGATAACTGGTTTTATCAGTATATATCAGTCGGTTGGGCTTTTCAAGGGAATTGAACATCAACAACCCTTTACGAATTACATGCATCGCGTCAACCCTATAATCTATTGACATGTATGGATTTATAGGCTATATTCTTGCCCTTAGCGCTACTATCGCGTCAGAAAACAGAAACCGAAAGGAGAACTAAATTGGCTTACAACGTAACATTCATACCGGGTGACGGCACCGGGCCGGAGATAGCGGAGGCTACCAGGAGGGTTCTGGAGGCCACGGGCGTGCAGTTCAACTGGGACGTGCAGGACGCGGGCATAGACGTATTTGAGAAAGAGGGCACCCCGCTCCCCGACAGGGTGATAGAGTCCCTCAGGAAGAACAAGGTCGGAATAAAGGGGCCTGTGACCACCCCGGTCGGCACGGGCTTCAGGAGCGTAAACGTGACGCTTCGGCAGAAGCTCGACCTGTACTGCTGCCTGCGCCCCTGCAAGACGTACAAGGGCGTGCGCTCCCGCTACGACAACATAGACCTGGTGATAGTGCGCGAGAACACCGAGGACCTGTACGCGGGCATCGAGTACGAGAAGGGCACCGACGGCGCCAAGGCGATAATTGACGTGGTAAAGCAACACGGCGGCAGGGACATAAGGCCGGACTCCGGCATCAGCATAAAGCCCATTTCGGTTTTCGGCACCGAGCGCATCGTGCGCTTCGCCTTCGACTACGCGCGTGCCAACGGCAGGAAGAAGGTCACCTCCGTGCACAAGGCCAACATCATGAAGTACTCGGACGGCCTGTGGCTCGAGGTCTCACGCGAGGTGGCAAAGAAATACCCGGACATAGAGTTCGAGGACAGGATAGTGGACAACATGTGCATGCAGCTGGTCCAGAAGCCCGAGCTGTACGACGTGATAGTGCTGCCTAACCTCTACGGCGATATTCTATCAGACCTTTGCGCAGGCCTCATAGGCGGCCTGGGCGTAGCACCCGGCGCGAACATAGGCGAGCTCGGCTCGCTGTTCGAGCCGACGCACGGCTCCGCGCCCAAGTACAAGGGCCTGAACAAGGTGAACCCGATAGCGATGATGCTATCCGGCGTGATGATGCTCGGGCACCTGGGCGAGATGGACGCCGCGAAGAAGATGGAAAAGGCGATATCGGACGTCATA